>Ga0065711_1031257_pt1 | contig 30142 bp, 21 predicted proteins | sample Hoacrofraction12_FD_59098 | JGI IMG/M metagenome (GOLD analysis project Ga0065711, IMG submission 59098) | Hoatzin crop microbial communities from Cojedes, Venezuela - Epithelial fraction 12 v2 (version 2) | ecosystem: Host-associated > Birds > Digestive system > Esophagus > Crop | place...
CGGGGTGTGGGAGAAGAAAAAGGAGCTCCCTCCCCCAACCTGTAAGTGTGCATGGACCTCATGGCAGGGACACCGCAGGACTGCATCCTGGAGAGGCTGAAGAGGAGCGCCCGCTCCGCCTGACGCTCGCCATGCTGCCGCAGGGAACACACACCGCTCATGTGGCTCCAGGCACCCGGTCCGCCCTGTCCGCAGCACTGGTTGCTCCTCTCTCTTCCCTTGGATACTGAAGCGTGGGATGCTTACAAAGTGCGAGGGCTCCTGCTTTCTTCCTTGCTCCTGTTCTTTGTCCCATGAAACCGGACGCTCCACTCCGCCAGGGAAGCGGACTCAGAGGAAGGGAAGAGGAGGTCCTGCCTGGCCCTAATATGCTGCCTCTCTTGCCAAGGACACTGGCACCAAAGCCCAAAACTACATAGCCCAAAGTGGCAATAATGTGTAATGTGAGAACCTGAGGTGCAGGAGAGAGGAAAATAATGGAGGCATAGTATAATGATCTGAGGAAATAGACATCGAAACAAAAAGAAAGGAACTCAGTATTTGGTAATAGGTTCATGTGGGTTTGGAACTCGGAACTGTTATAGCAATGAGTCCTAGAATTACCTTTTATTTATAAAGAAACAAACAATATTCATGAGAAGTGGGAGGAAACTACAGGGGCACTAACATTTAAAGTGTCATGGTTTTATTGCTTCCATAGAAGTCAGGCTGCTTCTTAGTAATCACTTATCAATCTACAGCTCAAGACTTCCCTAGAAACAGCCAATTACTGCTGTACCAAACACTATATCCAGAGAAGATGCTCAGGGTAAGTTACTATCCCTTAAACATCAGGGAGGAGCAGACTTAAGCACAAGGTGAATCAGAACCAAGGGACATTTTTTCACAGCTCAGTGCAGCTCTTCGTGGAGATGTAGCTCCACACAGGAGATCAGCCCAGACAACCCTGCCTTAATGCCACGGTCCGTCTTAAGCACCATGCCTCAGAAACCCCAGACCACAAGAATGCAGATGGGGGCTGAGGACTTCTTGCCCTAGGACAGCCTGGGGCCTGTTGGATTGCACCAAAGCTTTTGGTTATGTGGGCTTCAACATGGTCAGGCGAGAAGGCCAGTTCCTCTGCTGCCCCAGGTTCCACAATCCCAAGGCAAGACACAGAATGCAGTACGAGCATGGAAGCAGTCTCCACTTCCCAAGTCCTCAGCACTGTCACTGAACTGGATGAATAATAAACTTCACCAATTTAAAAATGCCAGCACGCAAGGAGGTGGAAAGAGAGTTAGTGAAACAGCATTGCTGACTGCGGCCAGAAGCATAAAGAGCGCATTCAGATGAAGAGAGACCCAATGTGTGCAAGGGATTATTAAGACAATAAGGGATTTCCAACTTGAGAGCCCATAATGGACTACAAATACCAATTTTAGGGATAGTACTTTTAAAATGGAACATCTGCATACTATTATGGCCAACAACTTTCAAATAATAGAGAAAAGGCTTTTATCAAAGTTTTCACCGAAATGTAACATGTGCTCCCTCAGCAGAAAGCCCATGAGCAGCACACCGGCACGCTGATGCTGGTTGATGTGTGCGTGCAGGTCTCAGAAAGCCAGAAGCACTGCTAAGAGTGCAGTCCACAGTGTTGAAGCTGGTCTCTTCTTCCATTTATTGCATATCACTAATGAAAGAAAACTCCCTCAACAGATGGTTTATGTCACTTTTAGCTCTCCTGTTACTTAACCTATTTCCTATGGTATCTGTGTTTCCCAACATGGTGTGAGTTATTATCATGTCACACATCCAGTGACTTTTCCCAATAGTCGTTACTCACCACTTTGCAGCAGAGGGGCCAGAACCACCAAAGCAGACCGAGTGCTGCTAACAGTAACAGCACAAGAACAGCAATAAGCGCTGCAACTCCACTAGACTGCAAAGAAAGCAGAAGGACAGTGTCAGTGGATGTTGGAAGTAACTGCTGCCTGGTTTTGCCACTCACCCCAAAACCTCTTCCTACTGACTGATACAAATCCCAGACAAATTGTTCCCACTCATCGGATCAATTCCTCACAAAGGATCAAGACGGAGGTTGTAGCCAAACTCGTATTTGGCATGAGTTCAGCGACACCCTCCGTTCTAAGTCTCCTCAGTTCCATGAGTTATGCAGAAGGTAAGCTGGGATGCTCCAAGAGGAGCTGCATATCCCAATGAAAACACTAAAAAGAGGGAGGAGGTGGTAAGATGCCATTCTTCTTTCTCGTTCCCTACATATTCTGGGGCATGCAAGTCTCGGGTATTCTAAGGGACTGAACACAGCAGTACTGATGGACATACTAAATTGAGAATGACAAAAACTTTGAAAACTACTTTTTTCTGCCTACCTGTAACCCTAAGTTCAAATGAAATCATTCAGTCATGGGTAACAGGCCCAACTTGCCCCAGTGTAAGCCAGGTTTATTTCTGTTGAAGTCAGTGGATTCATTTTGATGTAAAACTGATATCCTTGAGATAAGAATGCGGCCCAACTTGAAGAAAAGAAAGGGTACATTGACTGCTAAGAAATGAGCTGTCAGATGCAAACAGGGCAAGTCTGTGGATGAGAGGTGCCCACGAGGACATAGGTCTGTATGGTGGGTGGGTGGATATTTAAGGAATCTCAACTAACAATACATATATAAGGCTTTTATGCTTATCACCCACAGATTCGGGGCATTTACACTGTACAGACTATAGCACGCTAAATCCCTGTAGTACTACTGCTTGAACCTGAAGCCACCATCATAAGAAATTCTGGATGAGCATTACTGCTTCCAGCAATACTGCTTTTAATGGAGAAGTGAGCAACCCATCTCCCACCACCTCAAACCCACATCCTGGAGGTGCTCTTAGCCCTGTGCTTGGTGTTCTGTGCTGCTGTGCTGGTTTAGAACAACACTGAGAAAAATGCAACAGTGGCCTTATGAAAACAGAAGTTATTCAGTCTTCAGCTGGGGAAAAAGGCAAGGAGGGACACCCAGGGAATCACTAAGGCTGGAGTACTCTGTCAAGGTGAGAGAAGTTGTACCGCAGATACACCATTGCAAATGGAAGGTGAAACAGCTTTATTCCAAGTACGTGTTGGGTGCAGTGAGGCATACGCATTCACGAGAAACAGTCAGATGCATGCCTGGGTGCACAGGTGCAACATATTTTCTGTTTGTTTCCACTGCAGCAATGTGGGTTTGCGAGGGGAGGCTGTACCTTGTAACTCATATACCAACTAGCCCTCAGCTGCTCAGCTATCAGAATTAGTGGAACAATTCTAGCAGTGACCCATTTCTTGCAGTCGCCCATCTGCTACTATGGAAACAGCAGTTCTCCTTGTATGGAGCTGTCTTTGCTGCAACATGTATGAAACGCAAAATAAAAAAAAAAAGGATGATCAGAAGTACAACAGTTTTTCCTGACAATGCACATCTGTACTCATCCTGTTTCCTGTTAGAGAAAAAAACTTCTGACCACAGAGAAGCACTGTTAGAGTACAGCAGAGGGAAGGCCGCCGTACTCAGCAATTTGGTATGATCTGCTTTGCATCAATGCTTTGTTTTTACCTAGCTGTGCGATCTTAGCGATTTTTAAGGGGACATAGGGACAGACTGAACATGTGCTGCTTTCTCTGAAAAGACTAAGGTAAAGAGCAAAGCAGTCTAGTGTTAGTCTCCAGCCTGCTCCTGCGACTGTACTGTCCTTACGTTACCATGCTGAGAGGCTGCTTCAGCATGCTTTGGTGTAAGATTGAAATGCTTCCGAATGAGAAAGAGGCCCTTAAACAGAGAAACGTGACTGGGCTAGTGTGTGTTTCTTCAGCTCTCAATTCATTCAGGCTTTCTTCCTGAAACTGAAGGGCTGAACTGAGATGACTCTGATTTCTACAGTTATCCAAGTATTTAGTTTTTAAATGAATAGAAGAAAAATGTATTTTTTTCTCTTTTAGATTAACTACCTATCAGTGATAAAAATACTGTTGGAAAAACACATGCTGATGAGCAGAAGGTACTGTTCTGTATGCTTCCATGCCTGACAGGAAAGCTGCACTAAAGTCACACTTTAAATGAGACAAATTTAAAGAAAACTGGTATCCATGCGCAACACATTTTTAAAACCTCCATCCCTACATAGTGTTCTTGTGTCTAACTGCAAAAATTTTAACTGTCCTGCCTAAGAAGACAGAAGAAATCAATGGAGACCAGAAATGTGAGCTTAGAAATTTTATATATTGAGTTAGAAAAGTCGCTGACTGCGTAAGTTTGTGGTTTATCCTAGAAGCTGTTTTTAATTCTTTTCTATAAACCTATGATAAAAACATGGCAGGATGTTCACACTACCTTAACCCTAGGCTTAACTTAGGTACTCCAGCCGGTGCTTGACAAAGACTCTCCCCCCTGATTAACAGAGTTGAGAGCCTACACTCCTTATTCAGGCACCAAAGTTAGGCACCTAAAGTTACTCAGCGTTAGTATCCTCCTGTAGGATTATAACCACCTTCCGAACCCAGGCTGAAGTCCTACAGTTCTTCCTGCTCAGCTTCAGCCTGCTCCTGCCGGACCCCAGGCAACTGTGTCACACCTGGCTGTTACAACAGGATTATATTTACAGTTGGGAAGTCCCTGATGGCATGGAAGCTTCCCAATATTTCAAAAGCCGAAGCTGCACACTGTGCGAAAGTAGCTTGTTGTAATTTATTTGGCAAAATGCAGTTCAGAAGCTATAAAGAAATACAAGCCCCACACAGAGAAGGAACACACAGACACTGCTTGGATCTCAGGCCAGAGCCGGCTGCGGTGGCCTGGGAGAGGAGGAGAATTCCAGGGCTTTCCCTCTATGCAGAGTTCTGCGTTTGGGCTACATCAGCAGCCCCTGGAGCAGCTAGCAAAGCAGATGCAGCAGCAGTGAAAGGAGAAACCCGTATAACAGAGCCTGTGTCAGAAAACAAAGGTAAATCTCGTAAGAGATGGCTTCCATGTGTTATTAGGAAGTCTCAGATGACACATACAGCAATACTTCACTTATGTGGTGTCCTGCAAAAAAAGATCTTCCTATAATAAAGCTGTTTGCTTGCCACCTTAATGGGCAGAATTAAGAGAATTGTTTTATATAACTTGTCCTGGTCTCAGCTGGGATACAGTTAATTTTCCTCCCAGTAGCTGCTGTGTTTTGGATTAAGTACAAGAAGAATGTTGATAACATGGGTGTTTTCAGTTGTTGCTAAGAAATCAAGGACTTTTTCCTGTTTCCAATATTCAGCTAATGAGCAGGTGTGCAGGAGCTGGGAGGGAGCCCAGCCAGACAGCTCACCCAAGCTGGACAACAGAAATATTCCATACCATAGACGGCATGCTCTGTTTATAAATGGGGTTGGCTTTGGGGTCAGCAGTCCTCTTTTTTTTTTCATGAGTTCAAACTTTTCTGGGAGTTCCATGAAATCCGTGAGTTCCATGTTCCACAATCGCTGCTTGGGGCCTGGCTACGCAATTGGTTGTCGGGCGGTGACAAAAATTGTATTGCGTATGGCTTGTTTTGCATGTTCTTTATTATTATTTCCTTTGTTGTCTTACTAAACTGTCTTTATCTCAACCCACGAGTTTTACTTTTTGTTGATTCTCCTCCCCATCCCGCTGCGGGGGTGAGGGGGAAGTGAGCGAGCGGCTGTGTGGTCCTAGCTGCCAGCTGCCAGGTTAAACCACAACATAACTGCAGAAAAAAGTCTTGTCTGTAATGCCCCACAGACACTTCATCGCAAATTCAAAACACCGGAAAACTCTTCGTTGCATGTAGTGGTGTTATCAAACAGATTCTTAGCATGTCTCAAAATACAGAGAAAGTGACTTAAGACATATATATATATGTATACACTTACATATTAAGAAATCATTACCATTAAATTATGTATATTCTGTATGTGTCTGCACAGGTGTATTTTCAGTTAGATGGATTTGTGCATTCTAAACATCTAACGGGACTTGCCATGCATTGAGGTTCTCTGCACTGAGAGGTCATGCGATGGTAAAACCCAAAGAGAAACTGGATTTCAGGATTTTACATTGAATAATGTCAGCTGTATACTTACACAGTCTGAAGCGGTGATCGTTAATGAGCTGGACATGAAAGACTGCCCTTCATTCAAACTCACCAAAACTTCCAGAGTTCTGGAAAGAAAGAGAAAAAAAACCAACATTAGCCGTAAAACATAAAAAGCGCATACGTGCTACAGTGGCACTTGTACCTACAGACTCTGTTCAACAGAGAACGTATTCCAAGAGAGCAAAATGGGAGCCGAGGCTTCTGAGCTGCACTAGACATCAGAAGTGACTTCACAGAAATCACAAAACCTACGTGATTACTTTGTGTTACCATTTCTAGAAATCTCTGATGACTTTTAAGTGATCCAGATACTTAGCTGCTACAGGGTTGGACCTTGTGGCTTTCAGAAACCAATTTTTGGGCATCTCAGACTGAGCTTTCTTTTCCTCAATTTATGCTGCTGAAAATGAACAATACAGTCTCCCGTGGGTACCATGTTGATTACTATTTGGAAATAATTTTAGTCTTCTCAATAGAGAGCTATCTGAGTAAAGAATGTCCCTCCTCTATTCCATGTAGCATAAAATACTCCAAAAAGTTTTAGATAAAATTAATTGAAGTTCAGTTGTAGAAATAACATTGTTTTGTCTGTTCCATAAACATCTCTTTAGTCATATGCAGACATTATGGATAAAAATGTCGGATAATTATAAATGGTCAAGACTTTCTATAAATAGTACATAAACACTGCATACAAATAGTATGTGGTTTACATTTTACAAATTAACCCTAGAAGAAAACAACACATGGTGAATGTTAAACCTAAAGAAGACTCTTCAGCTTCTCTGGCTTGGATTCCCAAGATTCAGACAGTTTATATTATGCATAGATGTAATTAAATAAAAATATAGATATCCATGAACTAAAATGATTAATCAGTTACACCATTCTTGTATGTCATGAATTTTTATTCTGGCACAAATGTTTTAGTCAATATGGAGTTCAAAGCTATTTTAACTAATTTGGCTAAATTCTTTTACAGTTCTAGTAAAAACGAAGTAAGTTGCTTCCGCTAAACTCATATTTAAATTATCTGTGTTATGAATAATTGATCTAACAGAAAGAATAACTCTAATTTACTTCTAATTATTACTGAAATAAGTGAGTCAGAACAGATAAAAATAAAAAATTAATTCAATTTCCTTCTAATGCACTAAATAAAGCAAGCTATACCAAAACTTCTGTTACTGTTGAATTTATTTTTTATGTGATGCCTTTTAGTATTTTTTTTCCCAATGTTTTGCTTTGCCACTTTAATGAGGAATGCTGTGGGAAATTACAAAATGACAATTCTGCTTGAGTTGACTGGCCAAACAATCCTACTGACTGCAGTGCCAGAGGATTTCATGCCATGTCAGTTCGTCATCAGGGAAGGACTTAAGTGCATGCTGTGCTGCTGAAACACTGCCCAAATCCTGACAGGTGTCCCTGAAGACATTTGTGTTTAAACTCTTCAACCTTTTGGAGATTTGCGCATCATAAACACATCATCACACACAGGATCTTTCTGCCCAAGTCACTAACCTACCGCCCAGCTGCACTAACGGGACCCTTTCTGGTGTCCTAGGGTCACAACCTTTTGCACCCTGGTCACACCACTGCATTGCTGTGGCTGCACAGGTGTAACTGAATCACAGAATCAGAGTATCTCGAGTTGGAACGGAATAACTGAACACAGCCCATAAATACTGAAGAATACACAGCACACAGAAGTATTTTTGGATGGCAACTTTTCAGGTAAGCACACATTCAAAGAGGAAAGATTAATGTCTTAAATGTTTTCTTTTCCCCCATTAGCCTTGCCCTTTTAAAGCATGACTTAGAGAAGCATGCCAGAGGCTCCGCACCAAGTTTTGAACCTGGTTACAGCCAAGAAAGGGCATTCATTGCGGTCATGTTCCCTGAACATAAAAGCTGTTCAGGCTTTTTACTTTTTCTGAACTTTCCTAAATAATGGTGGGTGCCTTCCCACTGACTGATGCCATAATTGGGATTGTATTGTTTGGTTCAAAGCCTGCTAGCACAGTAAGAACCCTTGCAGCTGCTCTAAATCCAAATGTAGTGCACCAAGTAATTTTGATTTTTAAATTAATGTATCATGTTCTTTAAGAACCTAGATCCTTATATATTCCTGCATTGACTTTATTTCCAGTCATATTTTAACTGTGTCTAAATGCTTGGTAGGTTTTCCTCAGCTCTTTTATCTTTGGTTGGAAACATTTCTGCAGTCTCTTGTTGGGCAAAACTCCCACTGAGATCAAAAATAATTCTGTCTGTGCACTGGTGAAGAACTGCTGGATTTGGCCAGTAACATCTGACTATAGTTGCTGCCAGCTACTGGGGTCAAATTTCCAAAACACTTTCAGATGCTCACTTTTTCACCATTTTTGTAAAAAAAAGTAAATGTGAATCCTCGATTTCCTATGGGTTTTTTTCTGCTATCCAGTCAATTCCCTTTTCTGCCTGGCAATATCATCCTTCCTCCTGACCCATGTGTGTTCTTGTCAGTCAGGAATATTTTCTAACATCGTTTCACAATGTTTTTATACTCTGGCAATTTGTTGATCTGCGCGATGTGCTACTAACAGTCCCAAACCTACGTGGTTGAAAAGGAAGATGCAGCGGTGGTTGACTACCATTGTCAGCACTAGCAGGCACTCCCTGAAATGTCACATACTCGGGCCCGCATGTTTTTAGTAAACAAAATGCATTTGAAACTTCCGAAGAAAAGTGAAGTACTGTTGAGGCATGTTCTCAGTATGTTAGCAGTACCTCTAACTGCTATTCATGTTCACTTTCATTTTCCTGTGTAAGGAAGCCTGCACAAAACTGCTACGTCCACTAAAATGATAATATAAATTATTTCACACAGATCTTCATAAAAGTAGGCTTCCACATATCCCTTAGATCTTTAGGAAAAAAATTACTTCTTTTGCAGCAATGCCTTCCAGACTCACAACCTCCAGGCTTCCCCCCGCCAACACCCTGACAAGTTTGCCAGCAAAAATCTAGGTGCACATCGTGGCTTACCCTGAAGGTGGATATTCTGACTCACTAAAATGCTGCATTTCACACGAACTGTTTCTGTGTGTGACAGACAGCGCATCTGAGGAATTCCTGGACCTGTGACTTAAGTGTGGGGCTTTCCTGGCTTTCCTGCAAAAAGTCCAGCTTTCAAGACTTAACAGTCGATCCTGTTAAAACTTTTTCCTCCGTTTCTCTCTTATGCATTAAAGCTTGAAGCAAAAGTCACCTTTTTTTCTTCTACCTTCCCTGTGTCATGCAGCAAGCTACATACTCCTCCTGCAATAGATCTTATTTTCTTAAATTTATAGGAACGGTTCACTCTTGCCTTCGTATGGAACATATGTACTGGTCTTTTTCTAGCAGTGTTCTGTAGCTACCACACTTACACTGTTTGCCCCTGTGAGCCTGATGAGTCTTGGATGAAACATGCAAGGTTTGTCTAATTTAGCTATGAAGAAATGAAGCTAAATTTTTAGATGGTCTTTGCTAGCAAATTGAGCAAAACGGGAACCTGAAAGACATTTGGATGAAACGCTCCAGAAGAACGCATACTAAAGAAAAGGATCGTTGCCCAGGTATCTTGTTTGAACTCACTAGGTTGTATGAAAAATGTTCTATAATAGCTAAAATTTATTAAGTGGACTAGTGCCCATGTTTACACCTTACTGTTTGCAACATAGAGCTGGCCTCTGTTTATGTCCACTGACAAGCTCCACTCAAACAGGGATTCCCCTATGGACTGAGAAGAGGTGACACTGCCGCTACTCTCCTCTACTAGAAAAGGCACCTTTAAATTTCAGCCCCACCAAAAACATTTGCTTGGCAAACATTTTGCTGATGTGCTGTACAGGCCTGAGAGCTGCATTCCAGCTCCATTCACTTATCTAAATAGAATGAATCATAGAATCATAGAATGAATCATCGATATAGAAATAGTGTAGAAACAGTCTACCTGGGATTTAGGAGAAAAACAGCGAGTAGGGATGTCTGCAATCTACTCTGTTACACAACTTGCCTGGGTCCCAGAGATGTGGTGTGCTGAGCAGGCAGGGTCACCGGGACACCACTCTGGCACGTTAAGCTCATTTTCTTAGCTCCAGAACACAGCCACACTCAGGACCAGGTAAATGACAAATAAACTATCTGTGCATGAACTGGTGGAAACAGATCCTCGAAAGTGGCACAAAAATCTCAGTCCCACAAGAACACCCAGGAAGAAACTTGCCATTAATTGAAGTGTACTGCAAAGTCTGCTCAGGCCAGTTGCTGAAGGCCAGTTACTACAGTTGGTTACTGAAGTGGGCGCCAACCCATATTTTTAGGAGGTGCCCCTGAGCAAGCTGCTGTCACCCCGTGGGACTGAGCTCTGCTGCCGGTGAGGCTGGCAGATCTGGTCCTCGCTCACAGCAACACCTCTGCACACAGTTGTGGCAACAGAGAAGGGCACCGATAAGACGTGTGTCTAGTGAGAACAGGGCCCACCGCTCACCCACCCACATGGACTGTGCTACCAGCGCGTTTCGAGTCCCTGGTGCCATGTGGCACATCGCTACCATCGAGCTCTGCAGTCCCCCAACCTGTAGCTGTCAGGCAGTCTGACAGATAGCCCACGCAACAGGCTCACTGAACACATCAGCGATCAGCGTAGATACAACGCAGCAGGAACTACCAGCTTCCCTGTCAACCTCCATTCTGACACACAGCTGCAGGGATGAGCCCTGTGAGATTGTCGTAGGAGTTGATCATACTTGCTCAGTTCTAGAAGCCACAGAGTGAACTCATACAGATAATTATCTCATCTTCAAAAGGATGAACCTGTCAACACACAAAATCACTTCTTTCCTGAAAGTGGCATGTCTGTAGGGTATAAGAAAAGCATTTTTTTCATTTCTTTAGCATCCACCTGTTTGATGGGCTGTGTGTCCTTCTGATTCACATACACACTCCCCCTTCAAATTTGGAGTTCCAAAAACAAGGTGCCCTATTTCTTCTACTCACTCATTCACAAACATCCAAGAGAAAGACGTATACATAAATACATGTAGTGTTATTGGTAACTGTCCATGCGTGTGAGGCTTTTAGCTCAGCACTCTGCATAAACTGCAAATATTCTGAAAATACAGTGACATTCAGCAGTGAGTCTAATTTTTGGGCACCTTCATTTCCCACTGGTGATTGTCAGTATTTTGTCAGTGTCAGGGTTCCTTCACCAAAGCTCAAATCAGCTAAGAGCCCAACCAGCCTATGTCACCAGATGACATTTCTACATCTTCGGGCCTCTACTGATACTTTTTTCTATAGCCTGGAGGAGTACAATTTAAAGGGTTATGAAACTACAGTGATTTTTCATGATGGGCTTAGCTCATGAGAGGAGGAGCAGCACAGATTCTGGTCAGCTGGTCGTTAAGACCCTGCTTTCAGTCTCCCTGGTGGAGGTGATCAGAAAAGCCTCAAAAATGTCTCCACAGGCACTAAATGCCTGGTTTTATAAGTCTGTATGGCCAGCACTCCCAGCAATTATTTATGTGATTTACGTTGACTACACCCATAGCAGAACAGAGTATGTCCTCAGGTCAACCCTGAATAAAACCCACAGAGAACCAGGAAGTGTCAATGGTGCTGCTGCTGTGGCAACCCAGGACTGCATCCGCCCAATGCCCAGCTAAAACCTCACCTCTGCTGTGTGACACCATCGGTGTGGGTCACGGCGTGGATTTTACATCTGTGCACACAGGAAGGGGAAGCAGACCCTGAGGGTAACAATCAGAAGTTCTAATAATCGAGGCCCGCTCGCCCTGCACAAATACCCAGGCCTTTCTGCAGTTAAGAACACAAGGAGTCAACCAGCTTCCCTATGTCGAGCTTGAAAAACACAGTTGCTGGGATCAAGCCTCCAGGGAAAGGCAAGTGCAGCCCTTCACACTGTTTCTCCAAAACACTGCAGTGCCCAAACCCAGCATCTTTTTAAGGCTTTTAGTCAGGATGCTCATTCCTTTCTTCTGATCACTTCTGACACAGCACTTAAGTGGAATCAAAGAGATGGCAAACTTGAGCTAATAAGCACGTGTAATTAACATGCTGTGCAGATGCTCACAAACTCTGTTGCTTTTTATGCACCACAGGTCTAATGTGCCATTTTCCAGTGGTCCATACTTTTAAAGCTATTCCATTGGAATAGGAAAAATTGTGGGGTTTATTTACGGTTCATAGCCCTTGCTCCATGTGGAAGGGATTTTCCTATATTTTGTCTGTGAAGTATCACTTTTTGGATGGGAATCAATCCTAGAAAACTTAGTCTGAAAAAAGCTTTTACAAGAAGTTCTTACTTATGACCAAAGTTAACCACAAGACTCTTGCAGCTTTAAACTGTGTCAGTCATGGCCCACTGGCTATTCTAATAAATAATTTACCAAAAAAAATGTAACTTGAGAAGATCAAACAATTGCAATTCTTTCTTTCCTGTATGTCCACTGCTGTTTTATTGTTACAGAAGAGGAATGTGGCCCACTGCCATATGTCACCACTGCTCTGGTCTAAAGAATTTCACACCCTGTGAAATACAGCTGACATTTCAATCCAGAGTAGCCTATTTGCAAAGTATTCATTTGCTCCTTACATTATGAGTATCCAATAAAAGACTACCATTTTATGACCCATTAAAAAAGATGAAAAAAATTAAATAAAATTGTGAAAGACATTTGCTGGAAGTAATAAATAATTTACCTCCAATTTTCATGCACTGAAAATTAAACTGGGAACTGCTCAAAAAGTTATTAAAATTATGGTGACACAGGTATTTTAGAACCAAGTGCCAGCATTAAAATAGCTAAAATGCTGTACATAACAAGAAGGGAAAAAATACATCTATGTATTTAAAAGGGTGCTTTCCCTTAAAAAAGCCTACATCCATGAATTAATATACAGCTTTATTACACAGTTAATAGCGGTAATCCTGTAGTGTGTATGTGCTCTAAATACAGCTATACATGCATATGCACCTGTGTGTGTTTGCGTATACGTATGTATACAGTAGCAGTGGTTGGACAAGGGTTTGGTGGACCTACTAATCTAAGCATAACTTTTTGCACACCTATCTCTTCCCCCCCCCGTGATTTACCATCCCCTGCACAACAGGCTGGCAGCACAAAGGGGTGCCACCATGACCATGCCTTGTTTTGATGGTCACCTGAAGGATGGGGCAACTGGGCCACACTGTGACTGACAATGGCACGTTCAGCTTTTTAACAGAAATATTCACCACAGTTCACAGCTGGAGCAAATACAAGGTGTCATTCAGAGCAAATACTTCATGGTTTAGAGTCTGAAGGAAAAGCTCCACTGCCAAACAATACCAACCTCACCTCAGGAGGCAGACTGAAATTTTTAGTGCCAGGTGAGGCAGCCTCTGTCACACCGCCCCTCATTTTCTGCCTGAAGGCTGAAAAGCAGGGGTAGTGGCATACACAGGGAGACAACTAATGCTTGGCTACAGGGTAGGGGGGACAGCGTAGGACTAAGCGACAGCTGATGGTGTCTCAGTGGGGTCAGCTCCAATCTCACTGTACGAACACAGGGGTTTCATGAGACCATCTTGAGTTTGAAATCGCTGGCCACCATTTGCTGGGGATACAACTCTCATTTACCCACACATTCTCACCAACCAAAGCACAGCGTGTCCTTTCCCCTGTGTTCGGGTCACAAACACTCCAGGACCACGAATCTGACTCTGCACCTAGGGACACGTCCCTGCAGCAGGAGGAGGCAACACAAAGCCGTGGAGGAAGGTATTTCAAGTACAGGCTTCTGGTTTTGTTGCTCTTCCAAGATCAAAAGCCTCAGCTCCCTTGGAGCAGGGCTACAACCCTTGCCTGCCAAACGGTCAGTGCGGCTCCACTGTGCCAAGGGTCATCTATGCCTGGGAATCATAGGAAACAGTTTACTCGGAATGGTACTGGGGATAGTTAATAATGTGCAGTTACGATAAACAGTCAGAGGTTTTTTTCCCTCCCACCAACCTCACACGCATAAAAAAGAAATAATTATTTTCCCGAGGACAGCAAGACCTGCACTCTATGCAAATCATTACGGTGTTTTAGGGTTTTGGTAAAGAACTAAAACAAACTCTTACTCCCCCTCCCCCCCTTTCTGGGTGTAGCTTAGCACTGACATAAATTCAAATTATAGTTCTCTTAGGATCCCCTCCTGTTACCCCAGAACTATCTAGCTTTCTTAGCAGAGTTTTCAGTACACTGTCTATCTGGGTTTGGCTTTCCACAGGAAATGGACAGAAGTGCAGAGATACCTAAGTACGTCAGTGCTGGGAAGTGCTACTGAATTTGAAAGAACTGGAAGCCAGCAATGAATTAGGCCTGATCTCATGGAATCAGGAGAGCCTGCAGTAACAGGGTATGAAATGTCATTATTATGTTAAATTAGTCTATTAATTCAGCTCAGGATACTATGTCCACTGCATAATATTAAGCACTTAGTTCTGCTCACGCACTCTTTCTTAATGCTCTGGGAACACTGTGTGCCCTATTGAGGAACGTGAAGGACTGCATTAGAAATTACTACTGATCTTAACATCAGATCCATATGTCTGAGGAGCCAGTTAGCCTATACAATTCATTGAAGACGTTTCCATCTGTGAATAGTTCCCATTATAATCTAATTGTGTCAAACTAAATGTATTTCTAAAATATTTTCACAAGTTAATATTTATAACAGACATTAAACCTAATCCAACCATATTTCTGGTTTGCCCCTACCCAAATTTATTTAGCTGTTTTGGAGGAGGGAGATTGTATCATGTCAGTAACAAGTGACTGGTAACCATACTGGTTTTTTATCGTTGATGGAACAAAATGCTTGCATAGGAAAAAAAAGCTTAAGTGCTGGTGCTGAATACTAAGTCTCAGTGACTTTGCAAAGAAAGGAGTTAGTCCAGGTGGGAGAGGATCTCATTTAGGTCAACTCTCTTTAGCCAGTGCTACTGGGGAAGAACAGCTGTTCACATTGAAGGATAATGTTAAGATCAAATCAATGGGCCTAATTAGCCACCAGTACATCTAGGATGGAGAAGTATTGCCGTCACCTGAGCACAGAGGCTCTGGAATGAGAACAGGTGAAACCAACCTGATTTGGAGATGGCATCCTACCAGTTTGTGAGCACAAACAACGCACGGGCCTGGCAGCAGGAAGTTAAAAGGGGCCAAGCATTCTTCACTTCCCCTTTTTTTTTTTTGTGGTGTTGCCTTTGTTACAACTCCTGTGTTACAGAACTGCTTAGCTGCCCTGTGCAGGGAAGACAGGAAGGCTGATGAGCCAAAGGAAGCCCACTGTTTGTCTTGATGGCTGGTACCTCCTTTTGCAACAGCACGCTGCCTGTTCTCCTTCATCGCGCGCTCCCTAAGGTACAGCTGTACAACTGGTTCCTGAGAGGTAACTAGTCGGGGGGGTTATTGTCCTTTTGCCTTTTTGTAGTAATGACTGGTGTACCTGGAATGTGAAGTATCTTAGTCAACAAGCTACCTCTTAACTGAGAAATCCTACTGAACTCTAATTTTAATTGTTGCCCTTTCCTCTGGACAAGTTGTTCTTCAAGCAGTATGTAGTTGCAATGTAGTTTATAGACTCAGGATGAGACTTTGAAAATGGGTCCTTAAAGTCACACTTGAATATTTACACAAGTTATCTAACTTTCAAGTGGCTAAGTACTCATCACATGCGTTGCCCCTTATGTTCATGAGTAATTTAGTTCTGTAGCCAAATTAATCTCTTGCTTTAATTGTCACAAAAGTGATGATAAGGCTATTTAGTTAACAATACCACAAAAAGCAGGTAAATGTAACTTGTTAGAGAGCAGAAAATTCTCAACACACCCCATATATAAATATATGAAATAATAATCCTTTCTTAAGTGACTCTGAAAGATACCCAAGTCAAATCTGCAGCTTGCATACAACTTCCCTTCTTTGGCACTTCTTGTCTGTGCTTGTTTCCCAAAATTTTACCTTTCTCACCCAAGGAAGAAAAAGTGACAAAATAAAAATAATAATAGCAATTCCAGCCATAGAAAACAACAGTAATTATCTCCTTCATCTGGTTTTCAGCTACTTACTTCTATGGCACAAGAAAACTGAATTAAGTTACACACAACTTTTCTCAGTACTACTCATGGCAGACAAACGTTCTACTCTAATTAATGGAGACTTGACGAAGTTATGGCCTTATCTGAATAAACAGGTCATCTCATATGTTTATCTGCACGCTCTGGAAATCAAATGGGTTTGTGTATTTGAGTATCTGCATACAGCCTATGTGGGAGATATACCTGGTGTGACTTGTGACGAGCATAATTTAAATATATATTTAGACTTATTTTGTAATAACAAATTACTTTGTTAGTAATTTCTTAGCTTATCTACTTTGTATTTTCCTTCCATCTGGTAAAAGGCATGCAGAAAGACAAAGGCTAATTTTAACTTACAATTGTTACTGAGTTACTAAATAACACAGCATTGAAAGGTCACAATGTAGGATGAGCACAGCAGTGATTTTCAGCTCTTAAATACGCGCACCGTAGGCAGTGTGACTTGGATGGAAACTGTGTGTGTGACAGGTATTACAGTGGCTGCGGTGGTCTGTTATGCCAACACTGAGCTAATAAGATGTGAAAATTGGTGCTGGGTTAGGTCTAAATATTAGCTTATTGTCTGTTTGTATTTTTAATGCTTGCAGTGTTAGAAGGAAATACAACTGCGTAATCTTAACAATAAGTTAATGACACTTTTTGTGTGGGAATGTAAATCTGCTTATGGTTCACGCCCAGCCCCCACTTGCACACATTTCCAAAGGCATTCATATGCCTCCTCTGAGAGAACTAATGATACTGCATCAGCTTTCTTTCTATTTAGATATTTATTTCATATTTGCTTGAAGAATCGGGCCAATGTTTTTGAAAGCACATTTAACTATACCATATGCCTACTTAAATCATCCCTATCAAACAAGTTGTAGGATGATGCTCTGGTTCATTCTGTTCTGTTTTCCCTTCCTTCACAATGTGTTTATGTATATTTATCCAATTTGTTCTGTTCCTCTTGCCAAATTGCAGGTTTGAGATCTCAACTATGCAGGGGCAGCTGTGCTATTGTTGATGCCTTACAAAACAAAGGTCACAGACTGAGCCCGTATCACTAGAACTAATGACGGCTGCATGTTAACCATTATGGTATAGGTGCAGAATGATCAGGGTTCACGGACCCTCAGAAGCAGGAATAAATCTCACCTTGTCCTTTGGTAAGCAAGAACTCACATCTCATTTTTAAGACCTAATTTTTATGCAGATTAGCCTCTTGCAAAGTATCCTGCTGATTGTTTAATTTATTGACACAATTCTTCCTTCCATCTGGAAAAAACGTAACTTTAAACAGCCCCACCACAAAAAGCCAAAAATCTGATAAAGTGACAGCTGAGTTGGAAGGAATGATCTATTCTGTGTGTAACTAATCTTAGCTTTTCTCACTTCTGAGACTGATAAGAATTACCAGCTGTTCCAGCCTAGGAAGCTATTGACCACATAAAGAAGTAGGCTACCACAAGATGACATTTCCTTCAAAAGAAGGTTGTTTCCAAACCTAGCCCAGCAACTCCAAGTAATGAAACAGCAGGGCGGGACTGTTTCAAATGCCCTTTGTTTGGTAAGAGAGATCAATCTGCAAGGCTTGTGAATTCAAAACTATTTGCCCCTTGGGTGGCCTGACACTTCTTCTCCTGCTGCCTTTCATACCAGAAGCCAAGAGTCCAAAATTATTTAAAAGGGTGTTTCTTAGAGCTACACGTAGCTTTTGAAATACCGAAGAAGAGGGAATGTAATAGCTGGAGCAGACTAATGAGATGAGGTACATGTCCACAGACACAGCTCTGAGACCATACAGCTGGCTTTGAGGCTGTCTGTCTAAGGCTACTTCACCAGTGTGCTGTTAATTATTTAAAAGAGAGCACTGGGGAAACTACCATCACATCTGTCACCCACACACAGGCAGAACCTTCACTCATTGCAGGACCAGATGTGTTTATTCAAAACATGTACTAACTAGCTACTTAATGGGTCAGAATTATTAGCCAGAAGTTAATTAGGCAAACATATTAAACATCAGTCACCTTACCAAGCATCACTTCTTTAACACTGCTTTTACTTCTTTAGAGCCATTATCAACCACAGGAAAAAGGAGAGAAAAAGTAAAGACCCCATAAAGGAGCTGCAGTAAAAATTAGATTTATGAAATCTGATCGCTGTGTACTAATGATAACTACAATGCTCCAGGTAACTGCCTGAACTATATGCCTCTTAATATCATAAGTATACTAGCACATGGGAGGAAGCAGGGAGGCTTGTTTAAGGATCTACAGGTGCTGGAGATGCCAAAGGAATTAACAGTGGGAAAAGATTTTTTTCTTCTTAATATAGTCAAGTCAAACCTGAAAAAGGATGGCTTCGCTGCTTCTGCATGTATTGTACATATCCCTGAAGATGCATGCACTCACATGGCATTCTGCCTGCATAATGAATTCAGAAACATTGCTGGCCAGTGTAACATGCTCTTGTTCCCCAAGAGATGAAATTCAGAAGTGATATTTAAGTTTCTGGCTCCCAGGTTCACGTCACAAGAAGCAGTGGATGGAGTAAAGGCATAATATGCTTTATCTTTGGGCTAGTCAGGGTGGGGGGAAAACAGTTAAGATCCTTTGTTAGCAGCATGCCATGACAACCATTTTGTAGAACACCTTTCAGCAGCTCTTGAATGAGAGCAGCTGTCTAGAAACCAAATGAGATAATTTGTGGGATGGAGCCCACAATCCATTCATCTTCACTGTGTCTGTTTGCTTTCATGTGTCCACGCTCTTCCTCTTAAACCTGGTGCTGGTATAAATAAAAATGACACTTCAAAACTGGAAAGCAAGACTCAAAGTACCACTGTTCCACTGTCGCAGAAACGTCTTTCATACAGTACCTAGAGTTAAATATGAAGCACATGCTTCCTCTCAGGATTGAGAGATTGCTTCCCAGGGAGGCAGAAACCGAGGGCAAGAGTGCCAGTGACAGCTTGGGCATGAATTCCTGGGCTTTCAGCTAGTTGTACTTTTCCCTGCAGGGCTGGTGTAAAGAATATTCAAGGCCCCTAAAGTAGTGAGCAGGAACTTCTTAGTGCATCCTGTAAACTGCAATTAATATGTTTTAAATGGAATCCCACAGTATTATTGTACTTAGAACTGTTTTTACATTAATTTGTCAGAAACCCACAGGAAGAAATGCATTGGATTCACAAGTCTGCTTCTCCAATTGCACAAAGCTACAAGCTCGTACGGGAGACAAAACCTTGGCTTCCCTTAAGCTGCTATTGAGAGATGCTCTCAAAGCCATGTTTAACTTGAAGCTTGTGGTTAATTCCCATTGTCCTCAACCTTCAGTCCTGCACGTGAGCCACAGCAAAAAGCACAGCAGCTACTTCTGAGCTAAATATGTACTTCAGAGATTAAGATCATGCTACCAAAACTTTGGTGAGAGAGAAGACTCTTGCCTGCATGCAGGCCATCACAAGCTACAAAAAAATGGTATAAAAAGTAAAAGAAATGGAGCTTGTTTTAGCTCTAGCTCAAACAGAAATAGACAGAGGGCAAGTAATGCAAACTGTCAAACATAAAAAGCCAGACAGCATTACTAAACATTACAGAATGGACTTCCTGCTGTGGAAAAAAGCAACTGGTTTTCTAAAAGTACAACAGAACCCCAAAAAAAGAGGTTTTTATATGTAGAGAACTTGTGCAACGTCTTAAAAGGAAGACACATGGATGCAATAGATGATTAAGCTAGTTCCTGAAATAGGTTACTGAAAGGCTGAAGATGCTACATAAAATAAGGAGATGGTTACTTCTTTCTTCCCTCATCTTTTTATTCCAAAGGGCTAAGGGAGAATATCTGAGTTGTAAAGACAGGATCAAAAGGAAATCAGCAATAAACCAGAAACAAAAAAATACTAAAATGTAAAGACCTGAGAAGTGACAGTGCAGAAACCACACAAGGCTGTTCATGTTCCTAAATTCCCTCCGAGCTGCAATTCAATTCACAAATGAGTGCAAAACAAGCAAAGCAGCTGTTGTCAACAGGAAGAACAAAGACTTGAATGGCACAGGCTCCTCCTGTGAGAAGTCTGCTATATAGCCAAATAAAAGCATGTCTCAACGTAGCATTTGCAGCTTGGAAACATAAAGCAATATGCTTAGTCCTACAGATAATTTCACACTGTTCTCTTTCTAGGACAAAAGTTCTTAGTTTTCCTTACAGTTACAGGAGTCTGAGCTATTCATTCTCCAATTACATTCAGACTCTCATAAGACTTGCTCAACAAGGTTCATTTTTCCCTCAGTAACTCCTTATTGGAATGTCTGGATAGGAAGTACATTTAAAGTTACCACTGAACTTGTGAACTTGTGCTGTTGCCAAGAGCTCTTGCTACTAGCAATACATAAAAAAAAAAAACGATAATCACTAATAGATTGTCTCGTGCATTGTTGTGTGCTTTGTTTCAAGTGAACTGCACACTGCAGACTAAAGTTAGCTACTTTGAAACTGGAGGCAACTAAGAATTTGGGAATACAAGCTTAGCAATTTTCCTTCCTACTACACAAAAAATAATTCCTGTTTAATCTTTGCTCTTTAAGTGCCACCAGCTGTTCATGTTGGACAGGATGTAGAAAGGGATATATGCAAGCTGAAGCCAACATCATTTGAATAGAGGGCAAATAAGGTCATTAAAAACCAGTATTGCAGACTGTATCATCTCTGCATGTGATCTGATCATAAATTCAAGATAACTGCAAGCAAGGTTTCACTTGTCCTCAGGTTTATATTTGGAATTGTCCTTTTTGGCTTTGTTATTCCTTAAGCTTACAAACCCAAGGAGAAGGATACTGTGCACCTTTGTCCTCGGGCACCCCTCAGATAGGTAGAGTCAAGTGCCATTCACTGCAAGGATGTCAAAATCTCACGTGACTGAGGTGGAAACCATGTAATACCTAAATGAAAGCAGTGATCCCACTTAACCTGATGTTTGCCCTTCTGTTGGTGTTTTGAAACACATAATCAACTTTTTGTATGTGTGCTCCAATAGACTTAGTCAATATGTTTCAAGTTATGAGAAGCTTATATATGTTGTTGGACCGAGGGGTGAATGCTCCCTTCATTTTATGAGCTAATCTGAGAGCAAACACTGTATGAATTCAAGTGCAGGATGCATAATGGTGGAAGCTGTCCAGCAGCCAGCTGCAGATGCATTAAAAAACAAACCTCTAGTTCTCTGAACTATTTTAAGAACAATAGTAATTTCTCAGCCTGTTGGTTGATTCTGAATAATTCACCGCCTAGCCTAGACCTAACCTTTCTTGCTTTGCTTAGATGAGTATCTGCAATAGACCAATTTGGATTTTTTTCAGTAGGCACCAGCAAATCCAAAATCTCTTGCTGTAATGCTCCAATGAGAAACTCTGACAGTCTTTCCATTGAAGGCAGAGGGGATTTTACCACTGGCTTAGAGGAACAGAAGCCATCTGTTCATGAACTCAAGCCTACAGATGTATTTTCTGCATGTGTACTCAAAGAACTTAGAGCAAAATGAAGAGAACAAAAGCAAAGGTAGTGCAAGAACTTAGACTTATAAAAATATACCAGTTTTTCCTGTAGTGGTCTTCCAAAGAGACAAAGGCTGTGTTTTCTTTCCAAAGTACAATGACTACAGAAACATCTAAAGTAATGGAGAGGTCAAAGAAATCTCTGATTGTTTGATTCCCTTGAGCTGTGGCAGGACAGCAAATGCAAGCCTGAGCTAAAAAGGGGAATTTTTTTCTCAAATATTATGTGAGACCCTAAAAATATATGGCTTTTAAATGGTCAAGGCAATAGAATCTGAGTTTTTTAGTAAAACATTAGTTGTAATGTTACACTTGCCCTCATGGTATATAAGTGATCTCTCAAAGTACATGAAGCAAAGCAGTTCACCCTTCTTGGGTTTGTCTCCTCGTATGCTTTCTGCAGATTATACATGGTACTTTTCCTTTCTGGATTATTTCAATACTTTCTAACATTTTTTTATACTGCACAGGTTGTTCATGTAGAAATACCAAGTAATTTCATCTGTTATCTAATCAAGGGTCTTTTAAAATGAGCTGGTTTTGTAAGCAGACTATGTAATTTTGTACTTCGGAAGTGGCATGACAAGAAAGTATTTTAAATGGCACAAGCAGCACAGTCATGTTGTCACATAACCTAAGGATACCGCATCCATCTGCTACGCAGTACTGTGAAAAAACAGGCTTTGAAAAGAACGCCTGGTTAAATCTACAGCTGGTATTTTGGAGGCTCCGAACTAAATGCAGCCAGCAGCTGGAAAGAAAGTAGAAAGGCACAATGGCTTAAGTCCGGGAGACCAGGGGTTTACTGACCCAGCACTTTGGGTACTTTGGCATTTTATCTATTCCACATGGGTTTCTATTGTTCTGCATGTGAAAACTGCAAATTCATCAGCTACTAAGAAGTGTCTCCAATTACAAAAATATAATGAAACCTGTGAAGTTACCCAGTTTACCCAGAAACAAAGCTGCAGGTTTAAAAATCACAAGCTAACTTTGCTTGTGTTGCTCTGAATTCCACTAAAAAGAGCACTAGTAAAAGAGCAGACCGGTTGTTGGTACATTAGCGACTAATATTAGCTCCACTACATGAGGAATTACTGGGAGTTATCCAGCAATAGTCTGGGCTGTGCCAATGGGAAGTCAAGAGTTCAAGTATGTATGTATCTTTCATAGTTGTCAGTCTTCTGCCTAGCAAACTGTTTATCTCTGGGCTGAAGCTGTAACTACTTCAATACCAGGTTATGGAAGTATATTTCACATGACTTCTGAAAATTTTTTTTTTCAGTGAACCGGTACAACTTCATGTGTATTGTTCACGTGTTCCTTCTTACAAACACTGCTGAGAAGAAATGTGCTGTAATTAGGTGCTTGATCCACACTGCAATTACAATATGGCAAGTTGTCTATTTCAATAATGCTTCACAGGCCAAACGAGCTCTTCGCAGAATAAGAAAAGATGCAGCATGTTCAAATAACTTGCACTGTGCTTTAATCTATAGAAACAAATACTCCGTGCATTTCGCATTGATTTGGCAGGATAGGCTGTTTACATACTCTCAGTGTGTGGAAAAGCATTTACAGCTTTGGGTGTTGGGGTGCTTAATAGTGGGAGCCTAATTTGCTGCTGTTCTTCTGTTGTAACGTAACCCCACTGAAATACTTGGCATGGAGATGAGGGATTCTTAATCTGAGTGACTTACATGGTTCTGATGACAAAATGAGTTCTCTTACAGCTGCACGTGATGCTGATTTCTTTCAGCTAAGACAGTGGTTTGTTACAGCTGATTTGTTGTACAATTGTCACACAAGCAGATGCAGCCTAGCTCTGCCGAAAACAGTGCCAACTGCACTGTTTAACATAAAGGCACATAGGTCTAACAAACTCCCGCTGCACACAGGACAGATCAATGTTTTGCATAGCTATGTAAAAGGCAACTTCAGTACCAGGAAAACATAACAGTGCTAAAAACTCATCCCCTGACTCTGCTCTCCGTGTAACTCTCCCCCGCGCTTGTTTTCACTGCATCGCCCTACGCCAGTGCTTGGTCCCCAAAGGGGAGCTTTGGCTGCTGCACAGACACAGCTCCTCTGCAGTGATTCACCCCACTCTCTTCCACTGGGGTGACTCACTGAAGTTTTTTCTCCTACCGCTTTCCAACTTTTCTCCTCCCAGTTGCCATTTAATGCACAAAACAGATGCGTATTTGGGGTTTTGCTGTTGGTCTTGCAGCACAGCTGAGGCAGTTGGTTCTTGCTTAACTCAGAAAAGTAACTACTGAAAATCATCTATGCAATATGATTCTTAAACTGCTAAGAATTGCCACAGAAGAATGCAAATGCAGAGGTGTAAAGAACTGCTGTGCTTCCTACTGGATTAACATTAACCTCATCTCAAATAACTCTCTGAGAAAAACTACTTGCAAAACAGGGAGAAAGTCAACAGCATGAAAGCCTTTGCCCTCCTACAGGGCCAAGATCTGGCATGCAGTTTTCTGACTTCTGATTAGCTTAGAATTTCCATTTCATGCTACTATTCCACAAATCTGAACAATGAAGTTGAAGCGATCTTAAAAGCCTAGGGCATGTCTGAATTTGAGAGGAGGAGGAAGGATTAGTTCTCAAAGGGCCAGAAGTAATGTGCAGCCATGGCCAGTGACACTTAGAATAAGGCTAGAACTGCAGTTTAGCCACACTGCTGTTAGGAAATTGTTGCCATTGCTAAATTAGCGCCTCGGTTTATGATTACATGTTGAGCAGTGGTATGCATCTTGACACATAATTTTAATAATAGCTTGTAAGTGTCAGTGATAATGTAATCTATTTAACAATGAGCCTAAAGATTATCCAGAAGAGAGCATATTATGTGCTGTTAAAACAGCTAATCTGCATAAAACTTATGACAAGCCAGACCTTTTCAGTGTTTAATAAACTGGCTGAATATTCATTTTTAAGGCACTGTCCAAATTGGTTTGGTCACAGATGACTATTTAAAGCCCATTCCAAAGCTGGCAAATACACCAGGGAAATAACACAAGGGGGGGGAAACTGCAACAACAAACCACCCCCCATAAAACAAACAAAAGACTGCCTCTAGCCAAAGCCCCTCATGATTAACATCAGCAATAATGGGTCCAATTCTAGGAAAACATAGGATGACATTTGTTTCAAGTACTTACTGGCCGCTTTTGTATAGGATTGGCGCAGGGCAGAGCAAAAAATGAGATTCCACCGTTTTTGGTTTTTCATCTGAAAAATAGATCACATAAGCTTAATATACTGTGCTGCTTAAATGAGAAGCTGATGTGTGAGCACGCTATAAAGTCCCTTCCCTTCTCACAGTATGCTGGTTACCGGTTTGATAATGTCTGGAACTTGCAAGCAAGGCAGGCCCAAGTTAGGGAATAAAGCTGCTGCATTTTTAAAGCCGCACCCATGAACATTCAAATCCAGAGCTAGCTTTAAATGTGAGTGTGAGCCCACATTACATTGCTTACTTTATTTTACTCAAGTCAGGTCATGCTCTTCCAGCAAGATAATTTCCTAGAATCAAGACCATTTTTGCAAGGAGCGAGAACAGTATTAGGTGTTTCCTAACATTTGGAGGATGAAGGTTTGTTTCTAATTAGCTCCAACCCTGTGCACTGCATTAAAGGACTATTTTGTCAGTTGTGACTGGCGTGTCTATTTTTCCAGTGTTTCTCATGCTTTTGAGTCTCACTAGCTGTTTGCAAATCTCTTAAACTTCTAAAGCATCTATTTGTAGAGCACTGTGTCCAGCAGAACACTCCTTTTCTGCAGTTGTGAAAAGGAGAGGAGGGAGCTCTTTTACTTCATGCATTTGGTAAAGTAGGAAAAATCCTGCTCCTGTGTGCAGAACCATCCTCCCAAAATTCCCCATGGCAGGACTGTTAATTTCTGTACTGGAGCTGGTCCTGCAAGCAGAGACTATTTCCTGATTTAGGGGTGAGAGCAGATAAATGATCTGCCAGATAAACTTGGAGATGACTCTGTCCTGCATTTAGGGAACAGGCAGACATACAAGTAGTTCAGGGGCAGCTGACGGAGGAGCTGTTAGCATAAATGAGCTTTTCTTATGTGCTATAATCTGCACTGACTGCTTGGCCTAGATTTGGGGCTAGTTGTGAGGTGGGGAAGAGGGATTAGCACATTGCCATATGTTTTTGTCTTAATGATATGTTTCATAGATTATTTTTCTATCCCACAGTTACATTTGGCATGTTTCCTTTCTAGCATTTGGTAATGGTTCTTTATAAATGCAAAGAGAGAAACATGCCAAATGCGTCTTCTAAAACCAGAAGAACTGACAAAATAACGCTTTGCTCTGAGGCTGGTCGCAAAGTGGAGCCCAGACTATCGATAAGGGGAACTCTAACATTCAGGTACATCCTCATGCAAGTACCCTCTGTTATGCCCTCAAACGGTGAGGCTTCCGCTAAGAGACTGCCATTTTTTCAGTGGAGAATGCAATGACACAGGAACAATTTTAGTTTTCCTGAGACCATCTCCTTTCTCCTGCTACTGCTCAACGCGCCCTTCCTCCCTTTTTGTCCATCCTAGCTCCACTGTTCTCTTGTAGGTTTCCTCTGAGGCAAAAGAGCTTGGAGCCCAGCACAGAGCTATAGAGAATGAGCTTGCATATCAGGGGAAGGCTCATTAAATTTCCCTGTTTCCTTCCTATACTACTCCCTAAACATTTGCTGTTGTCCATTGCTGAAGAGGAGAACCTGGGTGAGTTGTAGCGGGCCTCTGGCAAGGCCCCATACAGCAGATTGTGTTTTTACGCTGCAGTGTATAATAAACACATCACTATGCCATTCCCCTCCCTTCGTGTGCTTTAGCGCACCCTTTCCTGAAGCCAAGGAAAAAAAAAGTCAGCCCAGAGATCTAGTTAGAAATTCTCACATCAGATGCTAGCAAGTATTTGGGGGCTTCATCCTGTCCAAGTATAGTTATTTCTACCATGGCAGAGCAGACGTACGCATGCACAGCTATAAAAGACTGAACAATCAGAGAATCGGAGAAAGCGGAGTCAGAAAACATTTCAAAAGGTCATTTAAAGAAGGCAACGTGCTTCAGACATTCTTCAGTGACACTCATCCAAGCTGTTAAAAGGCTTTCTAGGTAACCTGTTCCAGGCCTGAGAAACATTTACAGTGAGAACCATTCTCCAAATACCTCACCTAGATCTGCTGCAGAATTTGAAGCCTATTGTTGTTCTCCTCTCAATGGATTGGGAGAGCCCAGCTTATTATTTTCAGCCCTGCAGCAGCCCATACTTAACAATTACTTTGGTCATTCTTCCTTTCCTGTAGAAGTAACAAACTGAGCTTTTCTGTCCTTCCTTACAGCTGTGTTCTGGACTTCAGCCCATCCTTGCCAGCTTCCTCTGGACGCTCCACAGTGGGTTCATCCCCCACTTGTAGCACGGAGCACATCAAAATCCAAGTTCCTAGGGGCTATAACTGGCAGCACAGCATTCAAACAGCACTGCAACTGCTTTGGTGTATGCCGATAGCATTGCTGCTGAAGCCAAAGCTTTCAGCGCGATAGTAGCACCCACCAGCAGGATAGAGGAGGTTTATATTTCTGATGCTTATGGAAAATTGCTAAATCCCTTCTTAACTCTCATGTTCTATAGGTCCTATCTCCACCAGTACCTTAATGCACTCTGTAAGATGATCTCGAATGGTATGAATAACACTATGAACATAACCATATTGATGCAGGCCTCAAAACACTCATGTGAAGAAGATACATGCTATTGTTTTAATTTCCCAGACGGACAGACTGGGATGTAGAGAAGTGACTGCTCATGACAAACAACAAGCCAGGAACAAAGCAGGAATAGAACTGAGGAGTCCTTACGTCTTGCAAACCAGCCACTTGAATTGAAATTTAAGTCGAATTATCTTCAGGTCATGTAACTGGTGTCTCAACTATTTATCCTACATAGTGTGAAATTAATTTTATTCACCTGGAACTAAACTAGTCTGTTTTCCCCACTTTTCCAATAAGAAAGGTACACCATGATAATAAATATATCACTGCAGCAGTAATTTTGCCACATTCCAAATTCTAGCTCTATGAAGCTCATTTATGCAATAAATTTAAATAAGCAAGCTACAGTCTAACCTGGGAAACAAAGGTGAGAATTTTATTTGAAACTGAAGGGAAGAAACTTACACAAGCAGAATTTATTTACACAGGTTGCCTTTATCCAGAACTACTGTGTCATTCTGTTATTCTTCCGAATTATTTTAGATATTTAACAGCCAGGAGAGACTGGCAGCCCATTAAAGTATATATGCTATCCAGAGCAAGGAAGAAATGTACTGGAAACACATGTTCAATTGGGTAGGAATTTAAGACAGGCTAATATAAAAATCAGACAGTAGGTAGGGAAAAAATGACGTTTTTTCTACAGGTCCATTTTCAGTCATTTTCCAGTCCAGCTTGCTTCTAAGGGATAGTGCTTAGAGCAAGAAGTTGGATGTACTTATACTGGCCATCCACTTTAGTTGCTGGATATAAAAAATTGCAGAGGTTTTCATTAATGGCATTTTTTTCCATGATCATCTACCTTGTGCCAGTTCAGGGCACAGAGCAGCACAAGGAGATGTACCCAAATTCTGGCATGACTTATCTGCCCTGCTGCAAGTTAATGCACCAAGCAAGAGAAGACTAAGTCCTGAATATTTTGCTGAAAATTAAATTCACCATGAGCATACTTAATCAGATAGCAAGAAGAAAACAGTCCGCACTACCTCTCAGAGCTTTTCTAACTTCTGCAGCATTCCACTCAGGAAAAATTTCCCCAGTGACATTTGTAGTTTGACAAAGGAATAACTAAGGATTCTAACATCTTGCCAATGGCAAGTACTACTAATAATTTAAAAACCACACCCATCTGCACCACCCCTCCCCACCCCCCAAAAAACAAACAAACAAATAAAAAAAGATAAAGCTAGAAGGGCAGTGCTTGTAAAAGATGCCATGGTCAATCTGTCTGAAACAAAATCTCTTTCTGCAGGTCAGGAAATTAAGAGTCCAGCTAGGGATCTGGTTGCAGTGAGACCACTCCTGGAAGACAGTGCTGCTTGGGACACTGAGCTGATGAACCATGTCAAAATACAAGGACAAAATACCACCAACCAAAATAACATTTGGCCTTATTCTACACCGTTGCAGGAGCTCCAGGAAGAGGACTGACTTCAGGTCACAGAGGGGCACGCATGCCCCGCGAAGCCCCCGAAACAAACAGCACAACGGCCATACATCTGGTACACCAGACAGAATGGGCGCAGATGCTCCAAGATAACAAGGTAAGTGCACCTTGGAAAACAGTGCCTTTTGGAATTACGAGAGCCTGGGTCTTCTTACAAGAAGGGGTACTTGATTGGTACACTCCATCATCACATTTTTTTCATCGGCAAACATCTGCTTACTTGAACATCAGGACCCAGACAGTTATCACCATGCTAATTCACACAGCCAGCTGCGCTGCCAAACACCAGTCACAGTTTACAGCTAACGGCAATTGGTAGTAAATTCAAACCACTGAGCAAGATGTGAAATAACTTGCATCCTCTTAGTAATCCTCAGAGCTCTCCTGTTTTCTGCCTCTTCAATATTTTTCTTTCAATTTTAATTAAATGAAGTAACAAGAAGCAAACTAAATCACTTATTAGGAAATATAAAGGCAGATTATCTCAAACTTCAATACTTACGAATCGTAGTTCCGTTCACTTGATAGGTACAAGTAACACCATCAGTTTTCCCACCAAGGGTTAAGCCGCTTCCTCTAAGAACAACTTCAAACTCCTCTGGAGAAAAAAGTAAAAACCCCAGATCACCAATCTTTAGCTCATTGCAGTAAGTCAGACAAGGAGAATTTCAATATAGCCTGAATTAAATGAAGCACAACATAGTACTGCTCTAAGTTTACTCAGGTCTCCTTTCTAATTGACCCCTAGTACTGCATTCTTCAGTTAGGTCACTATAGGAAGAACAGAGATTTGTTCCCAAATCTGTATCACTGAGGCAGCCCTATTATAATGGAAGTTGATTTCAACCATCAACAGGATCTGGGGCTCAGCTGCACAGTAAGAAATAGTTTAGAATCATAGAATGCTTCGGGTTGGAAGGGACCTTTAGAGGTCACCCAGCCCAACCCCCCTGCAGTGAGCAGGGACATCTTTAACCAGATCAGGTTGCTCAGAGCCCCGTCCAACCTGACCTTTCATGTTTCCAGGGATGGGGCATCGACCACCTCTCTGGGCAACCCGTTCCA
>Ga0065711_1031259_pt1 | contig 30136 bp, 15 predicted proteins | sample Hoacrofraction12_FD_59098 | JGI IMG/M metagenome (GOLD analysis project Ga0065711, IMG submission 59098) | Hoatzin crop microbial communities from Cojedes, Venezuela - Epithelial fraction 12 v2 (version 2) | ecosystem: Host-associated > Birds > Digestive system > Esophagus > Crop | place...
CCTTTCCTTTCCTTTCCTTTCCTTTCCTTTCCTCTCCTCTCCTCTCCTCTCCTCTCCTCTCCTTTCCTTTACTTTCCTTTCCTGTCCTATCCTGTCCTGTCCTGTCCTGTCCTGTCCTGTCCTGTCCTGTCCTTTCCCTTCTCTGAGAGTTTACTGCAATTTTTTATATTACAAACCCTGAGATTTTGCTTTCTGCTCCTGAAACATGTCTGGGAATTACTTGTATTACACTTGAATGCTTCTGAAAGATTGAACATCCTGTGGACAACTTTGTCTTCCATGTGGAGTCAGACTTGAGGCATCCCTAGGGGTCAATAATCAGGCTTTTATTATCTATGATCAATGTGTCATAACTGGACATTTATCAGTCATTGTACTAATTACAGCATGGCAAAATGCTTTCACTTTGGGGCATACACTTGCATGGACTGATTGATTCCTCTGCTACTGTTGTAAAAACTTGAAGGTAACACGAGAGTGCTTTCTGGCATCTGTGACAAATCTCTTGGATTCTTTTAGTAGCAAAGTAATATGTTCACTGATGTTCCTGTTTTTCTGGCTAGGATTTGGTCCTTTTTCTGTTCCAAACAGCGGGTGGTCATGTCCTCATTACTCTTTTCCTGTTTCTGGTACTCAAACTTAAGCTGACAGTTAAACTAAACAGCACTTCAAAAACAAGGACACTATATCAGGTCTCCTCACACAAAATTTTCAATTTGATACGATTAGACCCATGCTTCATGTGCTCTATTAATATCCTAATTTCATCTCACCAAAACTGATTCTCTCTCATGATGGTTCCTGTAAAAATTGACATGGGGCCCTGAAATTAATTTTAACTTTCATTTTTCTTACAATTGGACTTCTTTATTTATTTCATTGGTTGGGATTTTTTTGCTCTTGAGCTGATAGTTTTTTTGTCTGCCTTCTGATGAGCATTTGCTTTTCTAAGCCTAGTTTGTTTTCAGACCACAATGCGGTGCCAAATTTTCATCATTATAGTCATCATCAGCAATTCCTTGTGAACTCAAGTAGAATTTTCTCTAGTTGGCCTCCTACCTATAATAGCTGTCGTTGACATAAGTAGACACTCAATTGTCCTCAAATATTTTGTAAGAGTTGTTTTGAAGTGTTGTGTTATTTCTTGGTTCTGCTTCATTCTATCCAAATGAGATTGGCCTACCTCCTGTGGCTTGATCAGCTCCACAAAACCTCTGCAGGCATCACACAGGTTTCTTATCTCAAGGCCCTGATTTTTAATCTGTACCTGATTCTCTTCAATAATCTGATCTGTCAATGTGGGCCTAAATTTCATTTATATGCTGATGACAAAAGGATTGATGTTATAAAATTAGCCCTTAATATTCCTTCTGCCACATCCGTGCTGACTGCTTGCCAAGCGGATGACAAGGTGTGGATGTTTAGGAATTTTGTACAGTTTAACGCCTCCAAAATATACCTTGCTTCAGGCAGAACAGACAACATTTAAAATTACTATTCTTCTGTAAATCTGTCATTGTAGGCTCACTACAAAGAATTCTGCAATAGTGAGAGTTGAGACTCCAGATATTCTAGCACTAATATCATCTGTGTCTTTTTCAGAAACTGGTGGCAAGCACAAGCCACTGGAGTTCCAAACCAGTATGATATGCACTCAGTACCAATGGTCAGTATAATTCACCAGCACTTTTAAACTGGAGAAAGTAAAGTTAAATTCAACATCTACTTCAGCACACTTTTCAGAGTATCTTTTAATGTTATGTAATTATAGATGGAGACTTTTGGAGCATGTTTTTTAAAAATTACTTGGAGATTTTCAGTGTTTTTAGGATGATCTTTATACAATTAGACCAACGGTAGCTGATGGCATCAGGGCCAATCTCTGGCACAGTTGCAGTGAACATGCAATGAAGACTGTCTCTCAAACAGACCAGTTTCTGGTAGAGCTCTTTGAACAGCCTGCAGTGAAATCTGAAGCCAGGTTAATATTTTCTATTTTTGTGCTTTACCTGAGTCTGAAACACAAGGCAAGCACTTTTGTCTGTTGATATTGGCTTCTTGAATGAACAGTCATTTAGTTTTGACAAAAAGCAGTGCCTACTGTTTCAAAGTAAGGCAAAACTCCGTTCATATTTAACAAAATGAAACCAGCCCAAACCTCAGGAATTTTAGTCTAACTTCAATTTGCAAATCAGCTTTCCAGTCAATAGGGTCCGGAATTCAAGGCAGACCGAAAGTTTGCAGAAAATGTGCACAGACTTCATTTCCAGCCTTCTATTTCTTAACATGTGAAATAATTTCTAAAAGCAATATATGAATATTCATAAATGTAGTCTCTTAGCTCTAGACGAAAAGAGGTCAGCTGATTATAGGCTCTCATCTCACGTGTCAGGACAAGAACACTGTGTTCAGATGGTTTGCTATGAATATATAAAATATGTATTTTTCATGTAACAGGTGTCTAGCATTCTCACATAAGGCTTACTGAAAACATGAGAAGATTCCCCTTACGGATTTCCGGACCAGGCTTTTTAAGTATATTAGGTAATTTCCTCTTTGTTGTTAACATGACAGAGGTATTCCTTTCTTTTCTTTGAATCACTGATATTTAGAGGAAATCAGTCTTTTCCTTTCAGACTTAAAATTCCTGAATATTAACAAAATCAGGCCAAAATTCTCTAGTTATATTGTGCTATTCATTGCCTTTAAGCTCGATAAATATGTATAGGAAAACAAATTTATTCAAACTTTCAAAAATAGAAGTTGTATAGGAAGGTTTCAAGATCAAATTTTATTATTGTAAGTACTTCTTCCTCCCACTGGACATCCGATTCCTTTTGTTCATTTTCTTAAGGCTTCTCTTTGTAGCTGGGAATAAGTAAAAAGATGGCTGGAAAATATTGGAAAAAAACCCAAAACTGAAGTAACCATACTGCCTGCACGTCATTTCTCACATCCCATTGCTCAATGCATTGATCTCCTCTGTGTCAAAAGCAGAGTTTCTTGTTCGAACAGAATGGATGGTGGCAGAGTGCCAGCCTGCAGCTGGGCTGGGGACTCACACCAGCAGGTCAGCAGAGTGGCAGAGTGTAAACCAATACAAACGCTGCTCTTCTTTTCCAGAGGTGATAAGATGGCAACTGGCTCATGATCTCATCAGGAAGATTCTCTGGGTCAGATCCACAGCTATAACGTGATCCGTGACTGTAAGACTTCGGGTTAAATCCAGCAGACGAAGTGAGTATTGTGGTTATCATCTGAAGCTGGACTCCCCAGAAAAGAGAAGTGGAACTAAGAAAGCTGGGAGCTAATTAATCCTATCTGCTTACAGATGTGGTGCAAAAGGAGAGCGTCATCTTCATTTCCAGGATGAACTGTGAGCATTTTGGAGGTGACTTTGGTGTAAAGAAGCGTCACTGAGTACATGAAAAAGTATTGCTCTCATGTAGTAGACCTAGACCGTGAATTTGCCATGAAAACCGCAAAGAACCTCAGGTTATGCATGGATATGTTTGGAATGTATTCACAAGAAGAACCTGTAGCAGCTTTGGCATTACAACAAGTGTCTTTACACTAGTTTTTAGTCATCTACTGTTTGAAGTTAGCCACAGGCAGTTAAGAGCTGCTTTAGGGTTTAGGCTTGAAAGAGCAGGCAGGCAGCTGAGAAAGGGACTTTCCCCCGTACTCCAAGCTGAAAATATTTCACTACATTTGGATCACTTATTCATATTAAAAGTCTGAACTGAGATTTTAGTAACTTTTGGGGCTTATGTTAGAATATTTTTTTAAAGGTAATGAAAACTATATATTCATGTAAAAGAACCTTTAACAGAAGAGTGAACAATCTCTTCGTTCTAATGACTTCTTGTCAAAAGAAGACATAGAAATCCATTCTTAGGCTGGGTCAAATAAAATTCAATACCAGGGTACCTGTATATCTCTTCACTTTTGATTCTATTTGCTTAGCTGTTAAACCTAATGTTTGTTAATTTTATTCGTAACATATTGAGTCAGTTTCACTGGCATGTTTTTCTCTGCTTGTTTGTACCTCTTCAGTTATGCACAGCAGGCATGAACAGAGTTTAGCCAGCTGATTAAGGTGATTGGCATCAATGGAGCACTGCGAGACAGAATGTACCAGTAAATATGGCCCTTGTTTAAAAAAGTCAATGTCAGGTATTGCATTCCCCCCTAACTCTTTAGCAGGCTAAGGAAAATTATGTTATTCTCAGTTTTAAATACAAAGAAGCTCACAGATCTGTTTGTGTTTTTCTGTGAATATGGAAATAAGTTTGTATTTGAAGAAATTATGGGCAATTTGACATATTTATGTCAAATTCTTTATATTTTTCTGTGTATATATCAATTTCAAATGCCAATACATCAATTTAACAAAGTGTGCATACATATTTCACTCTTGTTCTCTCACATTTGTGAGCATTCAGATGCTTTGGTGTGGAATTAGAGAGGTGCTATGCATAAAATTTTGGCTTTGGTTGGGATGCTGCACCAGTCTCTGGTTTGCAAATGTCCACAAAATTTTGTGTCAATGGTTTTACACAAAAAATATGCATAATTGGGCTGAGCATCCAGCAGATTGTATATGAATAGTAGATAAACTGTATTCTCTGGCTTTATATTTGTTTTATGCATAAACATTGGTACACTACATATAAGGATTAGGCCTTCATAACTCACAGTAGGTTGTGGATGGGCAGTGGAAATCATGCACATAAACTAGCAAGTCTTGCATTGTAAAGCCTTAAAAACAAACCTGTAAAATACATTCTTGCTGATGTACAAGATCAAAGCAAGAACTGGGGAAACAGCTGGCTCTCTAAATGCGGATCAGTTGCTGCCTCTGGCTTTCCCAGCCTAGCACAGCAGATCATCAGCTGGTTCTATCCATGATAACTACAGCTGTTTTTTTATGGGTCATATGTAGAAAAGCTTAACAACCTGCAAGTAGGCCAAGATCTATACATATTTGGTGTGTGATACAAAATGAAGACAGTGTCCCTTTCAAAAAGCTACTGAAGATCAGCTTTTTCTAAACACTTTGTCATTCACAACAGTTAAACAGAAGGTTTTTATCATGATACTGCTAAAAGTTCAAGAGCTAACATCAGAAACTGAAGACATGATATGAGTTTATATTTATGTGGCTGGTTCAGGTTAGGGTTTTTTTAATTAAGTATTTAAAAAAAAATCCAAACTGAAATTCTAGTCATGTATCTGCAATCTAATTCAGAATTCTAAAAGAGCTTCAATAGTTTTACAAGCTCTTCACTTTGGAAAGATTAGGGTTTGGATCTAGAGCACACAGCAATTTAAAGTTATTGGAGCGCTTCACAAATTGGAATTCTAATTTGGAAGAATGAAGGTCTCCTAAAAATGTGAAGCACACCAATAATTTTAAATTATTTTCTAGTTTGCAAGCCCAGAACCCCTACCATTTACAAGCAAAGACACTTATAACAAAAAGTAAAGTGCTTCAATAATTTCAAATCAGTGAGTATGGTGTAGAGCGAACCTAAGGCACTGAAGTGCTAAACTTTCTTTTATGGAAGACCTTCAATCTTATAAATACAAGCAAGACAAAGCATTTCTTCTTTCCAAAGCTGAAGACACACTGAACTGATTTGAGATGCAACTCAAATCAGATGCAACTACGCAAAAAACCCTGTGTATCTGTGAATACAGCTGATAGCTTAGTTTTTCCGGATTTATAGGTTTGCTCATTTATCATTTTTTGTATTATACATAAAATCAATTCAGTAGATCAGCCTATTTTGTGATCTTTTTTTCCTCTAAGAAAATGTATCTGTGCCTACTTTTACCTGCAGATTTATACATATATGTGTATAAACAAAAGCACTTTTTACTTCACTGTTGGGAGAAAACCAAAGTATAGGGGTCCTGGTCCTTGCTGGTAATACAAGGCATGAGAAACAGGTCTGTACATGTTTGAGTGATACTAAGTCAGTGACATGATCAAGGATCAAAGACAGCTCATAGTGGAAACAGAAAGCTAGAATAGTCCCAGTGCTGTAGTCTAAGATCTGATTTAGCTGCAGTGGCAAAGTGACTGCTCTGTTCTATATCTCTGACCCTGCCCCGTGTCTGCTGGAATCTAGTTCTAGGTTAGCTTTGTTGGGAAAATACAATCTTTCAATCAGCATGTATATTTTCTATTTGGTATGGTTATATCTTGTAATATGAAACTATATAATTCATTATCAATTAATCATTTAACCTCTACTTGACCTTTTTCTCTACGTATAGAACTGCCACTATTTTTCTAGTTTTGATAACCATACACATTTGACCACATAGTCTCTAACCTCTTTTTATGCAAAAGCAATGAACTTCTCACTGTTCCCTGTCTAGCTTTTGCAACACAGATTCCTTGATGATTCTTAAGCCTCAGTTTCAGTCCTCACTTTGCTCTAAACATTTCTTTTACAGGTTCTTTACAATCTACCACGTGACTCTGATTATAATTTTCTGGGTTTTTTTTCATCTTTCACTGTGTGTGATCTCTGCATAGCTCTCAACATTACTGATCCTTCTTGAGTATCTCAAGAAGAAGGTCAATATCTACAGTGGTTTCATCTCTTCTGAGCCCAACCTAACTGTTCTTTTAAGAATTTCTCTGGAGTGACTGTTTTCTTTGCCTCATTGACTATGAAAATTTTGAAAGTCTCATCTTTTATGTCATACCTGCATGCATAGTTCTGAATATCACATTCATTCCGGTCACACTGACTTTGCACCTCTTTCAACTATGTTTCTTTTCCCATCACAGATGGTGAGAGAAAGATTTGGAAAAAGTAACAGAGACAAAGCAGGCAAAGTGGGCTACAGACAACATCGACCTGAAGAAATTAATTACTGGGTAGAATTAGTTTGTAGCTAATTAAATAAGTTACCATTGAAATTAACTTAGAGCTTAAGCTAACCTGGTTATCAACATGTCACTGGACTCACTAAAAATGAGGGAAAATAACACACAGTTGCACAACAGTGTATCTCAAAAGCATTTTGCAAGTGGGGTCAACATTATTTTTATGTCACAGATGGGAAAGCTTTTGTACAGAAAAGTGATTTTTCCCAGGGTCAATCAGTATTGCTGGGAATATAAAGTGTGTTCCCAGCCAATTGACCTCTTTGCTCAGCAACTCTGCTTCCCGTTCCCCTCTCTCTCATTGCAATCTATCAATATCACCTGCCAACGTACAGGCGCTTCAGAGGAAGCACAGACAGGAATGACATGCAGTGACCAAGCATTCACTGCATTCAACAGTGAATGTCTGAGATGCTCAAGAAGGTTCAAGGGAAAGACAAAAAACATAATGGTAATGCTGACCTTATTTTCATGATGCTGGGGGAGGCAGATTCAGAAAAGGACTGGAGTATATTAAGGGCTTGACAGACATAATAAACTCTTGATTTTGCACCTTTGAGAAGCTCTATGGTTCACTAACAAAGTCACATCTTTAAAAAACATTAAATTTCCCTTATTATGTATGTTATAATACTTTCTCTAAATGGCAAAGATTTCAAGCTCAGGCCAAAATTTGTAATCATATTCTGTTTTTCTTCCCTTCCTAATTCCAGCTTCTAACTGAAATGTTCTAATTTCAGTTTCTAACTACAATAGCTAACTGTGAACTTGCTTTTCTCCCTCTCTGCCATTCATCTGATTAACTCTTCTTTTCCAGGTCTCTCCCTTCTGCATATCTCATCTCTGAGTAGGTGACGAATCTTTCACTTCTGTCCCACCAATGTGGAAATGTCTCTTCATTTGCTTTGAGTCATTTTCAATTCAAAGTTATGTGTCCCCTATCTATGACCCTTTGTATGACCTATGCACGCTAAGCAGGAAAGTCTCTGTCATTCAAGAACCTCTTGAATGTATTACCAAAGAAACTCAGTGCTTGAGAAAGAAAAATAGTCCTGCTTCCAAAATCTAACAGCATGAGAGACAAAATGTTACCTCTGTAGTTCCCCATCATAAAGTAATTCAACTGATACAGTTCTAAACTTCCTTACAACATGTTAATTTAGATGTCTAGCTAGCAGAGTCTGTTTTTCCACACAAGCTCAGCCTTTCTTAGAAGCTAGCAGAGTCTGTTTTTCCACACAAGCTCAGCCTTTCTTAGAATATTTTTTGTTCTTGACTACTTCCTGGTTAATTACAGTGTAAGACACTTTTCCCACAGAGACAGGTTCTCAGTCTTGCCTCTAGCACATCAGCACACATTACGATGCAACTTCTGAGTGTTAAGCTTGGTGATTTCTACGCTGTGTCTGGGGTCAGTCCAGCCTATTGTCTTGTTCTAAGTCTGCCTTCTGTCTCACCCACCCGCTCGGTTCCTTTCCTCCTATCTGTTTGCCATCACAAGTTGTGCTTTTCATTCTATTGACCTAACTATTCATGACTCACCTTTTACCCCTGAGTAATTTCTCCTGGACTCCCAGAGAAAAACACTCTTACTTTCTTTATAATGCATGTAATTTATGTGTGGTTAAGATGGTTAAGATCTTTTTAAGACCAACGCATATATTACAAATCTTATACAATAGAAGTACTCAAAAATGTAGGTATAGTTTTGTCAGAGTATAACCTCAGTTAATTTTAAAAGTACATGGAGGGTTTGACTATGAAGACAAAATGCAGGCCTGACCCCTATGAAGTCAGTGATAGACACATTTGTATATAAGAATAAAATCCTTGTCCACCAGATAATCCCTACAAGGAGTTAGGTACTTAGACTCTCACAAATGTCAGTTCTGTTGGCTTGGCTCTTTAAAATCATCTGGAGATCATTTGAAGGGAGACCCATCTGAAGATTTACAGATGCTGGTTACTACTTCTTTGTGCTCCTGCCCATTTGGAATGAGTATTGTATGGTCACCTAAACACGATTCTGAAGGAAGACACTAAGAATAATATAATTTTCCTCTTTTTTAATCCAGATATACCACCTGGATTTCCAAGAAATCTTGTAACTTCACCTTCTGAAGTGCAAGCACAAATTCTGCCTATCTCAAAGCTGTTGTAAATTGAACTTACGAAAGTATTATAACAGAAGGCCACTGAAGATCTGACCAAAATTTCACAGCAGTCAGTAGTAACTTTTCCATTCTTGTCTGTAAACACCCTTTTACACACATTGGTGTAATGAATCAGTGTGCTGAAATGAGAGCTAATTTTAAAATAAACATTCTTTTGTTGTGGTTTGGTTGTTTTTTTCATTAAGGCTATAGTTAACTTTTGTTCAAAGGTGGTTAAACTTCATTTTAAGCACCTAACATAGCTAGAGAAGTACACAGGAGACCCTGTTGAGCCATGGCCTCATCATGGAGACTTCTATTAACATCATTCATTCTTGTAAGTATTTTGCTACCATTTGCTATTCTAGTGAATATTTATAATTAAAACCCCAAATCCCCAAATCTCCTAAAATTTACTTGCTTGTTGACTGGGGAAAAGTGTTCTTCTTGCAGACATTTTGTGTCAGAGAAGTAGGTAATGAATCTTTCTGATCTATCTTCGGAGCACTCCAGATAACTGTGAACAGGTTGAATCAGAAGTCAGACAGATCAATAGCTTAGAGGTGATAGAGTCATTGGACTAGCTCAGTGCTAGCAGCAGAAAAGAAATGGTCACAGGAAACTGAATTATTATGGGGTGATTTCAAAGAAATATAACAGAAGAAAATTAAAACTGTCGCTAAGGATAGATTCTGTAGAATTCCTATACACAGTCTCTCTCCAATGTCTACTAGGTTCCTACTAAAGGAGCACAGTGATTTATACAGACTTCTGACTGAGGAACAGAAATAGCAGATCAAAATGAAAATATAGCGAATTTAGAGTGTTCAGAAAACATTGAAATGTTCATATACAGTTCTTCACCTGTTTAATATCACTTCCTCTATATTTGTACTAACTATATTGAGAATTTCTGGATCATCTCCAGCTTCAGCATATTTTCCCATTAGTGAGCTGACCAAAATTACACCTAATAAAGTAAAAGTCTTAGAACACCAAACGCTATACAAACACTCAATTAACTCCCAGTAGACTTTTCTCATGTGACCGTTACTGCACTATCTGCACAGTTTTGTCAAGCAAGCAGAGAGGTAGGTGGAAACTAATGATGCTTGTAGACATGCATTTAGATTAGTATGAACATTTTTTCCCTTTCTTTTTATGCTGTAAAATCTGTGAAAATATCCCAAAATTATTTGCAAAGGCAGGTTGAGTCTACTAACTGGATCTATCTGGAAAAATTAGTTTGGGGAAAATTCACAAAAATGGTAGTCGGAGATGTAGTTCTCTTTTTTCTGTCTGCTGGGTCAAAGCACTCCCATAGGACACAGAAGGCCTTGGGTGCCATTTCTCCATATTTCTGGAGGGATATGAAGTTGTATGCCCTACTTACCAAAAGGGTACCTTCTTTCTCTGAAAGGGAATTATGGAGCAAAATGTCTTAGCCCTTCAGGCTGAAGCAAAATAGATCAGCAATCAGTGAGACAGAGAATAGGAACATTTCATAGGCACTTTTACCTAGAAATTGGGAGGTAGGTAATTTCCCATGTCAGAGGGGGGACTCTTATAGTCTATTCTTGGGTGAATGTTTAATCATAGCTATGAAATGGAGCTGTACCAATACTGACACTGAGCTCATCTTCCCATTTCCATTCCATTAATTCAGTTCAGTAAGAGCTGTTTATATTTTCAAACACATCTCTTTGCCTTTTCCATTTACCTAACTAACTCTCCTCCCTTCTCCATCCTCGAAATGTATTTACCATCCTAATTTGATTCACCACTGGGCAACTGACATGCAGAGCTTCTGGGAAGCAGACTGGTGGCTTTTATGAGATCACCCACAAAGTAGGGTTACTTTAAATACAATGGCTCTTGTCACTTTGCAGTAGTGTGCATTCCTTCATGGTAACTCCATGGTTAGTGTAGTTTGCAGTGTAGTTTGCAGACTTTTTTTTTTTACAGACTTCCTCTTTTCATCTTCTTTATTTTCTTTTTTGTTTTTTAACCGTGGAAGGATTTCTGAACTTTTTCGCTCCACAAGAAAGATTGTGTGAAACAGAGTGAAACAATATGACAAAATAATCATGGATTGATATCTTGACATTGCGGTTCAACACTTCGGAGTGCAACTAGCACTGATAGGTGGTAGTTTTGCAATACGTCTATGTAACATTATGATGCATTTATCAGAAAGCTGTAATCGGATATCATTCTACTGTGACTGGTTGGAATTTAATTCATTGACAAAGTGGCTCTTCAGCTCTGGGAATCTGCAGAACTGAGACTCATTGCAACAGAATCCAAGTTTCTGACAGTGATGTACACTCTACAGAAGGAGACAAAGGTTTCCTTCACACATAGGCAAAAAGAGCAAGATGTCCATGGGAAAACAGCACAGTCTAAAGATACCCATATCTAAAGATACAAACTTGTAATGACAAATTCACACAAGCTGTATTTCTTCCTTGCATGTTCTGGTGTTTTGTAATAGAAAGCTGGCTGGACTGCAAAAATATGATCACAACCTTTCTTCATTACAAATACTGCTGCAGTACTTTATTCAACTTTTCTTGCATTCAGATTGTTTTTTTCTTCTGTGTTCAGAACAGGTTTACTGTAGCTCTCTTACATTTGAGACTGCACTTATTTTACTAGTTATGTGCACACTGTGACCCAAACAAAACAGACAGATAATGGATGGATACGAAACTGTATATTTGATCTCTCTGGCATTCCTCTTCAGGGCTACAGAAATACCAGTTAACAGAAATCATGAGTCTGAAACAACTTTCTCCTATGCAAAGCGAAGTTCTTTGTCATCTCCTTCCACAGGAGCTACTGATTAGGTCCCTGTTCTAACATTTAGTTTGAAGCTTCCATAAGCAGCTTTGAGGGAGGGTACAGCAATACAACAGTTTTTTAAGAGGCATTCTGCCTGCTCCCCTGTAGTAGGACACCAAGGAAATGCTTTTGCTGAAATAAGCTATAAAAAGTTCTGCAGGATCAAATGGTTATATTTGTTACCACCTCATTTTTTGCACCCATCTAGTTATCAAACAGCCTTTAAATAAATATTGCATCAGCTCCTCAACTGATATTTGCTTTGATAAATTCTTACTCGTAGGTGTATTTTTAAGATTTAGAGAATTCAGCATTTGGTATTTTGATTTTTTTTAGCCTTCAATAACTTTCAAACAATTTAAAGCAGTGTTGTCAGCCATATCTAATTTGATTTCAAGGGAATTAACCATAGTGACTGTCACAAAGCAAACGCCCCACTAGGGTCTGTTTGTTTGTTTGTTTGTTTGTTATTGATACAGAGTATCAATACCTCTTCTCAGCAGTGAAAGCAACCAATTCATCCTGAAGGTGGATGTGTGTTCTCCATCTCCTTCAAAGTATTTTCAGAACAGTTCAGAAGCAAAAGTAATACAATAACATCTTCAAACAGCTTTGGGAGAAAGGTATTACATTTATGTCATTCTCTCCAGCAGCACTGAAAATGGCTTATGACAAAAAAGAAAATAATATTTTTTTATGTTTCCTTGGTGGTTTCAACAGTTTTGGAAGACTATCTCTTGAAGTGGAGAGACATACAATTCTGTGTTTTTCTTTTACTGATATGGATTAAAAATAAACTAACTGCTGTTTTTGCTCTTTGTGTGTAAGATTTACTTTTTTATGATCCATAAGTCTACTTCTTTCAGTCATATTGAGATGCTCAAGAAGTCCAATGCTCTGCTGGATGCTTCATTATTACACTCCAGTATCTTATAGCTGGAAGCATTAAGCATGTAGAACAAGAAAGAAAAGTAATTTTCCTACATTTTGCAACATCCTCCTAGGAGAACACTCCTAGGAATGTTCTAAGGAAGTGAAAGAGGCAGTACGGGCTTTCCATTTGTGTTGAGTCTATTAATCAAAGTACTGCCTCAGTTACATTGAATTTTGACTACGCAAGTCCCACAAGGTAAGGATCGAAATGAGTTGCAGTGATGTTGGCTTCCCATGTAACTCAACCACTTCTAGCTAGAAAAACGGCCACTAGGCACATTGTCATCATCTTGGAGGAAGAAAAATCCGGGCATATTAGGAACGAATGAAGATTCTTAAGGCTCCTTCATTACAACAAGGTATTTAGGTATTTGTCTTCTTTTTTTGGTCTTTTTGGTTGCAATCTATCCACTTTAATAATTTTCAGCAATGGGCTTCCTTCAGTCATATAAATGTGTCAAGGAAAATATTTACTTTTGAAAAGATGTTTTAATTTTTTTTAACTTAAAATTAAAAGCAGAATATTTTTATCTATTTAAAATTTACATGGAACCATATCTGTTTATTATCCTAAACCCCACTGTATTGTGAAAAGATGACAACGATCACTTGCACTCATACATTAGATGATTCCTAGCTCTTGCCACTTGCAACTGCACTTCAATAATTACAAGACTAACCAGGAAGATGAATATGAAATATAGTGTTAAAAGTAAAAAAGCACAGAACTAAATATATTCTTGAAATAACCCTTTTGACCATGGTAAAGCTGGAAGTTAAACTATAGCTAATATAACCAAGTTTTACAGATATATGACAGACAAGAATGAGATGGTATATATGGCCATTTATCTTCCTCTCTCATTTTTGAAACTCACAATTTGTGTTTGAAGAATCCACTAGTGCATTTGATAGTACATATGACTGAAACAAAGAGGTGAAGAGCCAGGTCTTATGAACTGTAAGATCATAAAAGATACTTAGCAGCATGAGATGAGAAAACATAGTTGTCTTCAGAGTTCATGAAAGCTGTTTTCCTTTTAGATACTAGCATTAGGCTCTCTGAATAAGATGGATAGAAACATCTCTACACTGACTGTCCAATAATGTCCCAATTTTTCTTTTGCCTTTAGTGTCTTTTCCTCAATAAAGTGGCAGCTTAGTGTTTTTTATGATGTGGAGTTTATAAAGCACTTTTATAAAGCAGATATATTTATGGAACTTAGCGACAGCATAACATCAGTTACTACATCTTATACAAAGCTAAGAAAGCTCTCCAAGAAGTGCTGTCATTCAGTTTGTCAGGCAGAGAAAATCAGCAATATCTGCTTGGCAACTCTGGCTGCAGTATGTTATGCTGAACTACGGAAGGCATAGTCTCTTCTGGCGATGATCTTCTTCAGTAAATATGCCATTACTAGTAAAGGCCAGAAGGTTTGTGTTGACCTGACAGTGTGGGGACTCAGGACTTTTCTCCCTGTACTGATTTATTTCCGTTGTGACAGCAGTTATATAGCAGCCTAAATGTGTTTTTTAGTTTACAGCAAAAGCAAGTAGTTATTCTGTGTGTGAACTGAACTTTCTGTCTGCAGATTAAAATGCAATGTGGGAGAGTGCAGACACAGGATAATACCAGAGGTCCCACACAAGAAACACAAACTGCAGTTAATACAACCACAAATTACATTCGCAACAAATCATGGTGAATCAGTCATCACTACATGCTTGTGATCTTGTAAATCATGTAGAACCAGTCAGTGAAGCTAACAGAAAACTGATTGACCAGGAATCAGAGAAATAGCATGTGAGCAGACTGTGTTAAAATGCATAGAAAAGTAAAACCAGGTGTACTCAACACCAAGGAGGCAGCAGCCCCCACCCTGAACTTTGCACTTTTCCTGTTGATGCCCCAGGATGCTGATGTCTCGCTGTAACCCAGTCCCCCTTCTGCCTGAGGTCGATAGACACCATCATCTTAGCACCCAGAGAAATATTGTACAGGGAGCGCAATAACAGAGAAAAGGGGTAGGTAGTAGGAAGTTCTGTAAAACAATTTTACTTGTATTGTTAATGAAGCTTTTCTGTATTCATGTGGTTTGTGATGGTAGCATTGTACTGAACTAACAATACATATTGGTTTATTGATTAGCCTGTTAAGATTTCAGTTAGACTAACAACCCCCCCCCTAGCTCTACATATGTTTGTTCCATTTTGCTTGCAATAAGATTTTGAGTGTTACTATAGATACCAAAATGGGAACTGGAGAAGTTTCTGAAGACCCCCTCCTGGTGTTCTCCACAGACTAGATTTCAGAATATGAGTAGTACTTGCAGGGGAGAGTAAGTAGCTGGCTGAAGGTAATGCATACTTCTGAGTCAGTCACATAGTATAATTGTAGAAAATGCAGATGAGAATAAGCTCATCATTTTGATGGGTGGACCTTGTTTCATTTTTATATATTTGCAGCTTATCACATGCTATGTTTCTTTATGAGAATGGGGCAGGTCAGCTGGCAGGAATGTGACTCTTTGCTTTGTCCTAGCAATTATGGTGACAAAAGCATCTCTGAAGAGAAGGATGATCACTTATTGCCCAGCAGCATTTGGGCATACACAGCGAAAACATCTTCTAGGGTGTGACAGACAGCGTGAGATCTCAGCTAGCAGGCAGCCTGAAACAAGGATGGGTGTTTACAGACTCTTGAAAAGACGAGGAGCAGACACACAGTTAAGACTCTGAGGTGACTTTTTAGCAAGGACTTTTCCTAGGCACCCAGGATGAACTACTTTTTGCTGTAATGGAGTATCTGTCTTTTTCTTTTCCTTTTTTAAAATTTTTGGTTTTTAAAATTTCTTGCATTGCTCAATATCACACATGATATTACTCCTTTACTTTACTCCCCTTGCTGATGGTAGATATTTTCATTGATTAGAGCACAAGATTGGTACTTGATTCATAACTGCTCTTCCTGGATGTGCTTTTTTGAGATCACATGTTTTCTAAGAACAATAAAAGAAAAATCCCTATGATCACAAAACATCTCAGGCAATGCCCAGTCAAGGGATCCTATGTCCATTCAAGGGATGCTCTAATCACTGAAAACACATAAAATGTGGCAAGTTTGTCCTACGTATGTTGTATCTTCTTTTCATTCTAAGACTTTTCAATGAACCAGCTGAACTCCGTCCCATTTTAGTCACTGCTTGCTCATCAGTCCTCTTCGCCTCCTTACTTATTCTTTCCTCTGAATACATCTAGGTTTGCAGTATTTCTTCCAGCCTAGTTCCATCACCTAAATTGAAACTTGTTTTCACGTACATATGGAGAAACTTTTGTTACTGTCCCATAAAACCACTTTTATATGTATTGATGGTAATACATCATGGAATCGTCTTATCTGCTTTCTTGTGACTTACAAATACTAGTATCTTCCAGCATACCAGTGCTTCAGACTATTTCCTCAAGGTGAACAGGCTTTCGTATTTCTAAGTTGAACAGCATTTTTCAGTTTTACCACATCTGTAATTTCTCAAATTCCACTTTCTCTTTTTCTTTAAAGAGGTGCACACTCCTTCCAATGTAATGCTATCTTCAGATTTCATTAGTGTGCTCTATACTTTTTCCTTCAGCTTACTAATATAGATATTAAACAATTCTAACTCTTGCCAACTCTTGCTAACAAATGCCAATTCTTTTAGACTCCTTCTCTTCATAAGTTGTTGTTTATTGTTTCTAATTTTTGTACTCATTTAGGTAGTTTACAGCCTGCATGGTCATGATCTTATTAAAGGCAGTACTGAATCAAAATTTAAAATTGCAAATTCCTAAGATGTCATATCAAATGCTTCACTAGAATCCAAATATATGTGATCTACATCATTCCCATTGCCCATTAATTTTGTAATTGCATCAAAACAAGCAATGAAGTTTGACTGATGAGATACAGTTCTTCTAAAGCCTCACTGTCTACTGTTCATGGCCCTCTTACTCCAGCTATTAATGATGGAATATTTATTTCATTGCTCTAGAAGGCATTCATATAATATTTATGGCATCATAGTTGTCAGTATCAATCTTTTCTTTCCTGGAAATCTGTACCACATTTATTTTTCTCTGTCCATCTAGTACATTGTCCTTTTTCTATAAGTTTTTAGAAATCAGCTTCTACAGGCTTACGGAAGTCAGTAATTATTTTGATCTCAAAGACAGCTTGTCATTCTTGCCTGTGTTTGGAGTATGCCATTAACATCTTCATGCACAGAGATTTTAGAGGGCCTTCCTTCATAGATATATAGGATGCCGTGTCAGGTGATATATTCTGAACATTAATCCATGGACTTTTGGTCCTTCTTGAGACTAAGCATGCTAATTGTCACTCTTAATTGCCACACAGTCACTCACATTTGATGGCTCTTCCAGAACATGTGTGTGATGAAGCATTGGACCAGGTTGCCAAGAAAGGCTGTGGCGTTTCCAGCCTTGGGGCTATTCATAACCTGACTGTACATGGACCTGAGCAACCTGCTTTAACTGGAGCCCTTTGAGAAGGGGTTAGACAAGATGACCTCTGGAGGTCTCTTCCAACTTACTCATGATCTGTGATTTTGTTAACTTAATTTCTTGAATGCTTGATTTTCAATCTGAAATGTTAATGAACTTCCTATAGTCATGTGTACTTGTGCCAGCATTACTCAGGAGTACAGTGCTACTCTTTTCCTGATATTTACTCCCAATTATAAATATAAAATGAGACAGATCATTTCAGCCTTGGTTTACATATATTTTCTGTGATAACAAGTTCTTAGGAAGGTGTTTGCTGTTCCAAGTTTTTTAGACATTATTAATTTTATCTCTTTTCTAATGCATTTTTTCCCCTCAATACCACTGACAATTGGCTCAGAACACAGGCTAATAAGAATACAATGTGAACCTGAGTACACATCATCCAAACATGGTAAATTGAAACTTGCTGATATTTTATATTCCCATCTAATTTTGTGCATCATTATTCACTTAGAGATCTAATGTGTGCATAAATTAGACGTGAATATGTCATTTGTTTCTAAAAGATATATATAACTATATTAGACATTTTGGGAGCATGACTTTGAATCAACACCTGTCTCAGATCCTTTTTTTAAGGTGTGAGAAGACCCATGTTTGTAGCATATTGCATCAGTTCTCACATGGATTTCTATCTGATGATCAAGTATGCTTTGATCCACAAACCAAAATAATGAGCAGGAAGAAAACCCTTTACATACAGAATCTTGTTCTGCCAAAGTTAGAGGCTACTGGTCTCCTTGTTTTCCAGGCTCAGTGTAACTCTAGATGGGCAGGGCAATCAAACTCTCTTATTCAGCAGAAACAAGGGCAGGCCCCTTCATTCTGCAGTGTTTGTAACAATATTCCATAACCTTAGTAAGTTTTACTGCCCCATGCTGTTGTTCCTAGCCAGACTGTGCCACCAGACAGTGCAATATCTTTCCAAGTCTTTTCACTGGAACTCATGACGGACCATCTCTCTACTTAATATCTTGACCCCTTCTTGAATAACCATTATCTCTGCCTATTAACAGCTCTCAAAATCTAGGCTATGTTATAATTAGACAACTTCTTAAATGGGAGAGATCGATTATCTCTGTCCTTCTTTCTTTTTAGTCACCTGATACTTCTATGTCGTGTCGTCGACCCAGTCCTCTAGCAGCTGATTCCACTGTCTTCTGCATGCCAATAAATCCTTATACTTCTTGACTGAAATTATGTTGTGTTCATACAGCTCTCCATTCTTTTTCTTCTCTTTGTGGAAAAATAGAACTAAACTGTTTAAAAAGTGTTGGGCTGGAGTTTTATCTGCTGCAAGTATGTGCAGCTGATCTGAGCCATTTGCACAAATTTAAATCAGATGAGAACTTAGCACTGTTGGCTCCATACCATGAAGTCTGAAAGAAAACCAGACCTGCTGAAGCATATGAAAAGTTATCTTTGAAGTCTGATACCATAGTCCTCATCCCAACAACAGCTACTTCCACCTTGCTGTATTTACTGCACTTCTAAATATATCTACAATTATTTCTTTCATTTAGTAACACATTTATGAGAGGTTTAAAGTTTGAAAGGAACTTTGCAATTTATTTTAGAAAAGCACTTATTGCCAATCCTTTACAACTGACTTCTAATTTGTGCCTGCAATCATCTTTGCAACATGATTTTATGCATCTAGTTGTGAGTACAAACCATTGAATTCAGATGTCTAATTGCTTTAAATGCTTGTCTAGCAAGCCAGGTAGTTATACATCTAGGGAGAGATTTTCAAACTGTTTAAAACTCAGCTATGTAACCATGGATAAAATAACATATTGAAAGAGCCCCTTTTACATCTGTAGAGATTCTCTGTGTTTAACATTCAGATGTGCACCTGCCATCAAACCTGCTTTGGTTGGATATACAAATTAAAAGCTAGTCCTAAGAGATTCCTAAAATGTTAGCTACAATGCTTGAAGAACAAAATGTGTTTTGGTTACACTCAGTACAGATGAAATATTACATGAAACATAATTACATGTCCATTACAATTACTTCAGGATTCCCTTGATCCATGGGAATATCAGTGGAATTAAAGTTTTAAAAGGAGAAAGGAGTAAAGGTATTGTAGTGATGCAGAAGATCCATGTACCATCCCTAGAGGACTACGACTGCAAAACTATAGCTGAATATTTTCCCCAACACAATAATCAATTACCTGACTAAAATCCTTTAAGTATGGTCATGTCCTGAAAAGTCTCTGTAAAAAATTATAGTATATGTATTGTATCTGACTACCTAATACTGAATCCTCTCTCTTTGTAGCATTTTCATATGCCTTTTACTTAATAACAGAAGAATTTCTGATACCATAATTTAATCTGTGGGAATTTAAAAATCAGTAGAAATATAGCTGAAAAGGAAAAGACAATATCCAGGTTCTTTATAAGAAACCAAGCTGAACACCCTCTGTTAGGCTACAAAAAGTCACTGAACTTGTGGACTGAGCGAAGTTGACATGAATTCTTAGCAACAGACCTGAAACTCCATGACATTATTCTACAGAATCCTTTTAATTGTTTTTCATGGCTGTGCATATTGCTCCAGATGTAACTAACAGAATGCTTCTCAATATATGAAATTTCAGTATCTGTATGTGCAACAAAATATGCTCCTTCAAAAGCATAATGAGGCTTACAAAAAAGCAGCAGAATTGTGCACAAAGATGAGTCAGGGTTTTTATTAAATACCAAACCTAATCTGTTTCAAGATGGACTTTGAATCACTCAACAATTCCCAATCTTAATTTATAGGCAAACAAAAATTCATTAAATCTGGGCAAAACTACCAGTGCTAAGAGTTTGACTGAACTTCTACAGTGAAAATTTCTGAAAACTGTATATTGTGATGTACATTTCAAAGGTACTATTTCATGCTAAAGGTAATATTTCAGAGAAACACATGTGTGTAAGTACAAAATAAACGAAGGAAGCAAATCACTAAATGAATTTGCAAATACCAAACTTCAGCTTAAAAGCAAGTGATCTGTTTTAAACATGCCAAAAACTGAGTTCAGGATTGTGAACAGCTGTTGTAGCACACAACGCTTAAAAAACATTCCCCACACTTAATGTCTGCACTGCAGCTTTCAAAATGCCGAAAGTGTCCGAGATGTGCATTCTTACAGTGACTTAGGCATTCAGTACTCCCTGCAAGAAAAATGAGAAACCTTGAGGTTCCAGCGGTTAATAAGGAAGTACTGACATAAATTCTGCATGTTAAATTTCAGTTTAGAAATCCAGACAGAGTCAGAATGGAGAAGGCTGCAGTACACAATACTGCCACATCCCACCTGGCTAAAGTACACAAGCCCGTGAATCAGCACCTATGCTCGGCTGTGGAGGTGAGTCTTGGCATACCCTGGTGCCTGGGTAACTTGGTGATCTAGACTGGGAATCTATTACTTGCACCATGGTTCCTTTCTGGAATTCACGTGGTTTCCACAATGAGGCGCACAGTGTGCAGATGGTGTGCGCATGGCTGTATCTGGCCATGGCAGAGGACATGGGCTGGAAACACACTTGAGAAATGCTCCTGGAAACAGCTGGGAACTCAGAACAGGTACTGACCCTGACACCTAGCCATACCCTGCACCAAAAATGGTTTACTGAATCCTGGGCAGGATAACTCTACTTAAATAAGCCTTGTTACTTGACAGTTTCCTTGGCTACAGAACAAAAACTAAGCAGGGTGATACCGTTAGAATAGCTTTTGCTCCTCTGACACTTTGGTTTCAACAGAGGCCATGCTGTTAAAAAATTTTGTAAATACATGCCTGCTCCCTGCCCACCTCCACCCCCCCCGCCTTCTTTTCTTCCTGACCTCTGCCAATTTGAGTTTGAATTTTAATTTTAGTGCAAATTAATTGCAGCATATATGAAGGGTGTAACATTCCTGGTATATGCCTCTATTAAGAAATCAGACCCAATTAGATTGCTTGACTGCATAAACAGGGCATTTAAAATTTATTTATGTTGATTACCAGGATTGTAAATTGTTCTGTATTCCTTTATTTACAGGTTATTTCAATTCCTCTTAAAGATGCTCATGGATGCAACTAATTATCACACAATATTAAGAAGCAATTAACCACAGAATTAGAAGATCAAAAAGTGGCATATTCATTTGGTACCTATCTATATACAATGAAGAATTTTGGAAAGAAGCAGGGGAACTCAGAACATAAGAGTCCAGAAAGAGAGTGAGGAAAAGGGAGGGAAGGGGATCAGGGATAGCACAGGGCAGGGGGTAGATCGCTTAAGCTTTTACCTTGCCAGTTCTAGCTCTTGAATATAATTTGTGTATTTTACTCGAGAAAACACTGTTGCACTAGGACCAATGCAGTGATTAGCTAATACTACTACAGCTTAATTTAGGCAATCATATCTAAAACTAGATACCGATTCCTCTCAATGCTTCATGTGTAAATTACAGGGGAAAAGAAAAGAAAAAAATCTCTGACTTCGTCCATGTGATACCCATTCAAATGACTAAACTGGAGGTTTGAAATCTAGAAGGGGAAAATCTAGTTTCTTTCTACCACCTTCTTCCTGCAAGACTCCCACTCCCCATTTCTGCTTTCCGAGAGAGGAGTCCTTTCAGTCTTCATACTCCCTTTAAGGAAGGTCTGGTGGCCTTGCTTCTTTTCTTTCCTGTTCTATTTACCCTTCATTTTTCTACATATCTCTTGCTTGTTTAACAACCTATCTCCTCTTTTCTATTCTCAGTTTCTCCTTCTTGCTTCCCTTTTGATTTCCTTTCTTCTCCTTCCTACTTTTCTGGATTGCATATAAGTATATGATCTTTCAGTGTTTGCTAATATATTTGGTGATAATTTTCCAATCACAGGAAAGATAAATTCGCACTAACTGTTCCACTTTCTTTTTTTAAAAAAAGAAAAGGGATCTGAGGCACCAGCCTGGTTGCTCCATAGCTGCAGTAGGAGTTCTTGTTTCCTTCTTCAAGTCTGGATCTCTCTGCCTCACATGTATCACATTTCTGGCCTGCTTTTCCTTGTTTCCTTCCCGTTTTTCCCCCCTAATTTTCCTTCTCATTTTACTTCTGTTGTTTGAATTTTTCCTTCACAGTACTTCTATATCTTCTTGCTCATTTTGTTATCCTATTTTTGCCCTTCCTTTCTGTTTCTCCATCCCCCTCTTTCTCTGTTATCTCATCTGCTACTTGTTTGTTGTATTCTGCTTCACTTATGCCAGTGAACACACTTGAAAACCGCACCTCTCAGCGGGTAACATTTACCCAAATGCCTCAGGAAGGGAGAATGCCTGAGTACTTGCAACAAAAGATGTCTAAAATAGAAGTAGGGGGAGAAGAGAAAGAGGAAAGAAAATTGTGCGGAGCTGCAATTACTGTAAGTCTTTCTACTGATGTGGTTGGATGATATATGCCTGAATCAGAGAGCCTTCACAGTCACAGGTGTGTAAAGCCACCTACGCAGAGTAACTCAGATTTTTTATGTCCTTTACAAATGCTCTCAAGCTGCACCGTGGTTTGAACAACACTTACGTTTACCTTTTGAAAAATGGTGTGAAGAAGAAGTATTGCTATCACATTTACATTTTTATAGTATGGCTTGCTCTGAAAGTGTTAGAGGAGATTGCCTGGCTTAAAGCCTGGCTCAATGATTCCTGGAGGATATTTTTTCCTGCAGTATCCAACTACCATATGGAGTGCCAAGTAGCATAAAAGACATTTCAAAAGCAATTCCATGGTTACAGTTACTGTACATTAAAGGTGCAGAAGAACTATTGTAAATTATCTGTATGGTTCTTACATTATAAATTACTTTTTGTTCAGATCACAGATGACAGGCTTCCATTACAGATCATTTTATTTAAATGCATGGCAATCTTTTTAAACAAATGACTCCTAGCAGCAGAACTCCCGTGATTCTAACAGTATCTCATTCCAGCACTGCCATTAGATGCCTCCTGAGTGACCTTGCGTAAATCATTCACCATCCCACTGCCCTAGCTGCCTCCCCTCCTGTGGTCTGCCTGTCTTAGGTATTTAGACAATGGCAATCTCTCTTTGAAGTAGAGAGACAATTTTATCACTTTTTAAATTCTTCATGCAACGGAGACTATACTAGTCTCTAGGAACTTCTGTAATAAATAACTATTAGTAATGATAATTAACCATACCAATAGGATGAGTTTTGGAACACAGTACTAGCAAGCAAAAGTAAAGAGTCAATTACTTCAAAGATCTGGACCTGAGAATGAGTTCCAATGAGCAATGGTTGAGGACCGTACGAGTAACACCACGTGTGAAGACTTTGATTGAAATGACTCAGCAGAGGGAGGACAGAGGGAGGATAAGAATTCAGTTCTCCATAGCAACCTTCAACTCCTTTTGATATGAAACTATTCTTTCCTCCACTGAAATCGTGTAATATTTTCTATGATCGTTTCCTTCTCCATGCAAAGTATTTCTGTCCAAAGACACTACCCTTTGCTCTTTGTCACCTTTCGGACCCTTTTTTTAATTGAGCTTCTAGTTGTGTAAGCTTGTGAAGCTTATGAGAAGGATTTCAGTTCTTTCCTGGGAAAACCCCAGACGATGTACACCCTCAAATTCCTGGAAAAAGTGAAGTGACGTTCTAAAACTCTTGATTGACTTTCAGAGGACATGTGCTTTATGCACTGTGTGAAGTATGTGTCTTACAGTAAATAAGAAGTACAAAATTACGTAATTTAGAACTGCATCAAAGCACGTATGTGCAAAATGACTGAATTAAGATTACACAGACAACTTCAGTCCTGGCATTTTCCAAATGTCTAGAACTCAAGTGGGCAAATAATACCATTCTTTTATCCTAGCTTTATTTTTGGGGGATTTAAGGAGCTTCTTAGGTTTAAAAGATAAACAAGCAAGACTCCTTCCCAACCTCCCAGTTTGAAATCCCACTATATTTTACTGACAACCCTCTAAAATTCAGGAATCGTGTTTTTTTCCCTCAGGTTGTGAGGGGAGTGTATTCCACTAGTCACAGTCTTTTCATTTGAAATTGTTTTATTTTCACTACACTTGGTTTTCCCCTCTCTCCTCTCCCCACTTCTGTTGCAGTCTCCCTCCCTTAAACACTTTTTACTCCCTCCCCCTCTACTGCTTCAAATCTGCCCACTTGGTTTCTCTTGCCAGCCTCTCTCTCTCTCTCCTACTCATCATGCCAATATTCCCTCTTTACAACTGCCCCAAGTCTTCCTCTTCACTCTCAGGCTTTGCAAGTAGACTGCTTTTTTCCTTGGGCATCAAGACACAGGAGTTTTCCTGTTTTGACTTCCTATAGCCAAGCTCCACACCGATGTTTTGGTGCTATCAGAAATCATTTCAAGGACACCTGAAATGCCTAAGACAGAGTCAGTCTTCAAAAAGTTTAGCAATCAACTGCTGATAAAACTGAACATACTAGAAAGGACCTGAGATTTTTCAGAAATTCTTATCTTGGCTGTGTATGGGACATTTTTTTCACAGAATTGCCTAGACGTATGTATTTGACAGTGACGCCACTGCATATCCTGCGCCATAGCACACGAGACATAAATCTTTTCAAAGAGGCAACGTTAGGTACCAGGAAAAAAAATCTTGTAAATTCTACACTAAAGAATGATTGCTAATTTAGCTGAATTTTTACCCTCTTTACATTCCATGCAGAGACCAATAATTGATGTACCTACATTACTCGGTTGTTGTATTTAGACAAAGTTGTAAACAAGTGAAATCTTGGTTTTATAACAGAAATTAGAAGATAAATTTAAGATCAGTTGTTTGCCACCTGTGCTCCATAATACATAGATGTACACAGTAACAGTTCACTCCTTCCCACACTGTGTTAACTTCTGCAGGTGTCTGTACGACTTTTCCCTCCTGCCCCTACAGAAACACCTGAGAATTTCTCGGGGGCTGGAGATGGAATTGGAGGTCAGCAGTGCTAAAAGCATCTCTCTCCCGAGTCCCTTCCAGGTGCTGCAGTTTGTTGAGATCTAAATTCCCATCTCTGAAGGACTAGCTTCTTTCCTTATTGGAAAGAAAAAAGATCTGGAGCAAAACCATATGTAAGGCAAAGAGTGGTAAGAGCCAGAGCCCTGAGGGCACTGCTAGGACGTCATGTCCCTGCCCAGCTCCCTGCCCTGAGGGTCCCCCCACCTGCCCACGGTGCAGGACGAGGTGTCAGCCACCCGGAGCCGTCATCCCCTGCCCCAGTGACAACAGCAGGGCTGCTCTCCAGCTCCCCACAGCCCTGCCCTGCCCAGCCACGGGCCTTGCTGAGCCAGACCCACCCACGGGCCCATGTCCCGGCCTGTCCCCATCCCCAGGGAGGTGCCTGATGTCCGGGGCTGTGGCTGTCCCAGTGCCCCCCGGCTGCCCTGCTCCTGGCTGCGGCGGTGGGATGGCCCTGCCCTGACGGATCTCTGGGGAGCCCCCAAAGCTCCCAGCCCCTGACCCAGGGAGCCGCAGGCCCGCGCTGTGCCCTGGCACCAAGTGCAGCAACACTGCCTGCACCCTTTGCCTTGCCGATGAAAGTCTGAAACTTTAGGGAACAGAGAGGCCAGTCTTATCTTACTCTGCTGGAAACAAATCACAGCTTGTAAGAGCTGTGTTTTTTACAGCCTTAAAGTTCTCAGAAAGGTAAGAAAAGCAAGAGAGAAAGACACAGTCTGCCTTGTACATTTCATGCGCTGAGGAATAGTATGGATGATGCAGAAATAATGAGTTTACTAGGCTTCAGTGATAAAAAAGAAATATTAGAAACTCATAAGTGCAAGAAGTCATTGGAAAGCCTTCTAACAGACAATTACCGTGATGTGCTTGGACACGATGCTTATTTTCCTGTTCCTGACATAAACAGAACATAATAAATAAAAAAGGAGAAGGTCAATGCAATGCATCATGTATGTTGTTTTTAATATCTGAATTTCAGGAAAAAAATAGCAAGTAGTTTTAAAGCACTCGAATATAAATGTATTTTATGAATCTCAGCCAAACATGTAAAACAGACCCACACATTCACACATAACACATACACACTTTTTTTCCTAATTCCCGCCTGACTTTTAAAGTAGTTTTATTTACTATGTAATGTAAAAGTTAATTTACGGTGATTTCTCTAGGATTCATAAATAAATCTCATTTAGCTCGTTTTCTTCCCAGGTACACAGCAGCATCTTCTAAATGGTAACACAGAGTATTTATTTCTTTCTGGACAGGGAGGGTAATCATGCTGCTAGGAACCCCTCAGGAGGGAAGCTGGCAATGAGCTGATGAATACACAGTAAATCATTTCCTGAAAAGTCCTGATAGCTGAAAAAAATGCTAGTTATCAAGACTTCATGCTTAATACAAGCAGTGCAAATAATCTAAGTCTGAATCACTGCAAAGACTATGTGTCTACTTCTTGTAGCAATGAAGATGGACTTTGCATATCTGCAGTAGCTCATATAGTTATTATGGCAGAGATAAAGAAAAGAGAAACAGAAAAATAGCTATTTTATTCAGTTTTCTGGTTCTGCTGTCTCAGTGTTAACTGGTGTGAGTAACTGGGACAAAGCTGTGAATTGCATTTATAGACACAGAGGATCTCGAATCTATAGTGAGCATTTCTCAGAGAAGAAGGACCAAATTAGAACTGCAACTTGAAATACTATTTCCAAACAAGCTTTTAGAATCATCAGAATATGTCTGCCTTGCAACTATGAAAGAGGAGTACACATTAGTCATTATTGTAGCCTAACATATGAATATAACACAACTCCCAGTATGGTCCAGCTGCTTAGGAATAACCCCAGCTGGTCAGAGCGGCTCACTCTGATGCCTGCTATTGCAGCCAGGTTATTACTCATTTTCCCAGGGCCATAGACCAGCAAGACATTTGCTCCTGCCTCTCAGCACAGCCTATATTTGTTACATGTGGCCCATGTCACACTTTCAAGTTCCTGATTGTAGTGGAAAGATGTCCTTAATAAAGTAAGATTGACAAGAAGGATAGAAATGTCACTTCCCCTTTGGAGAAATTAGGAGTGGAGAACAGAGTTTTAAACTTCACCAAGATTGATCATTACTGACTTTTCTGAGCTAATGATGAAAGACAAAGAATTAAAACTGTAGTAACTCAGACAGCTTTCACCTGACAACCGAGAACCTTTAGGACATTGTAGGCAAACATACCACATAGCTGTGAGCTGAAGAAATACACTGTAAACGTCTGATCTCAACACGCTGTAGTTAATAATTCTCCTTCTGATTTCAGAAAAAAACCTTAGGGACTTCTTCCTTCTACTCCCACTCCTATTCTCCACCTCCTACTCCTGACATATTAAGGGAAAAATCTTAGACACATGATGGAACTGTTGATTTTTTTTCTATGACCTACTCAATCAGAAATTAAAGAAGTACCACTGTAAAGAATCACAGTGCATAAGCAGTAGAATAAGCCTGAGTGCCTTTAGCACACCTGAGAGAGACACTATAAATGAGTCTGTACAATTCTCCTTCTCATGGCGTAGATGTTACACAAAATCCTGCATCAAATATTTGTTTTCTTGGATTTTGGGGGAAGTAAATACTAAAAAAACAACAGGAGAAACGGCCAGCAAGTGAATTTCACTTCCATGAAAAATGTTGACATGTTGGAAAATAAATGTATCCTATAAAGAAGACAAAGTTAAACCATCTTGTTTTCTGACCCTTTCCCATACAAACTATGCAACAGAAAAAGATCATAAAAATCTCTCTGGTAGACAACTATGCAGCAATACTAAATAATTCACTAGATTCCTCCTGCAGACCATGGCAAAAGTAGTAATATCTTTGCCTTTTCTGAGTGTGGTCACGAATAAAAAAATAATACACCAAATCTGTATATAGTTGAGTTTCTTTCTAGACAGAGTGATGGAAATGAGGAACAATAATAAGAATTATCTCAGTAACTCTCAAGTATTTAGAGAATAGCTTATTACTCTGCATATGTTAACAGGTATTTGTAATAGTAGTGTTTCTAAAAGAATTTTAAATCCACATCGAGCTGGAAAAAACTGACAAAGACAAAATGTCATGATCAGTCCACATACTTTAAAAATACTACTCATTCTCCTGCAATTTATTTAAAAGTGCAGCTACTGCCTCTAAATCATGGAAACTAGACAGAAAACAAAATCTATTTAACTATTGAAAATTTTTCATTTTTATTGAGGGTTTAACAAGACTTTTGTTCAAGAGAAATAAGTGCCAGAAAGGGATATAAAACAGTGCCATCATTTTCTGTAGGAGCTGCTGGTGGTGGGTAATGAAGAAATAAGTCAACGATTGCTTAAGGAATACACCTTGAAGTCTGTATAAATCCCTGCTTTTCTATGCAGAGCAAGCCAGTTGTCTTCGTGGCTTGTTTCTCTTTCAACAATATATCTTGTCTGCTTAGACAGAAACTCTTCAAGACAGAGATTATCCTAACTGTGAAACACTGAAGGTGTGTTTGTACAGGTCCTACCAAAAAAGTCTTCTCAGTCCCTTCAGTTCCACCTAGAGGCACAGGCGCACAACAGCAGCAGGAATACCTAAAATGTACGCAAGTACTACGAGGCGGAGGGGAAGATGGCACTGCTCTTCGGGTCACAGGGAAAAAAAAAATACGAAAAGTGTGGAACTACAAAAAATACGAATTTTACGGGTTTATGTGTCGGTGGCTAATTCTCAGATCTAGCTGAAGCTTTTCCTGTGATAAATACAATTATAATTCTGTTCCTGGGCAGATCCTCTGGTGCCTGAAACATCGGAGCTGAGCTGCAGCCTCTCCTGCAGTTGCACCACTCTAATTACCCGGTCACTTACTTTCATGAAGTTTGTAGGAAAGGAGCCAGCTTGTTCAGGGTGGTGACACATTCAGGTACTTACATACTTGAACAGAGAGAAAAACACGAGCCCCATTTGCTGAGGTCAGTGTGGTCACACTGAAAGGTCAGGTTGTCACAGGAGGCAAAGATGAGTATCTGAAAAGGTTTGCTAAAATACACTTTCAGACTGATTTGGTTGAGGGTTTTTTTTCTCCTGTATCTAGAGAGAATTCTGGATTCTGTGATTAAGCTACTGGAAAGGAAAATGTTACAATGATAAAGCATTTCTGTGACTAATTTTTAAGCCTGTGAAAAACACTAATCTTCTTTTATGACTCCTGGTTTTCCAGTATTAATATCCACACATACCATGACCATTATAACACTCTTTTGAATGTTATCTTAATGATGTACAATCATGTTATGAGATGCCAAATGTACTTGGAAATGAATACTCAAACCACACCGTGCTGAAGTTCACACATATCTGATTACACTTCAGACATATTCAGCACAAAGGTTATAGGTCACACTCTCATCTGGCATGATCTGCTGTTGCTTGACAGATTTCTAGCTATACTTAATTATAACAGATGAGAATCTTCTTGTATATATATTAAAACTCATTAAGCCAAGCAACAATACTGAATACTAGTCAATAAATATGAAAAAAGTAATATCCACATGAAAGAGAGAAAGCCTACAGAGAGGACGACTTTCCCTTGGTCAAGGAGGACTGTGTGAGGGATCGCTTAAGTGACCTGGATGCCCACAAATCCATGGGCCCCGATGGAATGCACCCACGAGTGCTGAGGGAGCTGGCGGATGTCATTGCTGAGCCACTCTCCATCATCTTTGAGAGGTCCTGG
>Ga0065711_1003038_pt1 | contig 30134 bp, 15 predicted proteins | sample Hoacrofraction12_FD_59098 | JGI IMG/M metagenome (GOLD analysis project Ga0065711, IMG submission 59098) | Hoatzin crop microbial communities from Cojedes, Venezuela - Epithelial fraction 12 v2 (version 2) | ecosystem: Host-associated > Birds > Digestive system > Esophagus > Crop | place...
CTTAGAAAGCAAAGGGTCCAGTCCGAACCTGGTGACTCAAGGGGACGGTCTCCCTATCCCCTTACACTTTTCTTTTACTCTGTATAAATCATTTTCCACTCAAAACCTCCTTTGATTTTGTATTCCATTCATTTAAGAGGTAATAGCTTGAACCTGGCCAACAACTTCTGTTAGATCACATTTTCTAAATTTTCAGTAAAATCTTTTTTTGCAAAACCTTTGAGGGATCATTTAAGCGACCTAACCACTCTTTCATGACACAAGGGAAGGAAAATCTTTCTATGGATATATTACTGCCTTCTGTATGTAAACTGGCTTCAGCTAAAAAAAGACCATAGGCTGTGTGATGAAATAAACATGGGCCATGATGTTTCAAGTCAGATAGTTTCTAAAATTCTGGTTGTGAGTTGTATGCAAATACCCTGAAGTAGGACAAACATTTATCTTTTTTTCTATAAAGATAAGAGTTTAAAATTGCAGCTCTTTTCAAAAATGGTCAGAGAACATACTCTAACAAGAAGAAATTTTGCTAACGTTTTGGCCAGAAGCAGATTCCAATAATAGTTAACCCAAATCACTAATAGTGAGCCATGGTCTGAAAGAAGACATACCACAGATGCCAAGTCTGAGCTTCAAACAGATCTTCAAAAAAACTTCTAACAAATAGATGTTTATAAAATTAGCGACTACGTGAAATTTGAGTTCTTTAATTGGTAATCAGCTGTGCTAAATATGTGGCATGTTTTTGTTACAAATAGTCTAAATCTTTTAAGCAGATACTGAGCTGAAAATCTGAACATTCACTATAACTTCTGTTTTCTAATTTCAATATCATATAATGTTTACTATGTACTTATATATAAAAAGTAAGCATATTAAAAAAAATTAATATGTAAAACATAATAGATCTTCCTTACATAATGGGGCTTCAAGGCTGGCATAAGCAAAAGCCTCCAAGTACAATCAATTGGAACAAACATAAATGAACAAAACTTAGTTCTTGTACTAAATAGGCATTCTGCTTAGTGTGATGTACAACACAAATCAGAACAGCTGAAGTAGTACAAGACTTCAAGACAAAATCACAAAAACTTTGGAATGGATCAGGCAAACTCACCTACTGCAATTAATGTAAAAAGGGATAAAATTCTGTCCTCAGAAATGTAGGAAACTAACCCTCGATTTGGGTCATGAGTATTAAAAAGAGAAGACTAGCTTCCTCTATTTTAATTTAGCATATTATTCTCTCTTGTCTTCTCCTGACCAGTTGTAGGTGCTTAGTAAGAGGAATATCAAATCCTGAAAATCTTGCTAAGTAACAAGGTTTAAATCACTTTAAAGTTTTATATAATTTTCTTTTCAATAATTATATTATTGTCTTAAATACTGATATAGGGTAAAGATGTGACATCTTACATGAAGCCTAACAGGGGGGCAGCTTTTGAGGAACTGACAAAACTTATCTTGAACGAAAACAACAGGACACTATTGTTAAGTATAACAGTTAAAAAAACCCCAACATCAGCATTTTTCAATGATTCAATATGATAATCATGCTTAGTAAAAGTGTGAATGAATATCTTTTTGGCAGCCTTATAAATCAGTTATTGAGATATTTCAAATCAATACTACCAGTAATATCTGAGTTCTAGTTAAATGGATATTATTTATATCAGAAGTTCCTTTTTAGCTATCTCATAAATAGTTTTCATATGATACAGTTATCTCGTGAGAAGTCTCCTACATTGGATATTCCAGTTCTGTGTTGTGCTCTGTAGTAGACACAAAATACATGACACAATCTTTCTAAATGTTCTTTTCTTAAAAATACAAAAAAAGAAGAACATGCCTAAAGAAGAAAAACATGCCTAAAGAAGAAAATTGGAAGATGTGACACTGGCAGATTAATTTTCTGGACAAAGTGAAAATCTGACACAATCCTGGGTGAAAGTGTATATGTTCTAACACTCTGTCCTTAAGAACTATTTTGCAAGATCTTCTTTCTCGTCTACCAGAAAGAGTCCTACTCGGAAACCAAACCTCAAAGATAAAGAGAGGATCTATTTGTTAATGGCTCAGAGGCTTAATCTGTTATAGCTGTTGGCAGTAAGATTAGATCCCATTGAAAAACAGGACCTTTAGCTGGCAATGCCTTGTCCTGTTTCACAGGAGGACTCCACCAGGTGTAAGAGAAATATGAAATCACACGTAGACTTTCCCAGCTACGCAATCAAGAAGACATCTGACAGTAGTCTTGGAGAAGGTTTTGGTGCAGATGATTTTACATTTCTTAGAGACTTTCAAGGCAAAAAATTGGTGTGTAACTCATCTGCAAATATGTTGCAAATAACACTTTAACCAACCTCCTGCTCATGGTTCAAGAATCTGCAACAACTCAGAGTAGCAAGGGCCAGCAGCTGCACAAGGTAACCCAGGAGCTGAGGGTGACAACAGGGCAGGCATGGGGCAATGACCTCATCATCTAGGGCAGCAGCAGGACAGCTAGAGCAGGTCTGGTGATAGCAGGCAAGTTCAGGAAGCAGTCCAGTCACAGCCAGACAAGTCACGGGGCAGGTCCAAGGTCAAACCAGGAAGTCATAGCATATAAGTAAAGAACGGCTGAGTTTGGAAGGGACCCCTGGAGAGCATCTAGTCCAACCCCTTGTACAACACAGGTTCAATAAGAGTTAGGGCTATTTTCCATCAGATTTTGAGTATCTCCAAAATGGACACACCGTAATCTCTCCAGGCAACCTGCTCCAGTGCCTGACTACTCTCACAGTAAAAATTCTTTTTCTTATGTTTAAATGGAATTTCTTGTATTTCTTGTATTTCTTCACTGAGAAAAGCCTGGGCTCACCTTGCTTTTTCTAATGATGTCCAACATAACATTATCCCACTTTGCCGCAAGGGTACCTAGCTAATTCATGGTCAACTTGTCCAGAAAGACCCCCAGGTTCTTTTCTGCAAAGCTGCTTTCCAAACAGTCATCTCCCAGCCTGTACTGGTGAATGGAACTATTCCTCCCCAGGTGGAAAACTGTCAGCAAGGCAAATCCAGGAACAGCAAGTTGCAAGGACAGGCACTACATGCTTACAGTGTAGCTCAGGCAAGGACCAAGGATAACAGCCTGAGCTAAAATGCAGCTGCCAAGCCGATGTATGAGAGCACATAGGTGGAGGTCTCAAATGAGGGATCTTGCTCACAATTTAGCTGTTTTCATGTAAGGCTGGTCCAAGGCTAAACAGCTGTCCTGTATCAGAGATGGCATTGTACCTACACAACTAAATCTCTGGTGACTTATTTGAAAGGGAATCCAAAGGATTATTACAGAGAAATATGTTTACAGGTTGGTCAGGATAATTAGTCTGCTGTACTCAGGGCCCCCATGCAGAGATTCCCTACCACAGTTCAAAGTTCCAGGAAGATACCTTGCCGAAAGAAGGATCTGATTTAATAAACCATCAACCTAAGACCTACCTGGCTGATGATATAAGTATGGCAGTGTTTTGGTTTTAATTACCTTATGAAGTTACCTTACAACATGGGGAAGATGTTAACAACATGTAAGTGATTGTCACATGTTCAATACATTTCTGGGGAAAGCATATTCTGTCAAAAGACTGTAAAGTAGAGCACAATGCCCCTAAACAATGTAGGAATCAGATGAGACTTCTGTAAGTTCTCATTGGAACCTAGAGAATCCAGAAATTTTATGATAAACAATACTGATTTTCTTATTTTTTAGGTCATCAGCAAGGCATGCTACATTTTCAACATCTTTCTTCTAATATTTGTAAAGAATAGATGCCATAGATTGAAAGGCAAAACAGTGGACTGGAAATGTTATTGGCTTGCTAAGAAGCAAAGATATTTCTGATGCAAAGACTTGGTCAAGACATTTGCATATGTGACTTGTAGGTCAAAACAATAAGAATTAATCTCATCACTGAAACAACAGAATTAGATATGCTAAAGCACTCTTGATCTTGAATCTCTGAGTGAAATTTTCATGTCCTACTCTTTCAATAACAAGAAAATAAGAGTATAAAACCCTAGAAAGATATGGGAGAGGAAAATTTGGAGCTAGTGAGACTGAAAATTGAATCTTACAGCCACAGGTTAATCAGACTATTACCCTTTTGTCAGATGTTACAGACAGACAGTAAGAACCTATTTCTCAGAGGTTATAGACAGCCAGGTACAACCAAGTTTTGAAAGTTCTGAGTGAGACAGGTCTTTACAGAGAAGAGAAGAAAGTGCAGTAGCAATATGAACATTTAGACATACACTCAAATGCTATATCCAGATGTCGAAGACTGTGCTACTTGATTCACCCAGACTGGTGCGTTCTGGGAAAACAGTGACTGCATATGTAAAGCTTCTTTGTATATTGAATAGATACAGGTGAAGAAAAAGTTGAAAGAGGAGTCCTGGCTATGGGTTTAGTTGTTTTTCCCCTTAGTAGTAGCATTTAAAATGCCCAGAGAGTATAACGTGGTACTGGAGACCTTCCATGAGTCTCTCTCAAGGAGAGTATTAAATAGGTCATTTTATTTAGATAGCATGCCTTTAACAGCTGCGGGGAAACCTTGTTGGTTGTGGCCAGAAACACTTCTGTTCTACCACAACATAGTAATTTATCTTGCAGCTATGTGGTTAACATCAAATATGACTTGTAAAATAACAGTAGTTGCCACTTCATCTTCTGTTAACAATGCATCAATATCTGTCTCCAATTTTGTGACAGGAAACCTTCAAATAATGAAAAATTCCTAAGCAGTTCACGTATATATCATGCCAACAGTGTAAGGTAGTTTGATGAGAAACAAACCTTCATTAAAAGTATCAGTGCATTTACATTCTTTTTTGTGTGTTACATTTGAGGCTTACTTGTTTCTTTCAGTAGTTGTCAAACCCAGTAGAGAGGAAAAATTCAGTAGGAGAAGTAAAAATTGATCGCACTTCTGGGATTCTAGTATTTTCTGAATTCATCTACATATCGCTGCACAAGACACCACATTCTGTCACTTTAAATCAGCATAATCCAGGAGTGCTGGTGCAATCAGCAATGATCTCTGGCACCAGTCAGTGATGTCAAATATAATTTAATGTGGGAACTGACTCAAAGGACCTGATATTCCAGCAAATATTAAAGGAAGTTCACGAAGCTTCTTTAGAAGCACCATAGAGGCTAAGACTGAGAGGAGAGGATTGTAGTGGTCCTGTTGCTTTGGGTAGCAAATATCTGCATGAGGAAGAGGTAAAAGGATAGATACGGCAGAAGACATTGGTGAAGCTCACGGGTGGCCTCATTTTTTCTTATTGGATAAGGGGTGTGTGAAAGAAAGAGTCCAAACGCCTTCTCTTTCCTCTACTCCACATGCAGAGGATGAATTGTCTGTCAAGATGCTACAAAATACAGAAATGTTCCAGGGAATTAACAGTACTAGTATAGTCAGCTGAAAGGTGAACACATGACTGAGGCCAAAGAGTTAAAAAAAACCTCTTTCTGGGTTTTGTGTTTCAGGGCAAGCAGGTGTTGAGAAAAAGCAGGGAGCAATAGCTTTCTGTAACCATCCAATTTTCTTTACTGGACCTCCTTGTGATTTTCACTTAGACTTACAATGGTAGGAGACAGCATGCATGAGCTGTGGTCCAAGGAAGCATCTAAGAATGGGTTTGCTCTGCATTTTAATCCTTCTTCCAGACACACACAATCATCTCAACTGAAAAAGCTGTAGTTCAAAACCTACTTAGAAAAGGAAGTAGGAGAATGATCAGACAACAGAGGGGAAAATAATTTCTGTGTAGATCTTCAGATCTCCAGGATCTGAATAAGGACCTGTAGTTGGCAAATGTTTCTGTGAAGTGTTTGGACAAATTATGTGGTATTTCACTTCACGTACAGACAAGGGCACCGTTTGGTTTGAATCTTGACGAACATTGAGAACTGGATGTTAAAAGGAAGCCTTGCATGATATGCATATACCCCTTCATTGAAGGAGCAAAACTAGGAACAGCAGCAGCTTTAAGACGAGGAGGATGTCTCACCCAAGAAACGTAATGTTTCAGTTTTGTGTGACAGGGAGAAGCTGGATGATGAAGGTTCTTGCCAAAGAAATTTGAGAGAAAAGGGAAGGAGGGCTGTACTGGTTAGTCCACAGCCAAATCTTTGTGGGATCCTACAAGCAAGTTGCTAAAAAATGCCTAGCAAAGAAGGCAATAGCATCAGCACAACAGGTAACAACTAGAGTGATCAATAACTTGTGATGCAGATAATCAGAGGACTTGAGAGATAGAAATATGCCCTTTACTTATAGACATGTGAGGCACACGTGACAGTAAAGAGGTTTGTGCTGTGTCCCTAGGGTTTTTATTAGATTGGAATATTCTCTAACAGAGCGTGTTGAGAAAAATGTCTCTGTGGCTATTGTTAATTTTAATGAAGCGTGAAAGGCACTCTACCCTTTCGATAACTCCCATCTTCCTTGCTAAGATCCAACCAGGAGGAGAGTGGACCTCAATTAAAGGTAGGTAAACATGAAAAAAGAAGGTAAACAAGATTGTAGGGAAAATGGAGGTAAAGCACTGTAACTCTAATCCATATACTTTAATTTTTAAAATCAGAGTAATTCAATTCATATATATGTATATATATATATGTACATGCATAGTAAAGTGACTTGAAGTATATGCACCTTAATACTGAGCTACTTTAGTGTGACATTCATATTCATTTATAATCAGGACATGTAAATATTTTAACATATAAGCAATTTGCCATCTATTTTTATTTTACTTTGATATAAGACAGTGCAACAGATTAAAAGAAAAAGTAACATTGAAGAAATCATCATTTAAAAACAGTATTTAGAACAGATTTTAAAAGCACATTCAATAAAATATAAGGAAAAAGCTAGTAATCTATGTGATAGGAATGTGGACACAGAATATGCTGAACAGAACTCTACAAAGAAAACTTGAGACCTGTTAGTAGGCTATATTAGAGCATATAACAATTTCTTTTCAAAAATGTTGCTTTTTGCTATGTTTTCTATTTCTTTTTTAAATTTCAATATTCAGTGAAAGATATAGGTTCACATATAAATACATAGGAACGTTTCATAAGAGGAAACTGATTTCAAAGCTTTCCCTTTTTGTGGAGTATGAATACAACATAGATATATACAGTTATCTGATAAGAATTTTGCTAGTAAAAGTATTCATGTAGGCAGGTACACCAATTCCTTGAGTGCATTATTCACAGTAATTTTTTTCAAAAGGAGTTATCAGTCTATCAGCTGTCTCAGCCTCTAAGCAAATGTATTTAGTGTGCTTGAGCCATGCCAATGAACACTTATCATTCTGTTGAACCGATCTCATATCTGAGCAATTACAATGAACTTTAATCATCCTGACACTTACTATATTTTGTTAGACTTCTATTAGAAATCAGAAGACTGTCATGTTTAAAGAACAATGCTTTTACTCTGTTACTGGTGTTAACACTTCTGATACAATTTTCTTCCTGATACAGCTTTACTAGCTGGGTTCCTATAGAATCATACCAGATGCAATGACTTCTTCCCTATGCTTGGTAGTGCTCCGTCTTGAATAAAGTGGAAGAGTAAATTATATAGGTGACTACTATTTTTTTTACACTAACGGAAAAATCTTCTCACAAACAGAATTTTAAATTCATCATTTATGGTTCTGTAGCATCTCTTTTGCATGCTGAAGTAAAGCAGGCTTAAATCTAAGTTGAGCACCTGGCTTATTCAAAAGATAATGAATTTACTCAGGCCTTGAATATTCACAAGGTCCCAAGCTTTATGCACGTGATCCCACTAAACTCCTTTTCAACACGGACCAGAAGTGGTTCTTCAAAAAGATGTTAGCCAAAAGTCAAGGTTACTACTCTATTTGCAAATTCAATCATAACTACTTATTTCCATTGCAAAATAAAATCCTAATGATTTTTCTTACACACTTTATCAGAGTAGCTATGAGAAATGGTTATGATCCTAATACGTCTTTATTCTCAACATAATGATTTATTAAAATCAGACTTCCATAAATCGGCTGAGGACAGGTAACTCTTACATAGATGTGGAATACATCTCAAATAACTTCAATAGATTAAAAGTCCAATGGAATGAATCTCACCTGAACAGCATACGTTTAAGTGAGGAACAAGTATGGAACCCAGCAATATATTTTGAGGCAAAAAATCTACAGAACTGTCTTAAGAAAACTCTAAGCCCTATGGAAATATGAAGTATGAATTCCCTATATCACAATAAATATATAGTAAGGAATATATCTCATGGAAAGTAATATTTTTAAGTATGTGACTCAGTGATTCCATGATTCAGATGCAGTACATGGATTTTGTGTTTGCTACAGAGGGCATATGAACCTTGGAGATGTATTAGACTGAATGAAGCTATGCTTTGAGAAACTTTAAAACAAACCCTCATGTTTAGTACATTTTATATTATTTCTAATTTACAGAACAGTTTTCAAGGTGGCAAAGTGACATTGGACAGTGTGATACAAAAAATATATTGTTACAATTTAGAAAAACAATGTTTGCTTACTGAGAAATTTATTAAGATGTATGAAATATATTTACAACAACATTGCTATGAAACTATAATAGTATGGTAACACTTTAGCATGTCTTTTGTGCACACTACTTCAACAATTTTTTTTTCCATGAAAAATTCTTTACAAAAATACATCTCTTTGTGTGGTGTCTTTCCTTATGACAGTGTTTCCTCCCCATATTTTCAATTGCAATGTTCCTTTTTCAGTTACTGTAAAAAGAATGTATAAAATAGATCTGATACATCACTGATGACAGTCACAAGCCTAAATAACTATTTTGCATGTATGCATGTGTTTGTGTTAAAAGGGATTAAAAAAACCTTTGTCCTTGATAGAAAACTATGTGCAAAGACTGGAACAAGGGGAATTTATTTGTTTTAGCCTGCAATAAAATTTTCAACACCCATCTAATTGCCTTTTCTGACTTCATATCCCAGGGCTCTCGAGCCACCAGCTGAGAAACACTGCCTTAGGGAGAAACACACTGAGAAAGAGAATGTTTTTGCAGTAACAGAACTTGATGAAATAGTTCCATCAACATTGTTATTGACGAAAAATATAGATTCGGGCTTCCATTTCAATCACATGTTTAAATTTCAGGAAATTCTTTCAATCTAAGGAACAAAACATAAATTAGTAGAAAACAGATACACTAATAAGTTTAAAGTGGAGGTGTGTGTTTTTTTTGTTGTTCAAAGCACGACGTTGTTTAAAAATTTATACTTTGTTTCCTGTTTCAAAACTAAAACACTAGAAGCCTCATTTCAGAGGACAGGAGAGGAGGGGAGGGGAGGGGAGGGGAAGGGAGGGGAGGAGATTGTTCATTTTAACCTCAAAATGCTGACTTTACAGGTTAACAGAAACTTTGAAGCTGTTCACTATAACACAAAGTTTCAATAACTTGAAGCTTCCAAAATTAAATTAATCAGGTGCTTGAACAGCCCTCAGATTCAGAGCTGTTTCAGTAGTACTTACTTCTACAAGTAGTACCTCAGCAAATCATTCCCTGTGTATAAATCTGTCCTCTTTTAAGGCAGATGCTCTTTTCTGTGTTTAGACTACCATGTCTGCAACACAGGACTACTGTAGATGAATCACACTATGATAACTTAATTCATATTAAGTAATAGTTTATTTTAAAAAAATCAGAGTAATTTCAGTGTCACTATGCAGTTTTTGGTATGCAGGCTTACCCAGTGTTTGTAAGTACGGTTCAAAGTAACAAGCCATATTGCTACAGCTGCCATGTTTCCTTATACAATAAACTGCAACCCACAAACTTAACTGTATTCATACATGGGATAAAATAACACTTGTAATGCATCCAAAGCACCAGAAGTTGGATTGATGTGAACTGCAAGCTCTAAAGCTTCACAAAAATGTTAGTATGTTAGCTTTTAACAAACACATGATTCAGCGTTATACTGAAAACAATTTTCTTTTAAACAAAAACTTTATATCCATCCACATGATTCATTTTTGCTTTTTCTGTTTTCTTTATCTTTTGATGTGGTGTTTTTGTGTTCTTTAATTATTTTTTGTTACCATCTCAAGTCTATTTCAGAACCAGATGAGCAGTTTCATGAATTCAGTTATGGAAGATTAAAAAAGAATAACCCAGACCAGATTTTTTTCCCTGTCTTTCACAGAGAAAAATGTAGTGTTATTACCTCAGGAGAAGGTAGCTGAGTCACCTCTGTACCACCAATTGTTGAAGTAAGAAGTTTGTCACCTAGAATACTTTCTAAATAGTCTGCCATTACTTCCTGCTGCTTAGGGCTGCAGTGGTTCTCCAAAGACAGTACAAGTGGATAGTCAGATACCTGGAAATATAATTTAAAGGATTTTAGTATTAATAAATAAAAAGAGGACTACTTAATTTCCCAAAATATCTTACAAACCTCCCCTTGGCAATCTGTATTTGCCTTATTTTCAAAATTTTCAGAACATAGGTCAATTGTTTCAGGTTAGTAACACATTAAAAAAGCTCACAATATTTACAGCAAAGAGAAAGGACAACTCAAGAAGAGAAAAAAATGCATCCTCAGGAAATTAAGGGGCATTAAAACAGGGCTAGACACATACAGAGAAGAAAAAAACAAACTAGGGAAATCAGATGAGGATCAGTTAAGCAGGACAGAATACTTCATTAGACAAACCAGGTGATATCTGTGTTGATCTTTGTAAAGTGTATATTGAAGTGTATTCGTCCAATAATCCATAGAAAATAATTTATCAGAGACATTTAACACACTGATTAATGTTGGATGTAAGAATGTAGAGAGAAAACAAGTGTTAAATCAGCCAAAAATCAAGCTGATTCAATTGCGCAGAGCAGACTACAACCTGGAAGCAAAAAGCAGAATTTCTCACACAGTTAAAGGCTCAGCTGATACACAGAGCCTCTAAAGAACGATGCATTGGCTACTATGTGTCTGAAACAGAGGTTCTCAACAAATTAACTTACAAAGAAAAAAGAGGAATTACAATATCTGCCAAAAAAGGAGGATGGGGTAAAGCCTCCAAGACACACTAAAGAATAAAAAATTTTTTAGGTTAATTTCAAAGGAGACTTCAAGCATTCCAAATTCAAAAAACATCAGTGTTGACCATTTTGGTGTTTTTCAAAATTCAAGAAATCCTCATCTCTTCAGACCCACTATCTCCTCTTTCTTTTGTGTCTAAAGGTTATATCACAACTGCTCTGAAATTTTGTTGACTAAATCATCCCAACAGGGAATTATCACATTGGGTAGATGAATTTTTTAGAAATAATGATCAAATTTTGTGAAAAATAGTTGCAATAAGGTGAAATAAGGGAAAAGAAAAACACAAAACAAAATTATTGCAATTTTCATGTACCTACAGGAAGAAGTTGGAAGTTTGCCATAGTTGTGTACCTTTAAATTTACATCTGACATATTTTAGTGATAGCTCTTTTAGTGGTTGCAATCTATTTCAGAGGACAATGAAAAACCTATGATAAACAAGGCAAAATTGGCTTTCAGCTAAATATAAATTGTAGCCACCAATTTGCTACAAGTGACACAGATTTAAAATATTTCTCTTCTGTGGGGGAGAGTGGTTGTTTTGTGTACAGAATTTCTTCCACTGTTTACACAGTTTTGTTATGAGACGAAAGAATTGTTTGGGGATTTTTGTTTTGTTTTTAAAAGGTGGATTTAGATTCTAAAGTTGCAATTGACAAAGTAAACCAGGATTAAATGTCATTTGCTTTAGTTTATGGCAGATTTCAATTGACTACATTTCAAGTTGAGAGTATCCTTAAAACTTGCTCAGAAATCATTGCCTTCACTTGAACAAACTATGCATATGTTTTTATAACATCACAAACTTTTCTTGGGACTCTTTGTACCTTACTCATCACAATACTTAAGCAAGACAGGTGAAACATGGCAAATCGAGTAAATATTAGAGAGCAACTTACATGAGATATGTCCATTTACACTGTGTAAATAAATCTCATAAGTTGTCAGCAATACTGGCAGTTTTTCTTGGGTAGGATCTAAACTGTCAATTTCTAAGAGAAGTACCATTTTATATTTACCCTGTATTTACACTTTTCCCCTGATGATTCGTTATTGACCACTAATAGAAGCACACCTAAGTTAAGTACAATATGAGGTGTGTTAGCAAAATCAGGAGAGTTATATCTAATGGGTTATGAAGAACAGTGAAATAAAACCATATTTTTGTTTTCACTGTCTTTTAAAATCAGAGACTAATTAAATTTTATGTAGAAATCAGAACAGGAAAAATATAGCCTTGCTTAACTCTGCCAAGGCTATAAATATATATGCATGAAAGTCCATGTAAATGTATGATCATAGGTGTATACATTCACACACAGAATGCTGGCCTGAATACAAGAGTTATCTTAATAGTCATTCAGGACTTCATTTGAGCAGGAGTTTTGCCAGAAACCTACACAAAAGACTGAGAAAGTGCCAAAAGATCTCCAGCTTCTGCTGCTGTGCCAGAGAGAGGCAGAAGGGACATTATCGTAAGGAGTCATCTGACAGAAAGACAGCAGTAGATGTTAACCTTTATCAGGCCTTGAATTCAAAAGAAGTAGAGAGGAAATGGAAAACAGAGTAAGTCTCAAACTCCGCTATAGTCTAACAGTTTTCTCTATTTCATGAATCATAGGATATAAGACAGACTGATAGCAACAGAGGAATAAATGAAGTAAAAAACCTAGAAGATAAAAAGGAGAAAAACATCAGACTGATTCTGAAGCAGTTGTTCACTTCATACTCAGTCCTTGCATAAATGACATCAGGTGAGAGTTCCACCTAGCAAGCTGAGTAAGATCTTCTGAATTCCTTTCACTGAGTTTGATTTATAATCATTACCAGAAAAAATGTGTTTACTGTTCCTTAGATAAAATTTTAAAAAGGTATTAAGAACAGGTAGCACAATTTTCCCATAATTTAGTTCAACAAGGCCTACTGCCACAAACACTGTCCCTGTTTCATGTCTTTTTACCCTGGAGAATCTTTGACAATAACCATGTCACTGGGCTTTGTTAAAGCCACCATCATGTTTTCACCAATATATACATATACATATATATACATATATACATATACAAACATACATACCACAAATGCATACTTGTCTATCACTTGAATTACAGAATTAAATGTAATTTTGCTTGTTAAGGTATGACCATGATACACAACAGGTTCATTGTCAGAGCCATCCCAGCAGTCAATTTCCAGGCAACGACATCCTTTTAAGAGAGCACTTCAAAAGAACAAGAAAAACAATTTTACAGTAAAAAAAAAGATACCACACTTTCTTATACAAATCGCTGTATTTCTGATTAAAAGCACATTGAATAATTACAAAAGAACCACCTACTTTTTCATCACAAAAGAAAAGAAATCCTATAAAGTTATACGGATGTCAGACAGAGCTATATTTTCTGTTTCTTGTCTTATGTATGTTAGGTAATAAACTTTATTAGAGCATTAAGGAGTAAGATGGATTATCTGAATAACCTTCATTAAGAGACTAAAAACAAGGGTCAAATATTTAAATAAAAGAATTTTGGAATGATGGCAAATTGTTGCTTAAAATAGAAAAAAAAAATTTGAAAGGGCCTTTTTTGTTACTATTTCAGGATTTGTCTGCAAGTTTGAGAAGCATCATACCTAAAAATAACAGCATTGCACTTACAGAGTCCCACTGTGCTTGTTGTTTACGTAATTCAGTTGTGTTTCCCCCACCTTATTTCTAAGAGCGAGTGCTACACTTTCTAAGATGTCTTAAATTTACTCTCTTAATTTTTAATGTGTTAATGGCACCCCTTAAAAGTCTTAGGTTTCCAGTATTTGGCTTGTTACTAATTTAAATATTTCTTCTAGGCTATTTTACCTAATTACCAATGTGTCTTTTACATGTGGCCTTTTACTTGCTAAAAATATCTCAAAGATGCTCCTAACTTATTTTAGCATTTGATATTTTCTCTACTCAAAGAGTAGAAAAAGAAGAGAAGGGGTTTTATACCCTCTTTCCAATTACTTTAAGCAATGCAATATTAATGCTGTATCATTTTAAATATTGTCAGAAATAAATTCTCTAGTGTTTATGATGGTTGCAAACCATTAAAGAATATGCAGAGAACAACTAACCAAAAAATTTTGGATCGATGATGGTTCCAGCTGCTCTCACTTCATTAAAGTAGTACAAAGTAATAGGAATGCTGAACACCTGTCTTCCAAATTCTTCACACGTTCTGTCCCCCCCTGTAAAGCCTTTATTACATAACCCATTTTCTCCTTCCCTGATCATTTCTTCCAAATGTGTCTTGGCAATAAGGCATCTTGGTTTCTTTCTCCTCTTGGAGTCAAATGCTGCACATTCAAAGACAAAGTTTCTTGTCCCTTGTAGCTACTGTAGTGCCCACATTTTTTCCCGTTATTTGTTTTAAACTGACTGCATTGCAACATAAACTGATCACAGACATCCTTGACATACTCCACCATACTGTGCCCTTACATCCTGTATATTTCTCAGATTAGAGTTCGCTTGGGAATTTTACATTTATTTCAGGGTCTTACTTATTTTTGCATGGCACGCTGAGATTAAAAACTGATTTCATCACATACTGTGCAGCATACTATAGATTTCATTTCCTGCGAGGTAGACTTTTTGAGATGTAAATGAAAAAAATAGATTGTTTCCAGACTATAAACAGATGGTTTGGCAAATATATTGAAAAGTGTACGCGCAAAATAAAATACCAATCTCACATTTTCTGCTTGTATCTGTGATAGTTTTGCTCCTTATTGCCAAGCTGGATTATGTGCGACTTAGTATTCATTAATAAAAAAAGCCAAAGGATGTTTAAAATGTTAAAAAACAGTATCTAAATACCTGGTATATCCCCATAAATCACTGGGTCCTATTAGTTGGTCAGATATCAAGTAGGTGTTGTGAGAAGATGAAATAAAGTAGTCACATAATGGGTGATTCATATCTTGGTAGATGGTCCTGTGATCGTTTTTAAGTATCGAACACTCTTCTGAGCTCATGTATCTTATAAATCCTTCAAATGACAACTGCCGCCTTTTTCTCACTGAACAAAAAAAGAAAGTAAAAAAATTCTGGTGTGAAGCTAGCTATATCTGCGTACTTTCCACAATTCTTAATAGCCAATTCTGAACATTGCTAAAGGTTATACAGCATAATGCTTTCCTGCAATTTTAAAATTCATAATGAATGATAAAACATCAGATGTGTGCAATTGGAGCTGAATTGTTGAGGTTCAAAATTATGAGAGGAAATAAATGTGTTCTGATATTTTTGTTCTTCTGTGGACACCAATAAGAATAGTTTGCAGTAGTCCTCATTAAATACAACGGAAAATATTTGTTGTTTAATACTGGAAAGTAGCATCTCAGTCAATGCAGAAAGAGAATTTTCCTTTCTCTGTAGAAAGTACAGGAACTGCTCTACAAAATGTCCGTCAGAATCTGTCAAAATAATCTTGCAGAAACTACAATTCCAGCACCAAATATCCTCAGTGGTGGAAAATTCAAAATAAATACTGATGAAGTAATGTTTAAATTAGAGATATTAAAAATAAAAATAGCATCTTAACAAAATAAATGCTCACAAAGATGAACTGCAAATCAATCTTGTTATATTACTGCATCTATAACAAAATGTGCTAATTATATCCCTACCAGTGATAGTCATCCCGTTTGTTTTGTTTTTAACTGATTTAATGACAAAGAGATCCATTATACTGCCAACTGCTGCTCCAAAGTCATGCTTCAAATGTAATAATTTTGCAAATTATATAATCTCAGAAGTCAGCTTTGCTTCAAAACATAATCTAGTTTGAATTAGTCAGGGATTTTTCCCAGTTCTGGTTCTAAAATAACCTTATTATTGTCACTATAGTATGCTAGTGCTAATGAAGCAGTAAGCAGTCCAAGATTAATTCCTGTTAACGATAACTTACAGAGGTCAATGTATACAAACTTTTGACAAACACCATCCCCCCCCAGTAAAACCCTGAACACTTATCTGACCTGTTAATTCTCAATACAGCTATAAGAATCACAATTTACAAGTCAGAATTGCAATTATCAATCTTCAGTATGTGTACAGACTGGAAGTTTTTTGTCTGAATCAGAATTTATGAAAATCATTCTGGTGATGGCAACACAAAGAAAATAACTATTTCTAAATTACACATTTTTTTGAACTAGAAAACTTCACAATGTTTTAAAATGCTAAACAGAAAGAGAAAACAAGAATGAAGTCCCTCCAGACATCATACATGCATACACTGTTGTCCTTAACCACACAAATGCTATTCCTGCTATGCTTAAAGAGTTTCATTGAAGAAGAATCCACAGACATGCTAGTAATCCCATTTCAGCATTTAAGTAACCTTACTGGTAGAAAATTTTACGTAATGTTTACCCTGAAACTTCCTTGCTATCCAGAATATTTGTTCTGATTTGCACTATTCCTCTCCTTTTTTTTCCACAGTCTTATCCATGTGAGAAGACTGCTATTACACTTGCCCTCATTCCACTTCTTTCCAGAAGAAATAAATCCAGTCCAGTGCATTTTGCTGTTGGTTAGGTTTTCTTAGACTTCTGATAATTTTCATTGTTCTTCTACAACTCTTTCCATCTGGTGAACTTCCTTCTTGATGTTTGACGCCCTAAATGGAATGTAGCGGTTCTCCTTATCGAACTCCATCCTTCTTTTCTACCTCATTAATTCGCCAAGACAACTTAGACTTCTAATCTTGTTCCCTATTATACTTGAAGTTCTGATGTCAGATCTGAATTTAATAGAATTAATTTCTACTCCATCATCCATCTTATCAATGACAACTGAAGTCTGGATCCTAACACAATGCTCAGTGAAACTGTAGACTGATGTAGCCTTTCATTTTGACTCTAAGTCACTGACTAATTTCTCAGAGTAATTATCCAATGATTTGCTTATGTACCATGTAGTCATCTTGCCTGCTTCCTCAACTTACTTTTTAGAATGCAAAACATTATTAAAAGGTAAGATTTTTCTTCTATCCACTGGCGTTGTTACTCCCTCATAGAAGAAAACTGGATACTATTTTTTCATGGAATGTCCTGATGAACTGTTACTCATTCTTACTGTCATAGATGTGATTACATAGTTGTTATTTGTTCCACTTTTTTCTGGCAACTGACTGCTGTTTAGTTCCTTGGATGTTCCCATTCTAAAATAGATATTTCATTTGATCTTTACCAGTCTTTCAATTCATCATCCATTTTCCACGTGTTTTCAAAGGTAACCTGTATTAGCCAAGCTTGTTACAGTCACTTTTCTAAGAACTTGGATTTGTCAACCTGTCTTCACTGATCCGAGGAAGTCATTTAAGCATGTCCTACCCTGGTTTTTCCGTATTTTTGACTGAGACCTTACTCTGGTCTCATTAACAATATTAGCCAGCTGATTGTACTTAGGTAGTGCATCAAGAATTTCCTTGGTCTTTCATTTAACTAACATATTGCAGAATGACTTATTGTTACCCTTATGACTCTTGATCTTTGTATCTTACTTACTATCTTGACATTTTGGTTTATCCACGTGCACATGTTATGTTGTTTTATACTTGTAGCAATAGGATTAAGTTTCTACTTTCTGGATCTTTAAAAAACATTTTTTTTTTACATGTTGCTCGAAACAGAATACATTCATTCTGTATGTTTTATCTTTAATGAATTACATGAATTGCAGACTTAATCCCTTTGAAGAGAATGCTTTTCATCAATAGTATCTTGTTTTCATTTCTGATTAATTTATTTTTTATGCTCTGTTTATATCTCTGTGTAATTGGAAGTTGGGCCAGTAACTCTTCTTGTTTTGCATTGGTTTTTTATTTACTAACAAATCTTACATGATTTGTTTTAACATTTATCTTTTAAATTTGTGAAAAATACTGAGTTTCAAAAGATTTTCTTATTTTCTGAATTATTTTTGATTCTTTCCTGGCTGCTCTTGCCATTCATAAAAGATTACTACAGTGTTCTCAGGAAGATAACTTGTGTTTATATAAATACGCTCATGACCATAATCCCCTAAAAGTGAAAAAGTTATAAAGTAAAATTTTGTTACTTTGTTAGCCAACTTGTAAGCTCTTAGACTTCAGTAAAATGTTTAGCTCCTGTCTCTCATCAATCGACAAAAAATGTATTTTTATATAGCTTATTACAGGTTCTTACATTACATTGGCTTATACATTTTTTTCTCAGGGATCTATGGTTGCTGTCCTTGAACTGCATATAGCTAAAGTCAACATAATGTTTCTGGAGAACTACCAAAACTCCAAGCAAGTTTGTAAAATGAGAAGACCTATCTGTAAGCAGGAAGAGAGTGGCTTTGCACTAACAGTTCTGGAAGCATGTGCAGTTCTGTGAATTGAGATATGCAAAAGAGCATCACATGTACATAAATGGCACACCACCTGCTAAAATAAATTTTCAAAAATCTGGTGTTTGGTAGAATATATCATACTTTTGAGAGTTTAAGATGAAGGTAGGCTTAATTTTTTATTATTGCTACTATTCATGTACCCCTCTCTTACCAGTGGAGAAAACCTACCGGGTTTCTTTAGAACTCTCTTACCATGCCAGATGAAGATAACAAAACTAGCTAGGAATGGAAGTGGCTGCTTTTTAAATTCTGAGGAATAGCACAATGATACTATTTTCTGACCATTTACAGACATATTCTTCTTCTTCTACATTAAAAGAAATGGCGATTTATCTCCATAACTATTTCATAGTGAAAAGATACTTTCATTAAGGCCTCACATTTCTTCCCTAGAGAAGCCCCAGTCTTTTTCTCCATTAGGATCCCTTAGCAGTAGTTAGTGTGTGCACATATCCCATTGGTGTGGAAAGAAAAAGAGAAACCAAGAAAATATTTCTGTCTTGCAGCTTTTTGTTGTTCATAAAGTTCAGTGCTTTTTTCTTGCCCTCCCCTTTTGGATAGTCTGGAATACAGATTATTAATAATACTCTTTTTTTCCAAACATAATTTAAAAAAAAAAATTTCCCCATTCCTTCAGCTAAGATAAATTCCAGCTCTGCCATATATACAAATACTGCCATATCAGAGAGGAATTATGGATATAACTCAAGTATTTGAAAGACTTGGATTACATTATATGCCTATGCTTTTTAGAGTTTATTACTTTCTGCTTTCTTCTTTATCTTGGAACTCCTTTGAAATTATTTTTCTTTCTTTATGGAAAGAAAAAATGAAAGCTTTCATAAGATATTTTCTGCCCTGAAGGGAATGAGGCTTGTTGAGGATCCATGCTGAAGCAGAAAAAACGAGAAGGAATCAGTAGCAAAAGAGAAGTGTGACAAAGGTGGAGCAGCAGAAAGAAATCACTATGCCTTGACCACAGCCTCCTGCAGCACCTGTTTCCTCACTGAAGGGACTGAGTACAACCTGCAGCAATGACAAGGTGGGAGAAGAGGTGTCTGGACTGAAGTGGAGACCAGGATGTGGGGAGGAGAAGAGCCTGAAGTTGTGCCCAGGAAATGTGGAGAAAGGTGTTTTCCCTGTTTTTAAATGTCTGTGTTCTTCGGGTCTTAACAGCCGAATTAGTAATCAAATGTTTATCTTAATTGGCCACCATAGATACTGAAACAGGTACAAATACATCTGCTGGGAATTTTCGGGGTGAACTCATGAGAAGTACTTGCAATCAGAGAAAAAGGTGTCACTCTGCTATATTGGAAGAAGGAAGCTTTCTATAATTGTTAAAAGTATCAAATAATAATAACCTCAAGGCAGAAACATTATCAGATGGAATTTCATACTATGCAATTTGGCTACTTAATGTCAGACCAAAATATTTATACTCTAAGTGAACAGGAAGGATGGAATTATTTCTTTGGATGAAGTCAGAAAACAGTCATTCCTTTTCTACTCTGAGTTTATATTCTAGGGAGTCTATTTTCCACCTGGCCCACACTTGTAACTAATACTGGTCCATAGCGGAATAAAGTATCTGTCTGGGCTGCAGTTTAGTTTTCTAAGGGCTTGCATCTCATAATCGGTTGTCTTCTTCTGGTGAATTCTTTTCCTAAAACTGGATATTTACATGCTCTTTCACACATCTGAATTCTTGTGTCTCATAAATCCAGTTTCATCTATCTGAGATTTTTAAGTTGTCTTTCTTGTGTGTCGTGCGACTTTTTATGAAATCTGTAGGAATTTGACTGAGGTCTCTACTCTGTTAAACTCACATTGGCCAGTTGGATCAAAAGTTCTCTCCTGCAAATGCATGCTCTCCCTTTCGCTTTGTCTCAAACACACACATGCACACACAAAAAACAAGTTTAAAAGAATGTATATACTAGGAATAAACTGAAGACTTTTTTTGATTCACAAATACGTTCTGGATTATTCAAATTCTTTGTCTGACAGGGGCACCAAGCTTATGTTGTTATTTACGAAGTAAACAAGTTTTTCAAGACAGGATTGTATTTTTGACCTGTTTTTGTACTGCCTAGCAGGAAAATACAGAGACAGGAGCAGACTCTTTGAATAGCACTACGCTGTAAGTAACGGTGGGATGCACATTCTTATCCTTACTGTGCCTCTAATCCTATCCATGCAAACAGTGACTAATGAGAAGTAATTCTTTTTAAAAAGATATATATACCTAGCTTAAAAAAAATCAAGTGCACTTGGTTGGCATGTTTTCTTTAATCTCATTTACTGACTCAATACTTCTATTCAAAGTTAATAATAAAATGGATAATCAAATGTTTGTGTAGAACAAAACTGACATTTGGATGTCTGTAAGACACAACTGTCAGGTGTGAATCACATATTCACCACTTTTATGATCATTACCATAAAATGATTCCTTCAGCCAGAAATGCACACACACACACACAATCTGTTAATGCCGCATTTTGCCATTAGACATTCAAATTGTTCAATAAAAATGAAAGAATGGTATTCCATACCATTCCTGAACCAGCTACAGTACCCTCAGAGAGTTAATTCAGAGTTATCTCACTCAATAGTGTTGAAGTGTCTTCTCTCTGCACACAAATGTTAGGGATGCACTAAATGTTATAGATGGACTCATCAATATTGTATATAAAATCAAGTCACTGTTTTCATCTTAATCTTGACATACTAGTGGCATCAAGTTTATCAGATAATGGTTGTTACTATTAGCAAAGCTGTCAATCAAGTGTTAAAAACTGCCCTTTTCTCTTTCCACAATACACAAGACAAGGATGGCAGATGAGTCCAACAGGTCATCCTGATGAAGAACATTCTATAGCAAATTCAGAATGACAGTTACACAAAATGGTCTATCACAAGACCTTACGAACCAGCTATCACATCAATCACATCTGGAATTTTCCAATAAATAATTTTGAGTGGGAGTATTATTTCACTCAAAGGAGCATGAATAATACAGCTATTATTTAATTCAGTAAGATTATTTGCAATTACAAGACAAACAATTTTATCACAGATGAAGAAACAAAGAAGAATTTGGCTCAGCATCTGAAATTTAAACCAGACATTACATAAAAACTAAGAAACTTTAGTTGATATTTACATTTGTGTTTTCTAACTGACTACAGATTCTTCATTGTTTAACCGCTTTATAGCTATTAACTTTCCCATCAAAATAGACAACTCAAAAGAAAGCTTTTAAACTGAAAACTTATTATATAATTAATTAGTAAACATGTTATTTTTCAGAAGGAGTAGAATATATTTGATAAAATATGTTCTATTTTAAAAGGTAACCTCGGAGAGTAATGGCATAAGGAATCAAAGGTTTTGGAGCTATTTACTGGACAGTGAGTGACTCTTAAAACACACCAGATGTCTTCTATTTCTTGCTGGAAGAGTGATCCAGTTTTTTCTTCCCACCCCACTGAGAATTATCACCATAGATATTCCAGAGTTATTATTGCAAAAAGAAGATTTTCACCTTCTTGGCTGTATTTGTCTTAACTGGTTATCAGTTCTACCTATTATCAAATACTGGGAACCAAAGGAAACTAACAAACTTAAACATCTAAGATTCGTGTACCACTGAACAAAGCAACAGTATGCAGTAAAATGCAGTTAGCTCTGATTTCTTAGCTTAGTGGCAAATTTTGCCTCAAGTTATGCTCTGTGAAACTCAGCAGAAATATTCCACCACAACTTGAAGCAGCCTTCAATAGCTGAAGAATACACATATTATAGCTTTAACAAATGTCCACTCATTTCACACTTCTCGTCATTCAGAAAAGGTGATGAGGCACCTATGAAGATCTTACACAGTGCTTCTTCTGCAAGTAAGTCAAGGGGACACATAGGTCTTTGGGTTTGCAGAGGAGGGGCTATGCATTATCACTAAATGACTCAGCTGAGAGAAGACAGTACAATGAGCAGACAACTAAAATGGCAGATCAGTATGCTAAAGAAAAATAAAATAAAAAATAGTTTGTATTGACCAAGGACAAGTTGAAGAACAAAATATATAGAAGGACAAGGGAAAATGATAAATAAATGACAGAGAAATAAAGAGAGAAGAGAAAGGAAAGCACCATGAAAACAAAGAAATTAAAACAAAGAATGAAAAAAAAATATATAAAAAGACACGGCTTTTAAAACATATAAAAATTAAGACAAGGCATTTAAAGATATAAATGTATGAGGTTTTTTCAGAATGTTTTCAGAAAGTTTTCAGAATATTATTCTGATGTCTTTAAACACTCCTCAAAATAAAACTGGAGCTTTTCCTTAAAAAACAATTGCAACCACACACAAATGCTTCCATGGTAGCTAAACAAAGAAGAAATGATGAGGTCTGTTGGTATGCCCAACTGAATAGGAAGAAGAAATTATTGGTTAGAAGAATATTTTGGCTGCAAATTATTACTGAAATCTGGAAGAACCCAGCCTGAGCTCCAGATTCTAGGCTGAATTACCAGTGATAGCTGCTTAGATAGCTTTCTTCTACTGCAAGAAAAATGTCACGGTTTCACTGAGACAGAGTAAAAGTGAAATACCGTAAAAAAGGAAACTATAAAACTGCTAGTCAAAGCGTGGGCAGGCTACAAAAGAGGAAAATAGAAACACTGTTCAGACATGATGATATGGTGTTCTGAAAGCCAAAGCTCAACCAAAACTGAAACTGGCAGTGGACATTAATGGCAATATGGAGCACTTTTACTGCTGTATTGGTTATGTTTTTTGAAAAGGAGTAAGTGGGTCTGCTGTTGAATAGGGCAGGTGATTTAATGATGGCAAATACAGATAATGCTAAAGTGCTCAGAGTTGTTTTTTTCTCAGTCTTCATCACCAAGGTGTAGCTTTTGCGCCTACAGACAGGGTTCAAGGAGAAAAGAAACTAACAGCAGGTAGAGATTAATATAAAATAGAGATTACTGGAGAAAACTCAACACATAAAAGTCCATGAGATCAAATGAGATGCATTTGAGATGTTAAGACTGTTGGCTGATATCACTGCAAAGCCATTCCTATCCTAGCTGAAGATGTCCCTGCTCACTGTAGGGGGGTTGGTCTAGATGACCTTTAAAGTTTCCTTCCAGTCCCAACTATTCTATGATTCTATGACTCTGTGATTCTATGATTCTATGATTCTGTGATTCAATTCAGGGAACTATAGGTTGGCCAGCCTCACTTTCATCCCCGGGAAAATCATGGTGCAAGAACTCTTAGAAGCAATTTCTGGACACGTAAAGGAGGCTCAGGTTCTCTGTCCTTAGAGGTTTTCAAGTTTTGACCGAAAAAAAGGCCTGAGAATCCCATTCTGGATTCAGTGCTAACCTTGCTTTGAGCAGAAGGATGGAGTAGCTGCCCTCCTGAGGACCCTTTGCATCTGAATAATTCCATGATTCTGTGATAGTAGAAGTCTGTGTTTAGAAACCTACTCTTAGAAGCTGATCAGAGAACAAAATGGAAATGGTGTTTCAGCTTGGGAGAGCGTAAATAATTAATTATAGCTTAAACCCAATAAGATGTATAATGACATCAGTAGACACATGATGGGCAGATTAATAAGAGGGACAGATTAATAATCAGACCCCACGTCCACTGAAGCTGCCGAGGATCCACCAAATTTGCAAGATTGTTTCAATGCATCCCCGATATCATTACCAGCCATATCCAGCTGAGGGCAAACCAGAATGTAACTGTTTAAGGTTTCAGACTTTCTCAGTAAACAGAAGAGATATACCCTTCTCAGTAGATACATCCTTAGAAGTTGTTTTCCTCTGTGAAACCTCTGTTAAGAGATTCCTTCTACATTTAAATTTTCTGCCATATGACACTCAAATACAAACATACCAAGTGCAAAAAGTATGATTCATGTAGAGCATTCTGTTAAAACAAATTGCAAGTTTAAATAGTACGAAATGAAAGTACTTTATCAAATGCTAGTAGCATGTATTCCTCCATTTGTAAGATAATCTTTAAGCAAAAAACACTACTATAAAAATTGTAAAATATGTTTTGAAATACAGTGGGTTTAACTAAACTTATTTTCACTTTATTGTGCTTGTGGCTCAGTACTGAGTAGTTAAACCAAACTAAATTATATAACATTAAATTCTGACATTTTCTGGTCTTCACAAATGCTGTCCTCAGTCTTCAGTTTTTCATAGTGAAAATTTAAAATAAAGTAAAATTCATCCATTATTATTGATTTAATTATAATTGATTTCCTCGAAGAGAACTATCCTGTGCTGAACAGACCAGTTGTTAACAAAACATATTTTCTATTTTTTAATCTTTGTAATCCAATATTTATATTTCTTTAATTAATTAAGCAAAATTATTTTTGAACACTTAGCTAAAAAAAATTCAGTCTGTCTTGCTAATAGTGGTCATTCACAGGTTTCAGTGGGCATTAAAAAGATTTAATGCAGTTTATATTAGCTCATCTACTGTATGAAGATTGTATTTTGTTTGAAGCAATCTACATGTAGGTTTTGGACCAGTCTGTTGTAACAAGCAGTAAGAATGATAAGTCTAGTAAATAATCTAATATGTTATCACTGAGAAATATGCTGTGTAAATATTCTTGTGCTTTATTAATGTTTGTTTTGTACTATTACATTCACAATGTTTAAAGATCTGAATTTCAAAAAATCAGCATTTTTTACAAGTGCTTAAAGAAGATATTATACAACAGACATAATTCTATATGTACTAGTTTTCTTTAAAAAGTTAAATTTGCTTAGTCAGATGAGTATTCAAAAATATAAACACAGTCACTGACAGAAGCACAATAAATAAGAGCTAGAAATTAAATACTTAAAATATTCTTACCTTCTTCAATGGGTTCATACTTCAAAATAATTTCTAAGGCAGTTGTTTCACAATCTTCAGTTTGATATTGTTCTTTTCTGAGAAATTCAATGAGCTCGGTGGCAGTTAGAATTTTGCGTTCTGGAGCATAAACACGGAAAAGTTCTTGAAATTCATGTCTGTGTACAATAGATCGATAAATTGCCCTGAAATCTTCTATGGTAATTGTATGTGTCTTCCGTTTGTCAACTGTTTTCTGAAAAAAAAAACCAAAAACAAAACAGTCACTACAAAGTTATGCAACGATACAAAGATACACACAAAACACTCTGCTATCATAGAATCATAGAATACTTTGGATTGGGAGGGATCTTTAAAGGTCATCTAGTCCAAGCCCCCTGCAGTGAGCGGGGACATCTTCAACTAGATCAGGTTGCTCAACTGGCAATAAGAGCAAGAACAATAGAGAAAACCTCAGGCAACGGTGACTGCAGTGCGTTATCAAATCATCTTCTTCTATATGCAACTTCAAGCTCTCATTTTGTGTGTAAAAATATCTTATACAAATTAAAATGTACTATATGACTTAATTAGCATCTAAGTAATTACAATAAATTTCTATATAATGCATATGCAATAATAAAACACATTATATAAAACCTCTAAAATGTTATGCAGTAAAATAAATTTGCAGCATGAAAATTACCAAGTGGAAAATATATCTAAAATAATACCTCTCCAACAGGAATTTAAAGCATATTGTAAATACTCTCAGCTAAATTTACATACAAATTACAGCAAGCAGTAATCTAAAAAATAAAATAAGGATGACTAAATTATCGTGAGATCCAAGTCTTTCAATACATCACATAATGAACACTATTAAAGTCTGGAGGCAAGATACTTTATAATAACCTATGACATCATGTTCTATTCTTAACAAGCCGGAATGTTTAACTCGGATTAATTATTCACACTTTCAAAATTCTTAAACTGTAAGCTTGTTTTCATAGAGCTTACAAAATATTAGCACATCAATTAATTTCAGTGTTTCAGTATGAAAGGCACTAGAAAAATAGAAAAGGCCAAAAGAATTTGAGTAGAATAATACTTTTTTTGCCATTTCTGCCATTTACATTTTTCTCAGGCTTACAATTTTATTCATTCTTTAAAATTTTCTAGACTAAATATGTAATTGTGCATATGAAGTATAGACGTTTCTAATGGTTTAGCTTGTGTTATTCTTAAATGTTGCTACATGAAGAGAAACTTTGGAAACCTGCTGACAAAATTTCTCACAAAAATCAGAAATAAATGGCAATTCATTGCCTCATTGATTATCACTGTAAGCTGATCAAAATTCATAACTGTTGACTCCTTATACTGAGACTACCAAAGATAAATTTCAGCATCTAATAACATGGCGTCTAGGATTGTTGGTAGAGCTTCTCCAAAAGTCTCCATAAACAGAAAACGGCTTACTTGAGCTATGGCTGCTCTTTGAAGACTTTTGATTACTACCAAATTAGATTAGTTTTAAAGACACACCAGAAAACCAAAAAGAGTAATGATATGTTACCAGCTTCTGCCTATGCAGTGCAGTTCCTACTAAGAGATGTCTGAATGAGTACAATAAAAGTTAGAATACATAAGCTAACTAAAACAAGTACAAAAGTAAATTTAATGAGTTATAGCCAAAAATTTTATAAATTGGTACGTATTTGCTTTGAGTTTGTGAAAGAGAATTGTAATGATCATTTTTAACAAAAATCACCAGCAAGAAAATAATTCAGTACAAATGCTAATGATACACTTTCCATTGCTGCTTGAGAAATCCCACATCTAAGGTTGATATCCTCTATCTAATTTTTAGCATCTTCAAGAAAACTGAAAATTTACTCAGAACTGTGAAACAGAAAAACAAAATACTAACTTACTGAGGTATTAAACAATCTATCAGGACTCAGGACACATTCACTTAGGTATTGGCACAAAGTGAAGCCAGGCAAGAAAATTATACTTTCTGTCATCTCAGTTGCCTCTTGATGAAATACAGGCAATACTACTGCGCAGGAGAGCTTTTCAAATTAAAGCTATGAAAATCATCTCAATATTAAAAAAAAAAGATTGCTATAAAATCCTAAAATTTTTGTTAGATTATTATTATTTTTAGTAGTGCTCATCAAATCTTTGCTATTCAGAAACAGAAGTATCTTGACAAAGACTTAGTCTTGAGAGGAATTATATGAAAATGTGTTATTCCTTAAGAATCTTACTGTTCATAATTCTGATATTGCTCAAAAGAGCATTACAGTAAAATAAATTCAAAGACAACAGACAAGAGAAAATCATATTATTCTTTAAAAACTGTTTTCTACAAAATTGATTTTATCATGTATAATCATTCAATTAACTCTTGATGTACAGCTACTGACAATGCTGCCAGTAAGATTTTCTTATAGACTGCTTTGCATTTTTGCATATTATTATAGTGATGAACAACTTGATCCCCAAAACTACTGAATATACTCAAATCACTCTAAAATAGCAAAGAATGTCTAACAGTACTGCTACAAATAACTGGATCAGACTGTTGAGTATATTATATCTTTAAATACAACTAGATCAGACTTGTTCTATGCAGGTCACTTCCTCAAACAATTACTCTCTTGTCTACCCACAATTGATCATCTCTCTCAAATTTCTGTCAGAAAGCAAAGTAGGTGGACAATACAGGAAACAATGAGAAATAGTTTCAAGTTCTCATGAGTTTCTCAAGGTTGGCAATTCTCTCAATGCAGTGCAAGTTCAAAAACCTCAGGCAGCCTCTTCAGCAATGGTTGAGTTCATGCTGCTGGATTTACCTTGACTCGACAAGGCAGAGAACAATGAGAGAGGAACAAGACAAAGTGAGGAAATCTTAATGCCTTCCCTCTGCCTGCCTGACTGCCTGTCAGCATGACGTGACCTAAAAGTTTCTGGCTTGCTGTAGTTAATTGTCCTCTGTTGAATCTGGACAGAATCAGCCAGCTGGTTACAAAATTCTCAAAGAAACCACACACATATCTAGCCACTTGGTTTCATTCTCTTAGGAAAATAGCTTTACCAAACAGCTATTTTTGGTTAAAAAAATGAGCTAAAAGCAAAAATCATACATCTTTTGAGTAAATACTAGAAGGGACCTGAAGAACATGAAATCCCAATATGTCCAAAGGTGCTCAGTTTTGCCGTATTTGCTCACTGGGGCTGCATCTGCTGGATGGTGTTTTGCTTACCTACTAAAATGTTAGTAAGTCCGATGTCTAGCTGTATCATGTAACCTTCATAGAAATCTTTTAAATGTTGCCATATCTCAAGGCCATATCCTTCCCCAGGGGTTAGAGTGCAATTCCCATCCATTCAGGCACAACCCTTACATACTTTAAAGGAGAAGTATAGAGGATAATTAAATGAACAGGTGTGCTGGATCTGTGTTGACCTGAAGTCTGAGCAGATCAGACAACTCTGTATTGTCCTCCTGGCAAAAGGATTTTTGGGAATTCACTCCAAATGCTCTGCCCAGCATCAGACAGACATTTGTGGGCTTGTTAGCTTGATCACAGAAGCAGCTGGATGGGATGAAACCAGAATACTTTAATTTTTCTCAAGTGAGACCTTGTTACAAAATGTTCAGAATCAAGACCTACATATTTTTCATCCCCCTACACTATTTTGGTGTGGTATAGAGAATGTGGTAACTGAACCCCTCAGTTATCTGTTTTACACAGAAACAAAAGACATGGATAAGGCAAAATTATTTGAATTCGCACACCCTATTAGCATGAAATTCACTTCTCAAAACATTAATCTCAAAAAGTCAACAAATATAATGCATTTATGTAACTGGAATTCTGAATGTATTTAATCGCTTAATCTACATATACCTCACCCTGAAAACATGCTTTACGTGTGTGAAATCAAAAGGCATTTGAAATTTTTCAAGCAGTCTCATTGTGCTGTCTAAATCAATCTTCCCAGTCCTGAACTCATCCTGAATGATGGACAAAAACCACGTATGAAAGATCAGGTTAAGGAAACTTCTGGCCCATGTCATTGCCTTTTAATAGGGGGAGCAGGGGAAGAATTTTAATTTTTTTAAACCTAAAAATCTTGCACTTTGTTTTTCTCAGACTCTAGAAAATCCTTGTCTTCTGATTTCTGATAACGCAGAAGCCTCTGAGGCACGCAGGAAGACATTTTTTGCTCCACGCCCAGAGACTCTGAGGGCAATGGTGACAAGGAGGGCCAGAGAAAGAGAAAGGGAGAGTGTGGAAAAAAACCAAGGGGGGGGGGAAGGGTGAAGAAAGGGGTGCTGTGAGAGGAGAGAAATGTGGGGAGGCTGAGGGGACTCAGCAGCTGAGGGGAATGGCAGGAAGAGGAGTGCCAACAAACAGCAGCGACAAGGTAAGGGCACCCAGCATTGCACCCACCCAATCAACTTCAACCAGCGCCAGACTGGACTGGAGCGGCTGCCCCAGGCCCTTCCCTGCCACCCATATGGGGGGTCCCATGTGTACTTAGATCGGTCCCAGGCCTGGGGGAAAAGAGGTACACAGGGGGAGGTCACACAACCGCAGCTGTTGCAGGACAGGGAGAGGAGAGGAGAGGAGAGGAGAGGAGAGGAGAGG
>Ga0065711_1031260_pt1 | contig 30134 bp, 15 predicted proteins | sample Hoacrofraction12_FD_59098 | JGI IMG/M metagenome (GOLD analysis project Ga0065711, IMG submission 59098) | Hoatzin crop microbial communities from Cojedes, Venezuela - Epithelial fraction 12 v2 (version 2) | ecosystem: Host-associated > Birds > Digestive system > Esophagus > Crop | place...
CCATCTGAACATGAGGAAGAATTTCTTCCCTCTGAGGGTGACGGAGCCCTGGAACAGGCTGCCCAGGGAGGTTGTGGAGTCTCCTTCTCTGGAGATATTCAAGATCCGCCTGGACAAAGTCCTCTACAGCCTACTGTAGGTGACCCTGCTTTGGCAGGAGGGTTGGACTAGATGAACCACAGAGGTCCCTTCCAACCCCTACCATTCTGTGTTACCCTACCCAAGGGACGAGGCGAAGGGCAGAGCTCATGCGCACCTTACAGGTGGCACAGACCCAAAGTGGGACACACACAGCAACTCCTGTGGCACCTCATGATCAGGCAGGAGGCTGTGGTGCAGGAAGGATAAATCAGAGGGTGGGCCATGGCTCCTGCAGCCTCTGCCTTCCCCACCACCACACAGGACAGCGGTCACAGCCCACTCGCACCCGTCGGGACATGACACTGCCATTTGCAGGCATCCAAACGGACAAATAAAAACCACAACATCCAAAGGCAAAGCCTTTCCCAAGTTCTCCAAGAAGGTTGCTCTGCAGAGGAGGAGCCAAGAGCCCCACTCAGCACACTGTTCCAGGGCAGAGTAATGTCCTCAGGTGAGAGGCAAAAGGAGTGCTGGAAATCAGGAATACAGCTACAAAAAATGGAAAATGAGGAATTTCAGCTCCTTATCAGACCTCTTAATTGCTCAGCCTAGTAACACAAATGCAATATGGAAACATTCACCACCAAGAAAATAAAAAATCTTCACAACTTTATATACATATGCACATACGTGCACATAGAGTTTACTCTAAAAAACCCCCATGTTTAAGTGTGTATTTTACATAAGCACATTTCATTTTAACTGAGGGATATATCATACTTATTCCAAGTTATTTTATATATACAGCAGCTATGCACCAATACCTCCATGAGGAAACCTACAGGGTACTGCTGCCTTTATCTACCTAAGTGCTAATGAAAAAATAACCCGCACAAATACATCTGTCAACAGACAGGGAACAACGTGATCCCTTGAGGCAATAACCACATTGCGTTTGGCTTTCCGCGAACACGTACAACCCTTTTCCACTAGAAAGACTTTCTCCATGTAGGTCCGCACTTGAGACAGCAACAGGTCCAAACATACGTGCACCCATGCCTGTTCCTTGCTTCACTGGGAAAGCAACACACGCTCACCGGTTCTCGCTGTTCCAATCTATTTGTTTCCACGCAGCAGCACAGGTCTTGCCCTTTCAAATCTGCTCTCGGGGTTCCCGTCGGGTAGGAAGAGTCTGCACTGTCTTTTTTAATGCTATCCTACAACAGTCCAAAGCCTTGTGCCACGACAGTAATATCTGGGAAAGGAGAGAGGGTCTACGCAGTTTCTGCAAAGATTAGAGTAACCTCCACATTTTTCTACTTGCCAGGGATTCTATAAATTACGACAATGATAAAAAGCAGCAAAACCAACGTCCACAACTACATGGACAACCCCAAAGGACCTGACGAGCCACTGCTCTGGGCACAGCTGCTCCCTGTTCTCTGGATAAAGGCAAAAAACAGAGCTTCCCTCCTTTGACAAAACACTGCTTGGCTTTGCTGCCGTCAGACTGCACGCCCAGAGAGCACATGATGCACATGCAGACCCCAGGAAGGAGCGGGAGGGATCAGATTATTTCTGTTCAAACTATTCCTGGTTTAAAACTATGGTTTGAAAGCAGGGGGTGGAGGGGAGGGAAACAACGAAAAAAAACCCCAACACAAAAACCCCAGCGTGGCTGCTGAGGGTGGCTTGTTCTCCAACCATCTGTGCTCCTGGCAGGAGCCACTCTGCTCCTACACACCCTTCAGCGCCTTCTGCTCCCTGAAGTGTTACACAACTGTACAGCGAAAGAAAATCAACAGAATTAGCAAGTGGCCAAGTACAGAATTACCAGTGGGGCTGAGTATGCCCGTTGGTCTTCCACCACCGCTGCCCAGTGCAGGGTGTTTGCTCCTCAGCACATGATACAGGAGAACCCTAACACACGTCTCCCCTCTTCCTCTCCTTTCTCCTACCTCTCTTCCCCATCCAAATTACGATTCACCCTCCAGAGCCATAAATAACTCTCTCTCATGACCAGAATAACTGAGCTGCGATTCCAGAGACTCCAGCAGCAGCGCTGCCCTCCTGTCCTGTCGCCGGCTCTGCTGCGGCTCTCCTCCATCCCGCTGGCCGCAGCAGCCGAGCCCAGCCGGCTGCCCAGCCGCAGTCAATCACCCCTGTGCTGCATGACCTCGGGCAGACGACTTCACTTGTTATATCTTCCTTGCTTCTTCACCCTTTCATCTTTTGTATGAAGACTGCAAACTCTAGGAATCAAGAGTTCATCTCAGCCATAGCCTGTGGCTACTAATCTAATAAATAATTACTAATCACTTAGGAGAGCAGTGAAGCACAGCATCAAACTAAGTGATACTGTTGCTCCTAGCTCCCTCTCATTTCTAGAGCTTATTTTCTGTGGCTGCACAGTGTCTCCCACTGCACTAACACCAGTGACCATCATTTCAGCCATTCTCTGTTCTCATGGACGAGCTTCTCTCCATTACTGATTTGGGGTTTTTTGTTGTGCAAAGCTCAGTGTAAGGCCAAGTCTGGATCCAATTTCCATATGTTTCACCATTTGGATTCAGGATCTAAAATTACCTTGGTTGTCACAAAAATAGGAGCTTACAATTCCCCTTTGCCTTGCAATTAGGTCTCTAAATCACTTAATTGTGGGAGCCAGATTTTCTAGCAGAGCTCATTCATAAGCAGAGTGAGCCAGCTGCAAAATATTTATCACTGTCCAAATTCTCTCGAATTTTCAGTATTTGGATCACAGGATTCTGTTCTGATCCAGGTCTGGGAGTAATGACAGAAAATCACAGGAGGGCAGACAAATCAGAAATCATTTTCATCAGAAGGCACAGCTTCTCCTTCAGGAAGTTTTACGCTCTGCCAATTCTTGCACTGAAACTGTAATTTAATCCTTTCAACTTCTTTGCTGTTCTGCAAATTGCACAACTTGATATCGAAGCATGCTGAACAATTACTCTAACAATGAATTATACTTTTTTTGCTAATTAGCTAGCTGAAAATTTCATTAGCATGAAATTTATCAGTCTGATCATTTAAGCACCTTCTTTAAAAGTCGAAAATTAGGAGCACCCTCTGTAGAAACTCTTTAATATACCAGTTATGTCAGTTCTATCAAAAAACATGTGTACACAATTGTAGAGTAAAACAGCCTCAAAATACTGTTGAACAAGGAAGATGTAAGTTACTTTTTTCCCCCTATATTCACCAATCCCAACAGTAATTTAGAGTAATTAATATTACAAGCCAACAAAGCATTACCAGGAGTAGGCACCTCATGATGGGTGCTCAACAGTTACTAAAATAAACAGTTCTGTGCTCATACTAAGTGCTTATATTGTAAACAGTGCTCTTCTAATAAACGGTTCCATTTGTTATGCTTTCTTAAATAATTATTTGCTACATGATAATAATCTAATAAAAATGTGTTTGGTTTTGAACTAGACCTAATTATCAGTTTTAAAAGCTAGTGACAACATATGTACTGGAATCCATTAGCAAGTTTAGCATAGAAAACGTGACAGGGTAAAATATCAAAAATTCCTTTGGTGATTTATGAGGTCATGTTCCATGGGAAATCAATGGGATTTAAGTGCTCAAAACAGAACTCTCTTTTCAAAATGAGATTCATATAATTATTATTTTTTAATTACTGGGATACCACAAAGAACACTGCAATCTTCCCAACAAATCCCTCTTGCACTCGTGCCAAAGCTTTTTGTCCTCTCTCCATATACAAGTTAAGATACAACTCCAAATACTACAGTGAATTTCTGGGCAGGTACAGAAATCAAACCGTGCACATCACACTGCAGGGCTGAGAGAGACCAATTATTTTCTCGCAGATCACAATCTGCTGGTCTACCTGGGGGATCAAGGATTTTTAGGATCAACTCCTAGTCATCAGCACCAACTTCTCTTTCGTCAATGTGTGTCAGAGATTTAAGATCTTATAAACATAATTTCTTTGTATTCATGGCCGAAACACAGTTCAATAAGGCGACCCACTGAATCATCACAATTCCTCAGGATAAAAATTCTGCAGGTGAACAGCATCTCCCTCCCAAAATGTCCTCCAGGCAGCAATGAAAACTGAAGGAGGCTGCAGTGTGCTTATCGTGGTGACACGAGTTACCTCTCTGCTTAGTTCTCAGTGCAAAGCAGGACAACAGTCATAAGAGTCTTACAGAAGAAAAAAAAAAAAAAAGGAGAAATGTCAGTTTACACGTAATGCACAGTAATGGCTTCCTTGGCTGTGTCAAAGAAATCATCTGAGCTTCCAAGTATCAATATTCATAGCAATAAAAAATAATGACTTCAGAAGACAAGGGAAACCTTGATTCACAAAACAGTATTTGGACTCTTTCAAAGACTTTTTGTGCGTAACTGAACATTTGCTTTAAATTAATAACCCTTTTTCAACTGCACAGCAGATCAGTTTCTGGCTACACAACACAGCTTTCCAAAAATGCTGGTTATTGTAGTAATGCTTCAAGAAATGAATATGCTAGCTGGTATTAGAAATCATAGGAGCATTATTTACCTCTATTGAATACTGATCTAGATGCTTAGCAAATAGAATGCAGCTTAATTAAGTGATTTTATCTAAGGAACTTTGATTTGATAATAAGTAGTTTAAATATCAGCCAGTATTTTCTTATTTCAAGCATTTCAATTATTATTAACAATAGAATGGGTGTTATTGCAATAGGAATTTCTCATGCCAGTGCAAAGGACTTTAATATAAATTCGTAATGGCACCATTGTACGGACCTGATTCTAATCTGGAAAGCATGCAGTGCATCTGAAATTGGTGTTCATAAATCACAACCTGGCTTCCTACTGTGGATACTGTTCCTGTCCCTGACATTTCTTCCAAAAGCAACCAGTAGTGCTAACTGCACGCTGCCGTCAGAGCTAGCGGTACACAAGGGCTGAAGTTTAAGCCCTTTCTTTAATTCCATTAAGAGGTGGATCTATTTACTCATTTGTGTACTTTGCTAGATCAAAGTCCATCTCTCTGGCAATGGACATTGCACATTTTCTCTGTGTTACATTAAAGACGAATGTAGAGCTACAGGCAGTGTATGTGTATAATACGCTGCCAGAGAGTCCTGCAAAGCCAGACCCTGTTTTTTTTTTCCACTTACTGGTATGTGACTGACAACTGGAATAAGCCAGGACAGGACTACAGCTTAATTCCGAATAGTAACTGCTACACTTTGGAGCCACGCTTGGAACACATGCTGGGTGAATCCTGCAGGAAGCATTTAGCCACAGGTACAGAGTGGTATGTCCTATACCCACACCACAGCTGATGAGGGAAACACAGATGGTTGCTCAAAACACAGGGGAGCTGGAGGAGGAGCATTTGTATTCACAGTTCCACCACTGGAGATGGCAAGCAAGCGAGGAACTCTGGCCAACACCACTCCCCAGGACTCTGGGGAAGCTTCATGAATAGCTCCGCTCCTAGGAAAAGGCCAAGCACAGCCCTGGCCAGTGGTGCCTGCAGGACTTCTAGACCTCCCCAGGGTTCAATGCTTCGCAGAGAAGGTGTCTGCATGTGGGAGGCAGGAGTAGGTTGTGCAGGTCCTGGATGTCGTAGATGGAGAAATTTTCTGATGCCTTCTGCACATCACTCACCAAGCAGCTCTTCACAGCTATACTCAAATCTGCAGGGCAGCCCCCCTTTGGCTAACTCCCCAGCTAACCAGGGTGAGGGGGGGAGGGGAAGGGGGGGAGTGGGGACACGACGACCCCCCCCTCCTGTCTCATCCTGAGTGTTGAAGCAGCAAATGCTCTCTGAGCTCTATTTGCAGAAATGGGACAATCATGGTAGTTCTTCTAGTTGGAGAACAAAATTCACATCTAAAAATGGCATGGCAAATCACCATTGTAGTAGCTCTGCTTTCCCAGACACACAGCCATCCCAGAGCACCTGTCCAGAGAGCTGCCCCAGCGTGTTCCAGGGTTCAGCCCACAGTCTGCCTATCAAAGTTATCCTGCATGTTGAATATATACATTCTGCGTGTGTGTAGGCACATGTGTATTTTCCATGCTGATACATCTGTATAATCCATCCTTTCTACATGAATTAAGCCAAATGGTGATCACAACGTGTTATTTAAATATCACCAGGGATTAGAAGGTTCAGAAAGACTCCAAACCCCATAAAGTGATGCTAAGCAGGATTACTTCCTGGCAGCGTGTGGATACAAGTGTAAGCTGATTATACATTTTCATGACCTAGATCGGCACATACGGAAGAGCCATGGTCGTCCTCCTCCTCAAACAGATCAAATTGTATACTTCCCAGTGACAGATTCCAACCCACCTTCTTCCTTCCTTGCTCTTTAATGAACAAAAAGGAGAGAAAGATGAGAGAGAGACTTCAGCAGCTGAAACAAGGTGGAACTGCTGAGCCATAGGAATAACCAATGTTGAGTCAATGGCATTCAAAGCACTAACAGCAGGGATTAATTGAAAAAAAAAAAGTAGTAAGGAGCATGAATCTCAAGGTAGATACAAGGTCAAAGCAGCTGGTGGGAAAAAGCTGAACGACAGAGTTGGAGGGGAGGGAAAGAAAAAACCCACCAGGGACTATTCACATTCATAACATTCCTAGAGTATTTGGTATGCTCCTACCTACTTACTGATATTTTATATTATGCTGCTTACAACTAAAAAAGGAAAGAAACACTGCTAATTATAACACGGTGCTACATGCACAGAGCAATGCCGTTGCTATTCCTTTCAGGTCAAGGGCAGCATCCCGTGTTATGCTGCTCAAAAGAGGCTAAATAATGCAGCAACTCTGTTTGCAAAATCATACAAGCAAAACAAATGTCATTTTTCATGCACAGAGCAGTTATGTTTCTTCACGCGTCTAATCTTCAATTATTAAAGAAACTGTGATGTCAAAGCTGCCAAAACAATAAGGGGCTGAAGACAGCTTCTATATTCAGACTCACAACTCTCTTGTTTTACATGAAGGCTGTAATACAGGAATGCAGCACTGGAGCAGAAAGCAACATTAAGTGACCTGTGTGCTATATCCAGGTTACACAGACAAAGACCTTCAATTAATGCCAGTGCTGGTTTTCATTCTGACTCAGGTATGCTTGGGAGTGACAGAAAACACTACATCCAGCATTTACAGGGTTATGGGGTTTTTCAGTGTTAAGAGAAAGAGCTGGTTTTGGACTATTTGTAACACAACATCCAACCCTGCCAAAAAGGGTTCTAACACTGAAGGAAAGGGATAAAACATGCTGGTTGCAGCATGTTTTCCTCTGCCCAGATTAAGAGCTGTTCAATAGAAGTATAATAGAATCTGTAAATCTACTCCGACTCAAGAGCAGTGTATCTGACATTGAAGATACAGAGCTGTCACAGTGAGGAGATAACCTGCACAGTGAAAAGTAGGCATCTAGGTATGGATAATGCATCATCTGCCAGCATTAAAGTTAAAAAAATAAATAAATAAAAATCAAACCAAAATAAAATAGATACTGGTCATACCACATACTACCTTCAGCTTTACATTAAATAGTCATTGGTGTCTATTATCTGCTCCTTCTTCAAAAGCATGCTATAAATAATTTGTTTTAAAATTCTGATGTGCAGTTAACACCTTCAGCCAGTGCCCAGCCCTCCTCTGACACACAAGCCCATGGCTTCAGCGTTCGCACTGGTGTATGCAGGGAACGGCTCCTGCTGCTGGCACGCCGGCAAAGACCACGCACTCGCTGTACGGAGGGGTTTCTGCAGTGCGCAGCCTTGCAGCTGTGAACTGCCACACGCTGCTGCTCCTGCTGGACGAGATGCAATAACTGCTTGAATCCTTAATTTTTCAAGGGTTTGTTTTTGCTTCAGTGTGTCTGCAAAAACATTCCAGGAGCAAGATTTGGGGCTTTACACCATTTCTCTCTAGAAATGCCTCCAAGACTGTTCTGTACATCCCCTCTCCTCCAGCCCTCTTAATCCTGATACTTTCCACTGAAATGCAGTCCCTCACACTCCGGAGTTGCCACTCCTGTACCTTGGCAGGGGCCCTCATCCTGCTTCCTCTGCCAAAAGGACTGGCCTTCCCCCAAAGAGTAACACACCACTACAGTTGAGCAACTGCCGTGTATCATCAGTATCAAAAGGTTTCCCCTCCTCTGTGACCCTGTGCTACTGCACAGTTGAACACCCAAGATGTTTTGGGGCCAGATCTTGCAATCTTCAATGCAGGCAAGGTTCCTGTTACTGTTCAGGCAAGTTTTACATTGCTAAGAAATAAGCCCCATGGGGATTTGAATTTCAGCAATGCAGATGGACTCCAGGACCCTTCCCTGGGTTACCTCCTTATGGCAGTGATGATTTCTAAGCTTGGACGAGTCAGTGAAACAGAAACGAAAAGACTAACTCAAGCACAAAGCATGGTAACGGAGAACCAGACCCAGTGCTGCAGCCTCTTCCAAATTCGGGCAAAGAATACCCAGCATGGACATGCTGTGAAAATCAACAGCAGAGCAGACACCAGCCAGAAAACACAATGTGCCAAAACAGAAGAGACTAAAATTTCAGTGCACCACTAGTTCAGACCTGAAAATCCTCCACATACACCTACAGCCAGGTTTCATCATTAAACACGATGTGATTGCGTGTAATTACTACCTCAAATTTTATAACTCCTTCAGCAGTCCTGTCCTACTCAGCATTAGCTGCAGGTTCATTAAAACAGATTAAGTTACAGGTTTAACTTTGGTGGTGCCTTGCAGAAAGAAAAGGTAGAGATTTGAGCTGATTAAGACAGCATTTAACCCAGTAACTGTAGTGCAAAAAGGGACTGCAGGTTTGATCAAGTGAATTAACAGCTTCACTTTTGATCTAGCAGAGAGAAATCCACAAACATCAAAAGCAGGTTTTACTTAGCCCCTTAATATCTGCAACCTGCCCTAAGATATCAGCTCTTCTCACATATATTGGACATGAATCACAAATCCTGTGATTACGCCTGCCAAGACTCCTCTGAAGAGGAGTAGGATTTCCTCCTCCCCCCACCTCTTTTCTAGGGAAAGATGTTTCGTGCTGAATACACATATCAGAACAAATCAGCAAGGTATTGACCTGTTTGGATGTCAGGTCATTAGTACAAATAGAAAACGTCAGAAACACTGGCGAGAAGAAAGAAAAAGATGCTTTGCAATAAAGGCAAGAATGATTTGCATCTTAAAAGGTCATGCTCTTGTCAGAACAAGAAAATTTATGGAATATATGTAAGTGGCAGGATCTTCAGATGCATCTCAAGCATAAACAGGATAAGATGTTTTCAAACAATGCCTGAAGTGAACGGGAACAATGCTGAGGGTCTCACCAAGAGGAAGGGATCAGCCAGGGAGGAACGGAGCACCAGGGCCTCACCGGCAGACCGACCATCGGCACAACGCCGGCGCAGAGGCAGAAGCCGACACACGCACTCAACCGACCGGGCCAACCTCTGCCAACAGGACACCATCGCTGGCGTGCCTCCATACCGGCTGGAAAAGCCACAAAACCCAGCGACTGCCGAGGCGTCAGCAACAGCACAGCACTGCCAGCGCGGCGGTGCCATGACAGCATGCGTGGAGGTAGCAACTGGCAACGGCGGGGCCTGCCGGATGGACAGACAGATCTCGCTGGAAACCAAACCCTCTGTCAGCTAATTTAGAAGGCAGGCAGGTGTACTCTGACAAATACCTCCCCCACCACAAGCATGAGTGCACGCACACACACACTCCACAGATCTCAAGATATGCATGCAAAACACTGCTTTTCCCAGGATATCTATTATTTTAGATATATAAAATTATTGCTTTAAGTTTACGGCCTGCCAGTTGGCTGCATTTCAGAGCTATACCAGCCCACTCAGCTAGATTTTTTTTTTTTTTAAGGCACAAAAACGTGCGGGGGAAAAAAAAGGGTCTAAACAATGCCGTAATCTTGATGAAAGCTAAATAAACCCAATCCTTTTCTGTTACAAAAGAACCGGTATGCTAATCCCACCATTCTCAGAGATGGCAAATTTTGAAGAGAGATTTCAAGATGCCCTTACCTACCTCTCACCCTTAACCTATTGTATGCAACTCGAGCGTTTGCCAGACTGGCACCAGCAGACAGTCAGTACCCTTCTTTTTATCACAAAGCTGGTACCCCCAAATCATCTTACCCTCTCCAGCTCTCCAGCTACAACCCTGACCCTCTCCCAACTAAACTGAAGGTCGATCCATTTCTTACAGTTAAGATACAGGAAGAAGACATCACGACAACCACTTTGCAAGGAAGGGAAGCACAGTTCAGAACAGTAACACTGATGTGACAAACAGCAGAACCTAATCCTCTCCCATGCACAGCCTATGGTCCATCAGTCCTTCACGACAAGAGAGATTATTCAAAAGCGCTGACATTTGAATGTGGCCATCAAACACCAAGCACCTGCACGCACGCTGCAGATGCTGTTAACAGACAACACCACTGCCCCCAGAAGGTTACAAAATACACACGGCAAAAGTTCTCTCCTCTTAAAAATGGCCCAACATGGACATGCATGCTCTTTGTCGCAGGTGAAGAACACGTGTGCTGCATCTTCAACACCAGCGTAGCCTGGCCATGGCCAGGCTGACAAACACAACCCGCAGGGGGTGAGACTCTTTGCCTCCACCTGACCTATGCTAAACTGAGATTAGCCATGAAACCCAGGGCACAAGAGCAGCCCCAGCCCTTCTTCTGACACAATTTGCCCTACCTTACCCAATCTCTTCCATTTCATAACATTCCTCTCGCTAAGTAGAGGAAATAGGACTAAATCCTCCCCCACTCCCCAGTTTTCTCCTTCCTGATGATCTCAACAGCTTCCAGGACAGGGGAAGATTCTCCCACCCACCACCTCAGACCCAATACTTGCTGCTGCCCGACATGCACCTTGGCTGACACCTAATGGGATCCGTCCTCTCCCCTCGTGGCTCAAAGCAATCCCAGACTCCCACGCTCCTACCACCACACACCTCCACAGCACAGTTCAATGCTCAGTGCCTGCCTTGCTTAAAGCCCTGTTTCCAAGCCAAACTAACTGAAAATAACAGCAACAAGCAGAGACGGTGTTCAGATAGGCAGCCTGTACAAAGCCTCACCGTCATCCTCCTCCTGGGTCTGACCACGTCGCTTCCCTTAGATTTGCACTGGATCTGCTCGCTGAGACCTCTGCAATGCAAAGCCCTCCTGGTAACCCGGCATCCCTCGGAGGCAATCCACAGTCCCCAGAGCCCACTTAGTCCCAGTTTAGCTAACTGCTGGCAGATCTTACACCTCAGGTGTACCTAGGGTTGAACCACCTCTGGCGGTGACTGACTTCTGTCTGTCAAGCATTGCTAAGCAGCAGACAAAGTCTCCCCCCCCCTTCATCCCTCATTCCTTCCCACCCTTCTCAGTAACACATCTGATGCTCTCATTAGCCTAGCCAGGAGCTGTGCAGATAAACCTTCCAACCGACGCTGCCAAAGTCCAGCTCTCAGCAGCCCGCCCCTCTCCCCAGCATGATGGCTGGCGTGGCAGAGCAGGCTCCCTGCGATGCTCGGTGAGCAGAGCTCTGCGTGCCTGTTCCTCTCCACTCAGCGTCAAAGCTGCACCACAGGGGCTTGAGATAACGTTGTCAAAACTGTATCTTTGTATCTGCAATGAAGTGTAGGCTCTTACTCATCTCTCTTTTTATTAGATAAAAATCCTTTCAAAATTGGTAAATTAATGGCTATATGCCAGGCTTAGGGCTCAACAGACAGAAGTAAAAATCCTAACAGGGTTTGTTCCAAATTTGCTTTGCTAGTAATAACCCTAAAGAAACAGCCAAATGAACACAAATGCCATATTTCATTCCTACTGTCGATTTTTACTTTTCTTTTTTATTTTATTGTAGGATATTTAGTTTCTCATGAAATATGAAATTCAGTGACGGGGAAGATTTTTTAAACATACAGCAGTAACAGATCTTAAACTTACTTTTTATGGAGTATTTTTAGAACCCTCTCCAAAACAACACATCTCCAGCTCCATGGCTGCCATTAAATGTCAGCATTTGACAGTTTCCATACAGTGTTCTCTCAGACAAAAGTTTCTATCTGTAAATAGGACAATAACTGTTGCAAATCTGAAGTGGCTGTTGGTAAACAGTGGCATTTTACTGGCAGCTTACTGGAGACCAAGGTCTGGAAGAGCAAGGTTTGGGCTGTCCTACCAGCTCTGTTCAAAACCAGAACACTGTGGTCAAGCCTCTTCTTTTTTTTCTTTTTTTTTTTTTTTTTAACATAAGCATGAAATCGGTGAAATAGAAATGTCAGTCAGTTAACTGATTCACATTTAAAACCAGATTTTTATAAGTATTGTTTATACAAGGCAAATTTTTCCAGAAGATTATTTACCAACTTCAGTTACTTTTTTTGCAAAGGAATGCCAAAGCCAAATGAAGATATTTCTCTTTTCTTGTAGAAGTTAGCAGTTGGTCACGTATTTCCTCAGCAGCATTCATGGAAGAGCAAAGTCAGAGGAACCACGCTTTCTTCCCTGCTCCATCCTTTCTCCTTTTCTGGTTATTTATTCCAAGATTGGAGTAATCTCAATAAATTCTCATCACCATATTTCTTAGCCTGCAAAATCTTGAAATTTCAGTGTGCTACTATTTCTCATTGGACCAACAAAAAATTACACTTTTTTCCTGCCCCAGCAAGGAATGAAAGTACATCCCATATAAGCAAGAGCCAGCAGACAAGACAACTGATACAGGATGTGCAGGAAAAGGACATCCAGCCTTTGATCTTACCACTGCCCAGCTCTCTCCAGCACCCCAGGAAAGTCTCCAGTCATCTCTAGTAGGGAGAACTGTCTCAGTATATTCACGTAGACCTGTACACACAGACATATGCAAACCTGACACTGTACATCCCTCACATTTTGTTCTTTTCTCCTCAGATGCAGGCTTCATCCAGGTAGCCAGATTGCAGTGTAGGCTGGCTGTGTTGTTGTTCAGAAGTGGCAAGGGGCTAGAAATCAGATGTTGGTAAACTCGAAAGTGCAATGCAAGTTGTTTTCAGTACACTAGGAAATCCTGCCTAAAGTTTAACATGTAAATATCCCCCACCATCCACCTACAAGCTTCTCAAGCCTTGCCTGAAAGACAAGTCGAGGGCTGACACCTGTCCTTTGGTATAAGCTCCAAGTCTCAAGAGCTTTGCAGCAGTACCTTTAATGTTTTTGGTGTACTTCAATAGGATTTTGTACTTGCACTTCTGACACCGCAACTGAATTCAAATATACCAACAGAGCAGCAGCTAGGGCAAGCAATTTCTTCTGATGCTCAGAAAGCAAAGGTATTTTACAATGTAAGAACCAAGTCCCAATTTAATGACTCCTCGGTGTTCCTAAAAGAATTGCAATTTTGAGAATGTATAAAAGAAAATACACTGGACACGCTAATTGCATATTCTGTCCTCAAAGACCAAAAGGGAAACCAATTATCACATACACTCAACAGGCTACAGCACCAAAATACCCATCAGCAGAAGGCAGCAGCCTCGGCAGCACATCAGCTTATGTCTGTTGGCTTTGTGCAATCAGCAGTTGAAAAAAGTTTGCTTGAAGAGATAGCACAGGAGGGAAAACACAAGTGAATACAGCTGGCATTTCAACCAGAGTTCATCATACACTGCAGCTGAGGACAGGAAATCTTTTTTTTTCTTTTTCTTTTAAGAAATACACAAGAGGAAAAAGAAAGTTTTCTCTTCCTGAGCTACACCCCCTCCCTGCAGACCACAAACCCATTCAAGGATTTCTGAGTCATGGCCTGAACGTGCGCTTTCCCAAAGCAAAGGCACCCAGAGCAATCACATTAAAGTGGAGCCAGAAGAGAGAACTAGCTTTTTCACATGCTTCAATGGCTGACAGCACTTTCATTTCCATTTGGCCACCTGGTATTCAGCCCAACTCCTCTCCTGAAAATGTCTAGAAAAATTAAAAGGGAGGAACAGCATACTTTTGTGAGAAAGCAAGGACAAGGGATTGCAGTCTTGCAGATTCTAGTGAAGTCCCTTTTGAATGTGGTCGTGCTTCACAAGACGTAGCAATTAAGCAGCACTTGCAGAGCACCTCCTTCTCCAGCCCGCAGCGACACCAGGGAGGGCAGCAGCTGCCACATCACCCCTGCTCGAGGTCTCCAGTCGTGCACGCAAAATTGAATTTTGCTGCCCATGGATCAAGCCTGGGTTGCTCCAGCTGGTGGGAGACACGTGAGGAGTCAGCCTTGCTGTTCCTGCTACCAGGGATGGGATAGCAGAGAGACAGCCAACAGCAGCTGGTGCTAGGCCCAAGCCATCTCCTCCATCACACGTACGCCTTGCCCCGTCCCCAGACCCCAGCCTGGCTCCCCAGGGCTCTGGCACCAACGAGGAGGCAGCAGAGCACCAGCTGCCTGGGCTGCCCCTGCCCGAGCACCCTTCTGCTTTGCCCAGCACTGCTCTTTTTTTCACACCTCGATATAGCAAATCTGTAAAAAACAGCGCAACTCAAGAGAGGCACAGCAGATGCCTCCTCACAGTGGAAAACAAGAGGATCTCTCTTCTACGATTAGGAATGTTCTCAAAGCAGTACTTTATTAGCCTTCCTAAAAAATGAGAAATAATTGCTATGAATACAGCGTGAGCAAAGCAGGCAGAAACTGGATTTATCATGAGTAGGGGATTAAAACATTACAGACAGCTCTTTAGGTCAAGAAACAGTTAATTCTGATGAGGAAAATGAGGTGTCCAGCTTGCTTTTGGACAAATCATGTCTTTTATGAGTAGCATTGTAGTCCATTTGCTTTTAATTTATTCCAATGACTTGAAAATACATATTTGTTTTTATAGTAAAGACACAAAAGATCTTGCTGGTGATGAATTAAAAAAAAAAAATCTATGAGAACTAGCAAAGGGAAGGCGTAGAAATAATCACATGAAGAACCAAGAATAATACAAGTTAGTCTCTGTGCAAATCAGCAACCACAGTTTCAGAAAACATATGAAAGGAGGAAGGAAAGGGATGCAAAGTTAGCCTGGCCTGACAGGACCCACACCCCTTGGGCACACATCACAAGCCCTGCCAGAGGGAAGGCTGGGGAGAACCAAGCAAGGGGCCTTCTGCTCCCGCAGACCGCTACATGCACAGGGACTCGAAGTGAAATTCAGCTGCAGCGCCAGTGTCTCTGAGTTCAGACAAGTTAATAGGTGGGCAGATTTGGTCCTGCTGATATTACTGTTAATGTTAATGTTTTTCTCAAGCTAAAGTTTCCAGAGACTCCCGTACTGCTCTGCTTACACACTACCTAATGGATGCGACAACCCCGTCAAGGTGCCAGCACCACTACTCTTTGTTCACAACAGGGCAGATCTCAACATATTCCACCTGCTTACAAAATCCTCCAAAGGCAAACTTTTTTTTTTCCTCAAATCTGTCATCACAGAGGGACACTTGCAGAGCAGATATGCTTAGAAAACATCAGCACGCAAAGCAATTTTTCACTACTACTGTGCCACTTCTGGACAGTGCAATGAATTCTGTAACTTCCATGTCAAGCTGAGTTTTGTTCTTTCAGAGATTTAACCTACCTGCTCTTTCCAATGACATGAGGACTTGGCAGTCTCAAGCAACTTAGATTAGCTGACTGGTTGAAATAAAACTGTATTTTATAGGAACCAACAAACCCAAACATCCTTTATCCTTACCCTTAAATCTGATACAGGGCTTAAAAGATTATATCATCTCCAAAACATAGAAAAACATGAGAGGCAGCCCACTGCCTACAGTGAAAAGGCTCATTTCAATGGGTTTCATATCAGATAGCTGCTTAAGGCCTGAGGCAGGACTTACTGGCTCACCCTCAGCACAGTTCCCTGCACCCTTGCCAGCAGTGAGATCTGGCCTTGATATTTTCCCCTTAAGTCACCCACCTTTTGTAGAGTCCAGACTTCTCTCTCTCACTTTCCTGGAGGTGAGCAATTCAGTATCTGGCTGGAGATAATTTTAAAACCTGCAGTACCTGAAGCTCTGTTACATACAGCAAAACATTTGCTAAAATTAGCACAACAAGCATAAGTTAGATCTTTTTCTGCCAGGATGGATCCCATCACCTGTTTTACGACCAGAAATAAGACAGCGATAGCTTTTTCTCTCACGAGCGCCTTCTGGACTCCTATCAGTGCTACAACTACCTGGAACGAGAAGCACCCTCAGCATGCATCTGCTGCCCTCTGTTAACTCAGCCACATCCACATTTTGAACACTTACCATGATATGGTCTAAGCCAAAAAAAAAAACCCACCAAACAAACACCAGAAAGGCTCCTCCATTGAGTCCAACAGGCTCTGACAAAGACCACCTTTGCAACCAGGTAGTACTTCTCAGCACAAGCATCTTTCTTTACATCATAACACAAGAAGTTTCATCAAAATGAATAGGTTTCTCTTAAGAACAGTAAAAGCAATTCCACATTAGAGAAAGAGCCCTGGGTAGGACACAAACGTGAAGGTTTACACTTTCCTACCAGGCAGCCAGATTTAGAGGATTACCTTTTACCTCAAGGGTAATTTTTCAAGATAAAGCTGCCTCTTCCATTTCTTTGATCACAGAAGAGATGCTAAATTGCAACAGATGGTCATTTGTTTTCATTTTGTGTGTTTCACACAGTACATTTTATAGATTATAATAGTTAATTAAATGTAACGAATAAAATTAATTTCAAATTCAAATGTTGAGCCTGCTTAATCTTCACAACATGCCATTACTGTTGGAGTAGCACAGTTTGAATATAGTAGGGGGAACGAGGTCCTTTGGCAGCCCCATCACAGATCAGCTGCTGACTGGCAAGTTGCTTTATGACTTGAAATTCAGAGGAGCTGACTGCCACCGATGTACAGGGTGCTTAACATCAGATAATATCAGGCCCCTGGTTTCTCTATGGTAAGAATAGTATTGCCTATTTATTTTATAAGGGCTTTTTCAGAATTGTTTGTATTCATATATTGTTCTCTTCTTCCTCAGCTGTATTTGCAGATTCTGTTATTCAAATGCACTTTCATGAAGGTGAAAGATAACAAATAGAGCCAGGCATCTGGTACTTCACAGGCTAGAAATACAATTCACCTCACTATAAGAGGGCTGCAATAGCATTTAAAAATGCCCAATTTGCAGAGTCAGCAAAACTGTAGTTCTAAAGAAAACTTTAAAAACGAGCACTTAACCCACTCCCCCCACAAGAGTGTTACTTGAGGGAAATAATGGAAATGAATGGAAAATAAAAAAGCTACCCATAATGTACTGCACTACATATTTCAGTTAGTGCTCTCCATATGCACATTTCTACTCTTTTTTAAGCTCACAACTCAGTAATACTTCCAAGCACTGTTCCAGCAACCATTTGGGTTTTAGACCTGCCACAATGCTTTTTGTAGAGGCTGTGGCAGAGGTGGAATACAGGACACTAGGAGTGCAAAAAAGAGTGGGGGGAAACGCAGCTGTGTTATCTTTTGCTCCTGGACAGCTGCGCAAGCCCCCGTTGCTGTAGGCGATCCTGCAGCACTACTGAAATCCAGGACTGCAGCAACTCAGAATCTTTTCTTTTGCCCCCAGGCGGGAGAAGATAAAACACACAGAGGGAAGGTTTTTTTAAATGTTAAGAAAGAAGTCTGTGTGTTATTAGAAAGCAAGAAGTAACAAAAACAACCACAACCCAGCTAACATACTGACATACTTGTCTGTCTCCCCACTGTGAATGAATAAATCTCAAAATGAATGTGCCTTAAGAAGGAAAGAAACGTTGATGCCACCACCCCTCAACCAACTGGAACGAACCTTGTCTTTTGCAGTTTCCCAGAAATTAATGAGGACTGATGGAAGGTGATGAGGGACACCATATCTTCCATAATGCCCAGAAATTTCTCCACCAGGCTAAGATGAAATAATTTACCACCCAAGATTTAACATCCGTACTTGCCCATTCCTCACTACCATGCCCTTTTGCCCTTAATACAGTCATTACTGGTGTGACCTTTCCAGTTCCCCATACAGTCTGTTGTTAATTCTTCCGAGCACTTCATCTCTTAATGTATCTGTTTTTAAATGTGCTACAGTTAAATCTCTTGCTATATAGCTGCTTTGTCTATAGATTAAAATAAAACCCTACACTTTGCATTAGCATTATTACTATATACCTGAACTGCTAGCAAGGTTTATAAAACACAATGGGTTCCTCAGCGAGAAGGCGAGAAAGGGGTTTGTAAATTGATGGATTGCTGGCATTTGGAAGCTGGTATATGGAAAAAAAATAGCTCGGGTTGGACTGGGAGGGGGTGGTCTGTGCTTGGTTGGTTGGTTTTGTCTGTTGTATAATTTTTCCATCAGAAAGCTCAACAGCCCACAGGTTTTAGGGTACTATCTTGTTTTCAACAGGACTAGAGCAAACAATGAAGGAAGACCTTTATGAAGCTTGACCTATCCCTTTGCTCAGGCATTCCAAAACTTCACTTTGACTGCAGATCCTGAACTTGAAACATCTCAACAGAGACTGACTTTCAGAAAAATGAGCCCAAGTCCCTTAGCTACCAGCTACTTTCAAAAAGCTTCAACCTATAAGTTTCTCCCTCCTGGAAATGCTGCATTCCCACTGGTGAGAGCAGCAGTCCCAGGTCCCACCAGCACCTGGACAGACAAACATAGGAAGAACACAAACATGTTTATAGAGAAGATGGGAGCACTATCAAGGCAGATTCAGTCTGGATTGTGTTCAAATTCAGGAGCAGAAGAGAAGCGAGCACTTGAACCATACCATTCTGACCTTCCACAGTTGTAGCACCACCACAATCTTGCATCTTTCTCTTTGTTCACAGAAAGAAGATGCATACATGCAGAAAGCCAACCTTCTTAAAATGGTATTATGCACACTGGTGGACTGCTACAAAGACAACCATGAGTTCCTCACATGTGCCTTTCTCAAGATTATCCAACAGCCATTAAGGTATGTGGGACAATGAGCCTGCTTCTGAAACTGCCCCTTACCAGTTTCATCCCACCTTACCCATTCCTACAACCTTTACATTCAGCTGGACTTTCCAAATAACCTGTTGTGAATTTGATTTTCCACTGAACAAATACTTACATAATACTTGATGAGTATTTTTTCCTTACTAATGGTGAACACATCATGAAATTCTCTAATGTATTCATTATTCAATATTATTCAAACATTTTGTCAGCAAATGATTCTTGGTTTATAGATCATTCGAATTGCAAATTGTAACCATTATAGTCATAGTTTGCCATTTATTTTTTAACATATGTAATTTATTTAACTTAAGTAATGCATACAGCCAATTTAATCAATGTGCAGTAAATTTCAATTTGCACATTTGGCTTTAATATTCTTAGTTACATAAATCATGCACTCAGGAAACTGAAAATAATAATATGGGACTTAAGTGAATAATTGGAACCACATGAACTACTTCCACAGAAAATATGAAAATAGTCATATATACAAGCAAATCTAAATTCACTTTCCAAATCCTAAGAACATTTGCAACTTTTTTTCCCTTCCTAATTCACTCTGATATAGTTTATTTGTAACAAAACCATGCCAGCAGCTACAGCAGACATCGCCAGATTGCTTTCCACTTCCTCCTCTGTATCCTTATTTAGGATATTAAATAACTCTGGCTGCTATTAGCTTTTCTTCATCCAGTATCTCAGAAGATATTTGAACACCACATATAGCAAAAGACCTTCAACTTCCACAGCATTTGGGAGGCAAACTGCAATTAGTGGTTACCTGAATTGATCTTAAACAGCCAAGGACAGCTCTAGTTACTTAATGCTTTTGATTTTATTATAAGAACAGAGATAAAACTATAATGAGGTTCAGTGATAATAGGAAGTTGGTCCTCTGGGACTTAAAATTGAAGTAGGCAGGCAGAAATTAAATGTTTATCTAGCAGATTCCTGTTTGTTCGTGCTTTAATGTATATCTCCACCCAAGCTTCCACTAAAATTAGGGAACAGCCCATTTTAGTCTGACCATCCTCCTTCAAGAAGGAGACAATAAAAAATAAAAACAAATAAAGAAAGGAAAAAAGTGAAGCTGGCAGTCAATATCTACTACTAGCATGACTTTTCCTAGTGAAAACACCTTACTTGGCACTGGACCAAAACTGCACTACCTCCATAGATCTGAGACTTCCTCCTTTAACTGAACCCAGGGCAGAAAACAGCACAACTATGCACAAGCAATTTGGAATAATCTTATACATGCTCACCCATATCAATACATGGTACAGTCTACAAATGAGCAGATAATCTGGCAGCAAGAGCAAAGATATTCTGTATTATATCACTGAAGACAGGTTCCAACAAAAAAATGCAGCCTTTGCCCTCTGTAGGCAGCTCTAGAAAGGGGTTTCAGACGCACAAAATTAGTGCTGAGATTCAAAGAGCTGGGTTAATCATGAGAAAAGAATCAGTTACAGAAAGTCTAGATCAAAACACTTGCATTCCCCTCGCTTCTTCTCAAGCTGTGGAGCTGCTCAGACGTGGAAGGTTTTGCTTCAGGCCGCTCTCCAGTTATTAGAGGATGCAGCTTTCACAGATGTCACATCATATCCCAGACTGACCAACAAGTGAAAAACTGTAACCCCCACCAAACTGTTGAACCAGCAGTTAAATAGACAGAATTGTGGTTATGCACATGAATCAAAATGGGCTTTTTTGAGTGAAGAGGCAATATAAAAGCAACTTCTGCAGTCAGGTTTAGTGCAAATTCATACAGATGCTGTTGTGTCTTGTGACGACACCAGACAGTAGTGACATAAGACTTTCAAACTGGTGTAGAATATACAGATGGTCAGCTCCAGAAGCAACATCCGTTCGAAAGACCAAACCTCATGGACAAATTCTTCTGATGGCAATTACAGAAGAGAAAACAGACTTTTGGGACTGCCTTGACATTGGGATTTTGGGTCTGAGAAGACAGCTAGAGTAGGGAAGTTGAATGGCCCTTCAAAGGAACTACAGGGGCAGTCAAGCCTGAAAAGGATTAGATGGGAATGGCCTGATCTAAGTAGTCTGCTCATTTGGATGATAAACTGGAGCTCTTCAAAGGGTTCCAGACCACTACATGCAGGGTAGATTCACCCAAAGGGTAACCCACCCAGGCATCCAAATCTACTGCATGAATGAGTTAGGTGCACCACTGTGTAGCACAAACTCCACTGCAAGGGGATATAGAACTTACTCAATTCACTCCTAGATTTCACTACCCCAAATTTCTGCTCCTTTTCCAGGTGGTAGCATCAATCTGCTTAGCTCATGCAGGTGGGTGAATGCCAAGGTGAGAAAAACAGCCTGCACCTATCAATCCTCACCCACAGCACCCTGTTTGCAAAATGGGGAAGGCAGAATACAAGCTTTTGTGAGTTGTTTGCACGAGGAGTTTCACATGAAAGCTCAGAAAGCCTTCAGCACACGCCATTTCATGCAGCCCGGCCTAATTCCCTCCACCAAAGTTTCAGCTAACATAGCCCCATTTTAAAGGCAGGCAGACAGGCAGGCGACAACTGGAACCACCCTTTCTTCACATGGCACAACTTGACCGTAGACTATGACCACTGCAAGCCTCTCCAAGGGTGATGCTAGCCTACACTGCTGTACAAAAAAAAAATAATGTTCATTGCAAAGTCTATCTTCCTTTTCCACTTAAATCTTTCTCCTCATTCTACATGACAATATCTGAAATCCTTACTAAATGCCATGACACACTGAATTGTTATTAACAAGCTTATTAGAGCTGTGAAACAGGATTTCCATTACATAAATCTCTTTCTTTCCCCATAATACAACAGGATACCATCCTAAGTATCTTATAATGCCCACTGACCTACCTATTGCCTTGTAACAGAAGGAATCCTATCTGATTTGCCCTTTATGAATTCTCCAGCTGTCTTGATTCATTAACATACCATTAAGTGTTCCTTGTCTAGCAGTGAAAATGTCCTGCTCTCCCATCTCGTAAGTAGCCTCTCTCCATTCAGCTCCTTGTTTAATCAATGCTAATTACATAGTCCTGTGATCATCTCCTGAAATTAGCACAAATGGTAACAAGTTCTTTGATTGCCAATGTTTTTGTAAATGTTATATTAAAAAACAGTACTAAATAACAGCATAGACAAAATTTGTATTATAACCATGTGTGCTGTTTCAAAATTCACAACAAGGATGGCACGCAGAGTGGGAGCCCACTGCCACTCACTTCAATTGATTCAATTAAACAGCGCACAAAGAAACTCACCTACTTCCAGTGTGGAAAAGAATTGGTGAGGAAAAACACAATCTACAGTGAGTATTAGCAATAAGAGAACACAACATTACAGCTGCAGATTCTTAATGTGTCAGTTTTTAAGACAAAAAAAAGGATTTAGTTGTTAACCTCATTAATTTAGCAATACTCGGGGATGGGGAAGGGGAAAGGGAAAAAAAAAGAGTGTATGCAAATTTCAGAATGTTGTTCAGAGATTGCTCAAAACCAAGGTGTTTGATCAAGATTGCTTCACATTTCTAACTGGCTTCACATTTCTAACTGTGCAGCATCATGCAGCGCCAGTCTCTGCGCAACACAAAAGCCATTACCAAACTAGAACGTGCCTGTTTGGTACGGAAAGTCAAACCTCTACAAACTCCCATTACCCAACACGAGCTAAATAACTAGAAAAATATAGGACAGGTCATTTCGATATACAATGAGATGGGAAATAAATGACTATCCAAGATGCTGAGAAAAATGAACAAGGAATGAATTGTGTAACTGGGTCAAGTCATTAATTCTGAAAAGAACTGGAAGCCTGGTGGATAATTAAGAGTGATTGTCCAAGACAAGAAGCAGGCTATTGGAGAAAGGTTTTATGAAAACGGTGTCTTAAATATTTTATTGTGAAATAATAAAACAAATTCCTGGAAGATGACCAGCTCTGTCAAAGATGGGGCCACCGAGATCAGCAATTAACACACCTAAATGAAAGGCCCTGCAGAATCCTACTCTGACCAGGTTGAAAGAAAAAAAAAGAAAGGGATGAAATCCCAATGCCTCCAAAGCCAGAGAACAAAATCCCGACTGGTTTCACTCTAGCCGAGTTCTCACAAACTGTCCAGTCAGATGTTTCCAGTTTCCTCAACCAGGTGCCCTGCTGAGGACTAGTTCTGAGTCACAGCACCATCAAGATCGTTCTCTACAGGATGTGGATGGAAATTCATGACAAATTGATTCAGTTTCCTAATTTGACACTGGCCACCATTTCTGTTTGGTCACTCTTCTACTCATTGCAGGAGTTAAGAAAATAATGTGCCCTTTCTCCCATCAGCTCTTATTCTTCCTTAATTTTTCTGTAAAGCTCTGTGAGCTGGGAAACATCTTAGCAGACGTGCCCATAAACTAAATACCATGAACCTTCAGTCTAGTCAAATATCATTTAACTAGAGAAACTGCCAGTGAGCAAGAGGTTATTTGTTGTGCAAGCAAGAACTGGCATGTGAATTTGAAACAGATGCAATGGTTAATTAATGCTTAATATTCCCTTGCAGCATTGGAGATGTGAACTAATAACAATTCTGACCTTTTGTAGAGGACAATTCAGTGTCCAACACCACAATAATTTAACAAGAAACTCAAATACACACCATCTTGAAGCTTTTGCTAAAGGAAAATGTATCCTTGGCCCCTGGACATGTCCACTGCAAGACTTCACACATCTGTGGGACATGAAAAGCTGATGACAGGAAGGCTCCACAGAACTGCACAGTTCCAGTCACTCAAGACTGAGAAATCCGCATTGAAAGGAGTGCCAAGAAGGATAATCTAGGAGACCAGGCAAACTGAGACACAATTTCACAAGATGAAGGTAGCAAAATAACTGACTCCTAAGTACACTGGAGGAAAGCACCAGGGAGGCAGAAAAGCTATTTATGCAGCCCCAAGTAACCATGGGTTCCTTTGAGGTGGGAATGATGTGGTCTCTAGCCATCAGAGCCCAGTGGTTCGGAGGGAGCAGCAGTACTGGGAGCCTGGATCCAACAGCTTTCACATATATCTTGATAAAATTAAGGGGGGTATGTGACATGTTTGCCCACGACAGCAGAGGACTTGATCCAAAAGCATCCCCATCCCTCCACACACCCTGGCATCCAAGTGTCTAATACTCTGAATCTCCCCATATCAATTAATTACTTGCACTCCACTATTTCTGAAAAGTATCAGCCTTTAAAGCCTCAGGAAGTATCCACAGAAACAATTCTGTCATACTCTCAACACATGAATGTTTTTATGGTTACTTTCTAGCACTTCATTGGATTTCCTTTCCTAAACACTCAGGGTACTCCCACACCAGTCTGCAATCCCAAACCCTAGGTAAACCAAAATGGAAAACTCAGGTTTTCTATACTCAGATGTAAAGTCAAGCTCTAAATACGCATTTGCTGTATACCCACGCATCACACCTCCATGGCCTGAACATATTCTAGGGCAATGCCGGATGATGCCACGTCTCCCAGCCAGTGGCAGTGACACAGTCAAAGCTATCTTTTGCTATATATATACATCATTAGTTCATTTGAGCCTGGAATATCAGAGTATTTTGTCTTGAAATACCACCTTCTCCTGGAGCATTTGTACTCACAGGCTGTTCACAGATACCAGAGCACAGAGTCCACCTAAATCTGGAATAACTACAAGAGATACAAGTCTTCCTCACTGCCTTACCCCTCCTTTTTTTTTCTCAGTATACTTTCTCCCCCTTTTCTATTAAGAAACCCCTCCATCCTCCTCAAGGGCTCATTAGCCTCTCTAAAATATCATTCCAATGCTAGCAAATGCCTTCTGAAAGGGCCAGGGCTGTCAGAACAACCCGAGACCCCGCGAACATCTCCAGAACACTGACCTCTCAGAAGCCTATTCACCTACCACACTTGCACATCCTCATTTGTCTGCTTTCAAGTCATTTGCTGATAAGCAATTATCAGATCTTCCAGGGCCAGTGGAACAACTTATCCTTGTCTTCCGCTCATCATTAGCTCTGAGACCTTGCGAATGGTCGTGCAGCATAAAACCCTTTGCTATCTGCCTGATCAAACAGTTGATAACCAAGATTTACCATGACATTGGTAAACCCTGTGTAAGCAGGTTAGGTGGTTCCCTCACTGTCTAGTATTTTCTTAAGAGCCTAGAACATGAAGATGTTTCTTAGAAACTCACAAAGCCTTCACAGGTGCTTGTGAGCACTGCCAAATCAGGCCATCATTTCCTTCCTATGGCGGCCCCACTTTTTGCACATTGAAGATTAATAACTTATTTGCTACATAACTCTGTTACTCCATCTCCTTCCATCCTGGCACCAATGCAGCTTCCTGCTGAGTTGAGCACACCACTACAGATACTTTATTTTCAATTTTGGATATTTTCTGGCACGGGTAAGTTAACAAAACAAAGGTTTTTGCAAGCAGCAGCTGTTGTGAGTAGCATGTATCCTGCATAACTGCCTTAAGGAAATAATATGGACTGTTTCCCCTGGAAAACAGGTATAAATGGAGACATCTCAGATGTGTAACTTCAACAGGAATCTGAATCGAAAGCTCCCCTCACAGCCTTTTGCGTACACTCTCATTAAACCAGGGTAGGCTCTGCCTAGAAAGGCTCCAATCACAAACCCTTTCTCAGCGCACACAGCTTTCAACAAGCACAGTGGTCATTCTGGCAAATAACCCTAGCTGCTCCTCCCATACAATTCTCCACTTAGAGCCTTCTGTACATGACATTTTTTAAGCAGTTTACTTTTTCAAGGGCTTGTTCATTTGTATACAAAACCACCCCTCTGTTTAAAACAACCCCGGGGTTATGGGCCAGCCTCACAGTGCCGCAGCCACTCAAAGGAAATCCTGACACTCCATGATTAACCCACGCCACGGTGCTGGTCGTTCTTGTATCTACTAATGCACAGGACAGTGTGTCAACTTCAATTTTGAAATTCTGTGATGCTGTCACTTTGTGTCACAGTGTTAAGTGGTTTTGATTATTTGATGTCAGCTTGGTTTCCTTAAAGCATTCCCACTACTTGCATTTGCTTTCCATCAAAATGTGTCAGAACTCTCTTAGTAAGAGTCATTCTTAACCCAAAGGGATTAGCAGGACCCAGCTGCAACTGCTGGTGATCACAACATGCAATGTTTACTTGGTAGGTTCTCCAAGAACGGCTGTCCTCATCACAGCATCATTCCCCCTGGAGTGAGTCTGGTCCTCAAGAAACCCATTCTGGGTAGCTTTAACACGGACGCGTTTCCAATGACCAGGGCTGCCCGTACTGTTCATCAGGCAGGCACAGTGGCCATGTTGCTGGCTTCCCAGGCCTCCTCAGACAGGCGGAGGGTTTACTTTCGCAGCCCTGTACCCTTTGCAAAGGAAACACATCAGTGTGTGCCAAAACCTCGCTCAATCGTTGTCAGCTTTTCAGTACAATAATGGCACCAGGCAGCAATACTTTCCATACACTTGCTCCATTATAAAAATGACATGGGGTTTTTGTAAGATGGGTACTAGAAGGGCTGAAGTCTCCCCTCAGGTGCATGCCCTAAGAATGAGAAGCAAGTCATAATAATTGACTTTCAGCTTTTCTTCTCATTACTCATTCACTTCTACAACCTGAATTCACTCTCCTCTGCTCAACCACGGAACATTAACAGCCTTCTCAGAGCATCCTGGAAGGAAGAAACATCGGGTAAAATGCACTCCCACTGACATCCAACTTTCATGGACCATGAAAACCTTCACAGCCAAGTGATAGGCTCTAGTACTGAACTCGAACACAAGCTGCAGGGCTAGATGAAAGAATCACTGAACACCACCAAAATCATTATGAAAATGAGTAATAACATGTTCTTTCAAGCTCTCCTGACTAAGTCCTGACCTCCCAGTGCACTGTTAGTGTTGATAAAGTTTCCTTTATGTCAAGGAAATGACATTCATTGTAAATTGATTCACGCATGATCAGAATCAATCATCTGTGTTTTCAGGGTGATCCTGGACACGAACTGAATGCCATTAGAACAGGATAGCTAAAGGAAGTCAACAGTGAAAAGCTTGCAGAAAGTAGGATTATTTCTTTTAATAAAGACAAAGTTAATTAAAGAATAACAGTGTTCTTAAATTACTGAAAGATTTAATTTACTCCGGAAACACCTGAATCATCATTAACACTATAAGGATCTCTTTGCATTAATTTATACTCAAATTCAAGGCTGTGCATTTTGTTAAGCTTCTTTCTTCCTGTTCATATTTGTACCCGATTAAACTTCAGTACAGGTGCATACGGGTTAGTAATCACATTTTTATATTTTGCATGCAGATTACTCCTATTCGAATCTGCATAAATTTGTTATGCATCACTGCAAAAGTGAATGCTCCAGCAACTTTTATTTTTATCTAATCAAATCACTGTCTAATGAAAAATGAGCAACTGGGCACAAAGGTGCACTCGGGCAGACTCCAGGGATCCCTGTGAATGGGAACATTCACCACTCAGTAGAGCCACCAGGTGCGGGTCCTTCCGCCTCATGGTCAAAGCCTGATCAGGATCAGCCACATCCAAAATGCCAGTGTTACCTTCTGCAGAAAGACTAGATCAAGGTTTCCACCACAGGATTGACCCAGAAGAGGCTTCTACAGAACTCCTCACCTAAACCTTAGCATAGTCAATCGAGACTTGGTAGACTATGATTGAAATCACTCCTCCAATATCAAAATGGACAAAGTCTCTTTGCTTCCCTATACCTTACTTTTCTGGCTGTGCAATGAGCACATCTTTTCTTCTAAGGTAAGTAGCTACAACAAGAGGAGCTGAACCTCAGGCAGAGAAACAGTTCATTCAATTAAACTGCCAGCAGTCACATTACACAGTGGTAGGTAATATTAAGCAGTTTATTCTGGAAGTAACAAGACAAAGCACACACCTTCCACTGCTGAAACTGTACTAAACCATTTTAAATGAAATTGCAATTAAATAAATATGCACAAATTGGCATGACTTCTTAGTACAATGGGCAGGATCTAGTCCAGAAACAAGTCTGCTGGTGAAGACCAAGGGGTTTTTTAAAGCAAAATGTAACAGACACAGCCACTGGAAAATGTCATCCTGAAGTAGGCAACAGTGTCCAGATGACTTATAATCCATCTACTCCCTCATGTGTGCTCCTGTCCATGCCCTCACCCTTCAGCCAGCACAGACTTCAGAGCAGCTGATGGGTACAGCCCCACTTCAAAAGGCACCATGGACAACAGTGAAAAAGTGACAGTGGAGACAAGCAGTTTAAAATCTGTGCAAAGTGATTTCAGACCTCAACTTGAAGAGCAAGCTTGATCACCTCCAGAGTACACCCCTCCACCCAGCAAAGGCCAGTGGCTGAGGAAGTAGATGGATACAGAGCATGTGAGGAGTCCCTGGAGGGGACAAGGCACTCTACTTGCCCATCCCACCCCCAGTTACCATGCCATACCCAGCCAACCCACAGCGTTAGGCAAGCCAGTCTTCCCTCATCCCAGCAGCTAAAGGAACATGGGTATTGGGATCTGCAAAACCTGTGTAAATTACCATGGGACTGGAGTAAAGGTAGTCACCTGAACAGCTGCAGCACAGCAACAAAGGCTTGAACGAATATAGATACCATATCACATGCAGATTATTTTAACATCTGCCTCATCACGTCAGAGAACATTGTGCACCAATCTCATCTTCAAACTCACAACAATTTTATGAGCATGCTGCTATCTCAGAAGCACGCTCTGCTCATTTCCTATTATGCAGCACAAGCAGTGAGGCAGAGTGGCTGCACCCTATTTCAAGTTCAAATCAGCAAGAGAGATGCTTAATTAAAATAACTACAGCAAAATTAACACACAGCTACACTTTCCATTCAGCTCTGCTACTGGTATCTCAGGGAAAGGGAGGGTCCCTGCAGACCCAGTCTCCAGCAGCACGGTTTCCATAGGGCTTCCTACAGGAGCACAGCCCTGCAGACATCCCTGCTCACAGGGCTCCCTCCTCCCCTGTACCCCCCTCCACAGGTAACTCCTTAATTGCCATTTCTCCTTGTTCCACATGAGTTTAAGGGCTTTTGAAAAGAGGAATTTGAAAGGAATTAAATAAAGGCTTAGGAACAAGCAGCAACTGGCAATGAACAAGTTCCCCAAAGTGGGAGAGAGTTTGTCCTCCGCACTCACAGCACATTTCAAGGTCAATTACACTCCCTAACAAACCGCTTAGCCACAGCCAGGCTGCAGGAGTTACACCAGGCTGAAGAAAAGCACAAATAGCTCACAGCCGAGCTTCTACCAGCCTGAAATCAAAACTCATTCCTCTCCAGCAAGGAAGGCTCTCAACCTACAACGGAAGCTGAAACTCTGCACCGCAACCCTTGTCACAACAGCATAGCCATCCTGCTTCACCCAATGGATCCTTCCAGAAACACTTTTTTCCCTTCCTTTTTATTTTTTAATTATGTTTCTATTTGCATTTCCTTTAAAAAGCATATCATAACCCTCTCCTGACATTCCCATCTGCCACCCCCCACATCCTTCAGAGAAACACATCACCACCAACTTTCCTAAAAAATCCACACATTGAGGTAACCGAAAACCAAATACTTTGTATTAAAATATTTATGAAATTTGGTCAAAAATAAAAAATGAAAAAGCATTTTAGATACTTCCCTCCACTGATCTCTTTTCAGAGAATACAGACATTTATACAGCCTAATTTTTATGCTCTGTAGACTTGAATAGAGACATTGGGAACGTAAATCGGTTGAGTTCAGGATCCTGCGTGGAGGAAGCAGGGCGATAAGCAGGATCAAAACCCTGGACCTCAGGAGGGCTGACTTTGCCCTCTTCAAGGAGCTACTGGGAGGAATCC
>Ga0065711_1006614_pt1 | contig 30133 bp, 23 predicted proteins | sample Hoacrofraction12_FD_59098 | JGI IMG/M metagenome (GOLD analysis project Ga0065711, IMG submission 59098) | Hoatzin crop microbial communities from Cojedes, Venezuela - Epithelial fraction 12 v2 (version 2) | ecosystem: Host-associated > Birds > Digestive system > Esophagus > Crop | place...
CAGGGCTCCGTCACCCTCAGAGGGAAGAAGTTCTTCCTCGGGTTCAGCTGGAGCTTCCTCGGCTTCAGTTTGTGCCCATTGCCCCTTGCCCTGTCGCTGGGCACCACTGGAAAGAGTCTGGCCCCATCCTCCTGACCCCCACCCTGCAGACATTTAGAGGCATTTCTAAGGTCCCCTCGCAGCCTTCTCTTCTCCAGGCTGAACCAGCCCAGCTCCCTCAGCCTTTCCTCACAGGACAGATGCTCCAGTCCCCCAGCTACCAAGAGACACGATCCAGCACAACGCCCAAAGCTCCGTTTCAGGCTGATAGCTCAAGGAGCGGTGTAGAAACAGCAAAAACATGCTGCTTCTAAAAAGCAACTCAGTCCTGAAGCCTGCAAAACTTCGGAGTCTGACTTTGCAAACTTCACCAAGTACCATCAGGCATGTTCTGGCTTTCAAGGGAGAGGCAACCAGCCCTTGCAAGATGAAGGCTGTATGCTTTCAAGGAAAAGAAAGCAATTTAAGAAGAGTTTTTCTTACAAAATAAAGTGGGCATAACAGTATGCCATTGGGTAAAGCACACTTTTACTTCTCCCCTCTCAGGCTGGGTCCTGCAGCAGTCACAGACCTCACCCACAGCTCAGCCCCTTCAGCCCTTTCGATAAGAGCAAATGTAGGATGGTTCTGGAGCAAGAATATGTCTTTCTTTGGCAGAGCACCTAGTCTGTCTGATCACTGCAAGATGCCTGCCACCGAGTGCCCCAGCACGCACTGATGGGTGTCCTGTGCCTTGCAGAGCCTCCAGGAGACAGATGGGGTCTCTGCGTTATTCTTGTTTTTCTTCTTTTTCATCCCTAGATATAAAATCTCTGCTTAATCTCCTGCTGATCAGAATGTAATACAAGGTAAATGAAAATATAGTTTAGAAACAATCCGACTGAGGAATTTTCCAGTCTCAGAAAACAAAAACAAGCCAAAACCAAACGTGGTGGCAGGGGATGAGGGGTCTGAGCACAGCCCCAAACCAGCCCCACCCCAGACACCTACTGCTGCGATACCCCCCGACCCTGCCCGGGGACCACCTGCAGACTGACCACCAAAGAGCAGAACTCCAGCACGAGGACACAGACACGCAAGGACAGCGCTCCTGCTACACAAGCTAACTAGGCAGGGCGGTCTGTTACTTTCTACTTGCTTTTCACATCACTTCTTGGATCAAAGAGGTGATAAAAATCCAAGCACATCGCTGGATCTTCGCTGTGATTAAGGACGCCAAAGCACACTTGGCAGAGTATTCCGCTGTGCAATGTTGTTCTGCAGTAGTTTATACCAATACTGCAGAAGAGACTCTGGTTTGAGAGCAATTAAATGTTTTAATCAGCTTCTGCTCCAGAAGCAGCGACCTCTGGCAGGTAAGCAGGGCCGGTTTTCCACTGCCCCTCCTCTCCAGGAGCTCATTTGCTCTAATCCTCTCCAACCAGCGCTTCCCTCCCTTCCTACCACCAGTAAAACCTCTAATTCATGTCAACAACTAATTTGCAAGAAGTCTTCTAATTTTGTGAGATGTCAGATGCAGCATCAAATATTTTCCCCTTTTATTTGACAGGTGTGATTCTGCCTGAGCTGTTCGTGTCACTGCTGCACAGTAAACAGTGCGCACCACATCTCGCAGCAGAAATGCCACCACAGCAACGAGCGACCGCAGCACGGCCGAGACGCGGGGAAACTGCTATCTGTTCGTCCCCAGCCTAGAGAAGTCGCCTTGCATTGGTAGCATCTCACCGCTGACTGCATCTCTGCATCTCGAGAGAAGAGACCTGACCCTGGCCGGTTTGAACTGCTGCTCCCACAGCACCTCAGCAACAGGAGGAGAAAATATCCACTGTCTCCCTCTTCTTCAGGCTCATGAAAACACGGTTTCTTCAGGTTTAATTTGCAGGCAACAGAACAAATCTCGAGTCAGAGATAACTTCTGCGCTACCCTCAAAGTCCTTACCCACCTCCAAAACAGCCTGAGTTTTCTTCTAATCACCCAGGCAAAAGGAAATTTGAAATAAAGAAAGCACAGCAATCACTAAGCCTAAAACACTGTGAGTTTCCGTAGAAAGAGTGCAAAGCAGGCGTTTTTAAGACAGTGACCTGACTGATAGAAAAATGTCATTTCTGACACTGGTAGGGCTGAGAGGCAAAGGCAAGACAACGCAATCTAGTGTTACATTTGCTTTAGTATTTAAACCCTATCAGAATAAGCACAGCATGAAGCTGTGTAAAGAAAAAAGCATAGGAAGACTTCAACAGCAGCCGCTGGAGGGTTTCTGTTGTTAAGCTGCCATCAAAACAGGGCACCTCTGGGCAGCCGGTGCTGTTGCCAGCCCAGAGGGCAGCTCCGGGTGCCAGGTTCCCCCCCGCAGCCTTCAGGCAGGAGTGCAGGACAAACCCCACCGAAGACAACAAACCCCACCCAAATAAACACGGTTCACAACTATTACACAACAACAAACGCCTCTGCTCCGCACGCTTCAAGCCAGATGGAGGTGTGCCTTAACGGGTGTTTGAGTTAAAACCATAACAGGGGGGGAAAAAACAGGAGGAAAACAAGTGCTTTATCAATTCCTGCAGGTACTAAGTTCACATGTAAGGATATTGTAGCCTGAAAAAAAACCACCAACCATCAAGAGACAGAGTAAATCACAGCACAGCACTCTCCTGCTATTCACGCAAGTCAGCTGATTAAATGTGTCACATATATTCATCTGTCAAAAGGACTTTTTCCTATGCCAAGCACCTAAATAGGTACACAGAGTAACTCTGATCACACGCAGTTACACTGGAAATGCGTGGCTTTTACGCACCGTGACTGAACCACTGAGGATGAGGCAAGCAAACGAAGAGAGAGGAAATGCTCCAAAGATTCCCTAAATAAACTACCACAGAGGGACAGGCAGGGACGCAAATATCGCTTTGTATAAAAATACTGGTTCAGAAGCATCTCAACGCTGGCACCAAAACCCCTGAAGTTCGGATAACTGCGGCACCCCGAGCTGGAAGAGAGCGGACAGCCGCTGAGCTGCCCCACTTTCGAGGCAGAGCAGTGGGCTTGCCTTCAAGCCTTCACCTTCCTGATTTTGTATTTCAGATGTGGCTGCTCAGGGGGGAAAGCGGTAACAGTCGTGTGTCTGCATTCCCGCAGCTTGCTGGGGAAACCTCTTTCTGTCTGCTTTCTGTGCAGTTTCCACCTCAGGCTGCTGACCGCGCCAAGCAAAAAGAATAAAATCATCACTACCACCAAAACAAATGAAAACAGTTATTCTTAGATCAGCTCCCGAGCTGGTTAATCAACGCTGAGCCTGCTGCGTAACATGACTCCCTCGGTACTGCCTGTCCTGGGAATAGAGAGGCAAAGTATGCGCATCAGGTTCAGAAAAAGCTGAGTCACGCAGCGCTCGGCTCCCGCAGCCCGCGGCGATTTTGTTTTTTGGGGAACAAAACTCGTCAGTCCCCAGGCAGAAAGGCGTCGCTCGCTGAGCCTTCGGCAGCGCGCTTGGCTTTGGTGTGGGAAGGGGTTCAGCCCTGGCGCCGTTCCTTGAATCCTCTCCTGACTTTGGGAAGAGGTTCGGCTGGGTCTATATTTACTGAAGTTACGTACGAGGAGGAGAAATGGTTTTGTAGTTCCAACACATGACCGTGACTCAGGAGCTTGCCGCTCTATTACCATCGCTATCACGGTGACCTTGGGTGAGAAAACCTTCAGACTCCCACTCACTTCCCAGTAACACCAACACAGCAACCACGCTCCTGTCCGGGGCGAGCTGGAACTCCGCTGAACGCCAGCAAAAAGCTTTAATCTCTTTGGGAGGAACACGACAGCGTAAGCAAAACGTTTTCTAGCGACACGGCGCATGCGGGGGCCACAGGCAGCCCTCAGCGACCCCAGAGCAACCCTAAAGGTCGTCGTTCCTGCGTGGCCACGACAGCAAGCAATGCAACGCTCGCATGGGAATAAAAAAGCACGGTCCCTGGCCGCAGTGGTTTGTACCTGAGCGTTCGGATCGCTGCACCCACGAACGGAGAGCGCCCAGCTAACAGCTCACGGAAAGCATCGCCCACGGACTTTCAGAAAGATTTTTAACCACTTTCTGCTGAGACATAAAATACCAAAAGCATGCACCGGCTGGAAACGAGGATGAAATTGTTGCGAGATCCACCTCTGCCCCCAGACGAGCCCCCACGCAAACCCACAGACGTTTCTCGCGCTGTACAGGTATTTCTGCACGACAGGGGTCTTTTACCAAGACGTTCACCAACCCAGTTAAACGCTAAATACTGATTAAAGCCACACCAGGTGGACACTTAGAGGAACACTCAGTGTACTTTACACTAAGGGGTCCGGTCTCTAAATTTATAAGTTCTGATTTCTACAAGCTCCCTGACACAAAACGCAGCTGCCCCTGGAGCAAGGTACAGGAGGGAGCACTACAAGAGTCATTGGCAAGATCACGGCACGGGTGTTTCCTTCTTATCCCTGTCTTTAACAACTGAACTCAGTTCTCCTCCCAGCTGCTGAACTGTTCTCCTCCAGGAAAACCACAACGGGGAGCGCGGGACAGGCTGTGTTGATGCACCAGTCCTTGAGGCTGCTCTTAGAGGCTTTTAAAAGGTTTTCTCCTGGGTCCCTGGCCTGGATGGCGGGAGTTTGGCTTCAAATGGAGGTGAAGAAATCCCCCGCAGCAGCATAAACCGTCCCTCGGTGCACAAGTGTGGAAGGACAGTGCCGGCAAGGACGCGGCTTTTCATTCTGAAATATCGTTTATTTGTTTCGTTGTGTTTGTTCTGCCCTCCCACAGCCTGAAATCAAATCACTGCAGCCGTGTGGTACCCAGTAAGCAGAAATCTCTCACCTTCAGCTCTCAAAAAGCAAGAGGATTATAATTTCAAATCCGTGTCTTCATTTCCACCTAAGAAACTCGCCCGCAGACAAGCACACGCCAGAACAGCAGCTCTTCAGGCTGCCCCTCCTACAAAGCCAGCACCTTTGGTCTTCCTCACGCTTTCATTCCTGAATGGCCTCAATTTTAGGCAAGGTGTTTATCAGCACGAACTCACGGTGCCGGCGGAAGCAGCTCTCCCGCCCTCCCCCAAACCGCTTGCTCCCGTTCCCGTGCTCTTGCAGCAGCAGCGATGGCTTGAAGTGACTGCGAAAATGTTTAGTACTTCCAAAGGCTGAACGTTACAGCAAGATTGTATTTTTTCATCTGATACGAAAAGCTGTATTGTTGCAAGGTAGAGATAACAGCTACAGCCAGAGCACCCGAGAAGAGCCCAGAACCTCCTCCTAGACAGCCTACAAGATGCACTGCTAATGAAAGGCTCATTTTTCCATCCGGGTGCTGACTTACAGACACCGGTAGCACCAAGTGAACGGGATGAAGAGATTTCTGTTGTTGCTGTCTCCCTTGCCGTCCTCCTCGGCGCTGCCGCACCTGCAGCAGAGAGGGCTGAACTGGAGGAGAAGCAGCTCTTGACACAGAATTCTTACGTTGGCAATGGACAAAATAAAATACTTTTTAACTAAGTGACTGAGCTCTCCGTGGGAGATGCCCAGGACTCAGCCACCTCACCGTGGAGTTAGCAACCTGCGCGGACTTCAGGTAGCACAGAATTCGATCTTTGAATCAAACCTGCACTCACAAATCGACACCGTGAGAAGCCAAAACGGCCCCACGAGACCTTCTCAGCATCTCCCTGCCCCTCCAGTCTCCGTTTTGCTCAGGGTTACGTTACCGAGCTAGAAACGCCCACCTTGGTGACAAACGCACAGCAAGAACGTAACCCCTACACCGTTTCGGCAGCCCTCCCAGCGGCTGCACCTACAAGCAATAAAACCCTGTGGGGAAAGACGAGTAAGTGCCAACGCTGCTCACAGAGACCCTGCAGGAGTGAACTGCGTTGACACACGAACAAACATTCCCTCAGACCTGCACCGAGGGCACTACCACACCTGGACACCTGTGCTGCCGCCATCGCAGCTCCGCTCCCACATCGGAACGCCGGCACGACGCTGCTCAGCTCCTGGACTGCTTTTGAATATACTTGATTTTTATTACTATTTTGGTAGCTAGATGATTTAAATCTATCCTCTTTCCTCCTCCCCCGGTGTGTCCTGTGGTCAGTAGAACAGGGTCATGGCAGACACTGAAGCTGCTGTCTGGAATAACTTGTATAATGTGAATAATTTGAGTACGGTAGGAAAAAATCTGTAGTATCTGTAACATCTATCTGTATATAGAACCAGTTTATCTGCAAATATTACACATTATGATGGAGAAGCCTGAATTATTAAATTATTCATTCCAGGCTTTTCTACATAGTACGCTCTCAAATAATTCGTAAAAGCATATTCGCACACTACTCTTGTGAACTATCCCAGCTTTACAGCTTTAAAAATAGCTCAGCGATTATACCAACAAATAAGGACAATTCCCCTCTAACTGCTCGTAGTTTGGCTTTCGTTATTTACAGTGATACTTTAACTGCATATCATCAAACACACCACCAGATTAAATACAAGGCCTCATTCAAATGTTCAAATATCCTTTTTTTTTTTTTTGGTATACATCGCATCAAGAATTCCAAATTTTTTAAGCGGCTCATTTGCAAATTATCCAGCATCACTGAAATCAGCTTATCCTCACCGCAGCACCCTGTGAAATAAAAATACACGGCAGTTCTACTCTGCTGGCTCTCTCTAAGCCAGTGCTGCTACCCTGTAAGATGCATCAGTAGCTTGAAAACACTGAGTTTTTCTGCATATATTGGTATGTATTACTTGGAATATTCAAAGCCCCATCAAAACCAATGATGCAAGCACCAGAGCTCTGCTGTAACACCGAACAGGTTACGCAGATTTCGAGGTTTCCACTTTAAAACAGAATTTAACACAACCACGGTGCAAACACCCCGCTGGGACGGGACCAGCTCGTGACACTGGTACAAAGTCTCTGCCCACCGGATTTACTGGGAAGCTTCAAGGGCTGGATCTGGATGGAAGCGAAGAGTAAACAGGCACTGAGGTTGTTCGGTGCATTTACGGAAACACGGATCGCCAGACCCTCGGTTAGCTCCGGGTCTCTTGCCGGATTTGGGGGATTCACCAGCGCGCAGACGAGCAGAACAAGCAGCAAAGAGCCCACACTGCCCGCAGCAGGCACCATCCTCGCTCCTCCTTCTCCTCGCAAGCACACCGGCTTCCGCTCCCCCTTTTTCCCACAGCCCAGCCTTCAGGAGGATTCCCCGTGTTGGTAAATATCAAACTCAGCCTTCAAAAGGATAAAAACACCCCGACCCACGAGGACGGCTCCTCTCGCCAGGGTGGCTCAGCCGTCGTTCTCCTTCCTCCGCAGCAGTTTGTCTCGGGGTAGATCATCTGTGTCATCACCTGCCCTGCAAAATTTTTCACAGCCTTTTTTATGGCTTTGTATGATTTAGCACCACGCTTTCAAGCGGGCAAAGGCAGCAAGCTAAGAGGGAAACCGAGTCCCAGCTAACACCCGCAGAACAACGGGCATTTTTCCTACTCTAACACAAACAATCAGATTCTCAGCGCGGGAAGGCGGCGGAGGAAACGTGGTTTCCTCTTCCCCGGACAAAGACGGTTTGTGCAAAGGACAAAACAGACACCAGATACGCACTCCCTGCCTTCCTGCTTAAGACACTGCGGTTACTATTCTTGTAGGGATGTTACACAAGAGGAGAGGGAAAAGGAAAAGCAAGACAGAAAACGCCCGTTTGACACACTATCTCCCCGCAGTTCAGGCCTACCCCGTGTTTTTAACACAGTAATTCCAATTCTTTTATCAGCAGCTACAGTGCCGAGTGCAACCCCCCTTAGCACAGCGCACAGGTAAATACAACACACGGCTCTGGGGAGGAGAGAACCATCCTTCTGCTTTTTCAGAAAAGGTACGGCGCTCCAGCCGATCAGCCCAGGCACAATTTCAGAGCGCAGCGATGTGGTCAGCTGAAGGTGCGGAGCGAAACATTTCAGCAAGTGTCATTTTGGGACAGGGGGGTGGCAGACCTCCTGCTCGTGGCTGTCCTCCTCCCGAGGACACTGGTTTGTTAAACCCATCACCACAGAAGCTGCCTAGGTTCAACACTGTTGTTAATGAAGGCACGAGGGCAAGGATAACGCCGCAGTAGATTATCATTTCATAATATCTGTAAATACTAGTATGGATTTACCTGGCTCCTTACAGAGAGTGAAACGACAGTCCCTGCCTCGACTGCAGCCCGTGGCTCGCAGCCTGGGGGTGGTCTGGGAATGACCATTACCCAGTTCAGTGATTCAGTATTTTCCATAATAAAGGTACTCAAAAACACAGGGGGGAGGGTGTGCCGGTGTGTGATGAGGGGAGAAATTCCAGTATCTCCACCGTTGGATGCAGATCTATGAATCTCAGCAGAGACACCCTTCAGTTTACAACACACCTTTTGCTTGCCCTAGAAAATTTTGTCCCGATTTAACCAGAACATCAACTTCAAGGATCACAGAATCATAGAATCATAGGTTGGAAAAGACCTCTAAGATCATCAAAAGTCCAACCATCCACCCAGCACCCCCACGCCTGCTAAACCATGTCCTGAAGTGCCACATCTACACATTTTTTGAACCCCTCCAGGGATGGGAACTCGACCACCTCCCTGGGCAGCCTGGTCCAAGGCCTGACCACTCTCTCAGTAAAGACATTTTTCCCAATATCCAATCTAAACCTCCCCTGACAAAGCTTGAGGCCATTGCCTCTCGTCCTATCGCTGGTTACCTGGGAGAAGAGACCAACCCCCCCTCCCTGCACCCTCCTGGCAGGGAGCTGCAGAGAGCGAGAAGGTCTCCCCTCAGCCTCCTCTTCTCCAGACTGAACAGCCCCAGCTCCCTCAGCCGCTCCTCATCAGACCTGTTCTCCAGACCCCTGCCCAGCCTTGCTGCCCTTCTCTGGACACGCTCCAGCCCCTCAACGTCCTTCTTGTAGCAAGGGGTCCAAAGCTGAACACAGCACTCAAGGTGCGGCCTCACCAGTGCCCAGTACAGGGGCACGATCCCCTCCCTGCTCCTGCTGGCCACACCATTCCTGACACAAGCAACCAACACCCGATACCAGGATGAACGCTTGTGCGCAGGAACACACCCTGCAGTCAGCCGAGCCCTCAACGCCGTGCTAACGCCAGAACAGCAGCAAGTCTGCAGCTTCCCTCCTACTTTCCTCCAAGCCCCAACCAAAACCTCCAAAGAGCTTGTTGCTGTCTGTCTATCTCTAAGGCTGTTTCCATCCCTGAAGATTTTCAAAACCCAAGTGGACACTGTCCAGAGTAAGCTGCTGTAGCTGACCCTGCTCTGGGCAGGCACTTGGATAGAAGATCTTCAGATTTCTTCCAACTTTAACCTTTTCATGAGTCTATGGCAGCGATCAGAAAAAATGTGCAAGTTTTACTGCATTACACTGAAGCCCAGAAATGCCACTGTGTCTAACTTTGTGCAAATTCAGACAATTTAAAGCAACTAAATAACTAGCTACTACCAGCATCATAAGGAGGGGGTGTATGCAGAATGCTGGCAGAGTCCTTCCAGGCTACAAAGAGCCAAAAGCGGCATTGCCGCTCCGTAACCACCAAATCCTTCTGTGCTCTTCGTTGCGAGTGGAAAGCAGCACACCAAGACTTCAGCCCGCAGGAGAACCACGCTGCTCACCGGCTTCAAACCCTGGTCCCTGGTGGGTAGGTCCTCCCTGCTGAAGTTATTCTTCAGTTCTCCGGTCTGACACATCAGCTAACAGTGGACTCCAGTAATTCACAGGCTCCTTCGGATATTTTATGCCTTCTACGTTTACAAAACAGAAACTGTGTTAAGCTCTGACTTTTGTGCTGACTTTGGTGTTTATTGAGACATATTGCCTTCTGCAACACATTGTGTGTGTTTAAAAACTGCAGATTTTCTGGAGCATGCAAGAAACCATCCATTAAATTGCATGGAACAGAAGGTATTATTACAGAAGGAACACCCGAACACAAATTATTAAACATAAGAAAACAGCAAGTTGCCTCACATTATTTTGTATTTTTATATTATGAACAAAAACTGTGGTTCAGTAAGTGGTAAAGTCTGAAAAGCATCAAAATAAAGCACAGTCCATGTGACTAAGAATCGAAAACGCACACAGAAAAGTCCTGAAGAAAGGGATCTGAAGAATTTTAAAACAGCTACAGAGGAGTTTAATTTTCTATTAAAAATGCTATTTATCCCCCAACCACACTAGTTACTGGCAATTTTAAAACTACTTTTGATTCACAACAGTGTCATAAGCCAAAAGCGAACTCTTCCGCTAGGTCACACATCCAGGATGCTTCCTGTGGCCAAGACACCTACTGTGAGAGCTTTCTTACTCAAGACAGCTCAGTTTACACCAGGGCGGGTGGGCCAGGGAAGACTCCAAGCCAGGCTAAGGTTACTCCTGAAAGACAAAGCTGAAGCAGCAGCAGAAATACCCCGTATCTTCCCGCAGCGGGCACACCGGACCACGCGGAGAAGTACTAAACACACCTCTCCACGCAGGAATCCTCCGCAAAGCGTAGCAGCAGCCCTGAGGGGGGGGGTTGGAGAGCAGACCTAGTCCTAGCTACACTCAGCATTTGTGCTGCAAGCTTTCCCTTGCACATGCACGCGATAAAATTGTAACAGATTTTTCCTTCTTTCCTTTCCTTCTTAGAAAAAAGGAACCGAAGGCTGTTTCCAGTCCTTCTTAAGTGCACAAATAATAAAACTAATTCATTCATCCCACCTACGTCGTGCCTTTTGAAAGTTAATTGTTGCCAAGATGAAATAATTATTAAAGTTAATAGCATTAATTGGCATTTGAAGCTACGTTATGCCTTCCCCACTACCGTGGATCTCCCTTCCTGCAGCTCTTGCACCCAGCTGCTCTCCCCAAATTAGCAGACACCCACGAAGTTGAGCATTGCTACAGAGAAGCACCCCGAAGACCGAAAGGCACAGACACGCTTTACATTGCCAGCATAGATTTGCCCAGATTTCACCTAAGGAGGTAAAAAGCACAGCAATGAATCAAAAATAATGAAATACATTCTATGAGCAAATATTCCCAGCATTATTAACCAGTCAAAACCCTACTAATCCCATTACAAAACAGAGAGTTCAGCTGCACTTCCAGCAGGTCTTTAACACAAAGGCCAAAAGAAGATTACACTTCTCCTGGATTTATCAGCTATTAAGTAACTCGCATTCTCAAATCTCCACCTGCAGTCACTATTTCTGCAAGCTCTGAATTAGTGAGCTGCATTAAAAACACGCGTTGAGCAGAAGCTCGACCCGGATACACAGGAGCATGCACAAGAAGTGAGAAGTACTAGAGGTCACATTCCTGACTGCTCTGAAAAAGACACTGATGCACGTCTCTGGAAGGCAGGTGTCTTGCCCACAAAGCACCATCAAGAGCTTGATGTTTAAATTTTCTTTATCCTCATTATCTGGTACGGACAGAAGACCCACAAAACTGAAATCTGCTGTAGAAGAGGGACAGCACGCACACGCTAACTTCTCCCTCGGCTGGTCCAGCCCCGATTTTTTCTCTTAGGCAAGGAGAATTCAACCTTTCGTTCTGTGTCCACATCACTGCAGCTGCAAATATCATTGCTAATTAATATCCCAACCAACAACTGTACCAGCTTTACGAGTTACAGGATGCTGCGTGCTTTTAATCGGCATGAAATCTGCTATATAATGGCACCCTACATAAAACACGGAGGTTCCTGTATGGAAAAGCTCTCTGCGTGAAGAGCTCCCTGCGACGCCCAGAGAACTGCCTCCAACCAAGGCATCCACCAAAGATGCTCTGGAAACACAGAAAATGAAGGACAGGGTGTTTGTACACAGGAGACAACACCTGGGAGCGTCCCGTGCTCCAGGGGCTGTGGAAGTTCATTACCTGCCTTCACACAGAGCACTTCTTCCCAGCAAAGCACGCACGGGCTCGAGGAACAGGGAGTAGCTGCATTTGGGGGAAGACAAGTGTAATGTGTAGCTTGCGGGCAGCAAAACACAGAAGGCAGCTGCCTCCAACACGAGGAGCAAACAGCTACCGTAACACTCTCCGCATCCCAGGGCACCTGACTTGTCAACAGGGCACGAGTGGGCCAGGTTACGATTAAATTACATCCCTCCTGCCATTCCAATCCCTTCATAAATGGCACTTCATTAAAAGCATCTAAAATCCAAAGTGGGCTACAAACGATGGGAGGGAATTACTGAATAAATATCGTGGTTATAACAGGATTCCGGCTCCCCTAGAAAGGATCCAAGCTAATACAAGAGGGGCTTGGGGATTGCCTACAAAGACGCCACAGATGGCACACAGACAGGCTTCCTGGCACAGATTCCCAGACCTGAAGGTACTAAGGAATGTCTCACTGCTATTACAAACGCTAATTTAGCAATGGTGACATTTCTGAGGACCAGAATGAGACCACAAAAGTCTTTTCACTTCAGGCAAAGAACCAGATGGTAACAAGTTTCAGCTAGTACAATCTGTTTTGGATTTAAATCAGCCACCTAAAAGTCAAGGTCTCTGTACACCAAGATCCTGAGAATTCAGCTCTCTTCCACATTTATTTTCTGTGGGTGTATCTCGACATTGTCAGAAATGGATAAGGGATTATTAAACACAGCTGTCAATAACTACAACAGCTTCAGAGTATGGTCTCCATAGATGCCACAGGGTCCTCTGCTAACTGGATACTCCATCATTTTAGCCTAAGAGGTAGCCATGGGCATGAAGCACCGACCTGCTCAGTGCATAGCGCATTCTTGAAAGAGAAGAAGCTTTCCCTGACTGCAGAGGAAATTCCCGGCGATTTGTTCCAAGCGTGGTTGGGCTGTGCTTACAAACTGTGGTCCTGGACTAAAAGAACCCCTCGGCACGCACATCAGAGCCCGCAGCTTTAAAGCTGAGGCACAGTAAGCCAAGAGCCTTTTCCAAACCATTCCCCTCTTGTGTTGCTTCATCTCACACACCAGAATCCACTGCACTTGTTCCCTGGGATCCTTCAGCACATCCCTAGGCGATGAGGAGGGATGAAACTGTCTTGTCCTGATGCCCTCAGCTTCACACGCTGCCTCCTGCTTGTGGTACAACCAGAGGAGCCCTCTCCTCGTCATCTGATCACTCACAGGACAGAGGGAAGAGCTTTTCTGCTGCCTCCTTCCAAGCCCAGTCCGGTTGCATGGGAAGAGCTCTGCTTTCTCGTTATTGCCATCTTAAGGCACGGCTACACCATAAATTACTGCAACATAAAGCTGGAGCAGAGGGCAGATTTACAGCGTTTCAGCTGCTTTGCATTAACTGCCTGTGTGAACGCTCTTTGCCTGCACTGCTTGCACTGGACGATTTCACATCATGGAATGAGAGCGCCCAGGCAAGCAGTTACCCTGCGGTGGCCGGCACACTGTAAATCCATGCCCTGCTGGATCTCAGGATAACTTGCTCTGGTAGCCATGCCCGAGGAGAAACTTCTCTACTCCTTTTTCAATGGCTTCTCCTTTCCTCTGTGCGCTGAGAAAGCAAATTGCCTCCAACCAGCCACTTCTGGAGTCTGCAAGCCAAGAGAGGAGGCAGAGGAGATGCACCCCTCCTATTCCAGGCTGTACGAGGGGCCCTTTCGCATGACAAACAACAGAAATATGAAATTTTATGTACACAGGGCCACACCTGGCCATAACATCACGGCAGCAACATGTGCTGCGCATTCCCCAGCGCCGGCGGAGTCCAGCACATTCCTGAGAGCAGCAGCATGATTTCAAGCCCCTGGAATCTGGGAAGCAGAAACGCTGTCTCTTGCTGTGGAGACGGGGGTGTGGGCCTGTTTCTCATTGCTGCCAAGTTGTTCTCATTCTGCTGCAGAAACTGATTCTGAAGGGCAGCCAAGTGCCAGAGGCTGGTCATTACGAAAGACTTCGGAGGAAGTCAAACTGCGAGCCTTTCTCTTGTTTGGGCTACGTCAAATGGAAAAGGTAGAAGAATCAGGGGAAAAGACACCAAACCCCAGCATGGCAGGACCATCTGTTTCAGTTTATTTCAATAAAGTCAAAGGAAAGCCAGCTACAAAGGCACAACATACATTTGCACCTGACTTTTCTGCCCACCAGAGACATGAAATATCCCGCACATCTCCTGAGCTGTGGCTCCCAAAGTCTCTCTCACAGACCACTCAACACGATGCTGTCACCTCGTCACGCAGAAGTCTGCAGACCTATGAAGTGCTCCAGCTCCCAGTGCCCAGCGGTTTTGTACGAGACAGTAGTTCCTTTTACCACTTACCACCATTTTAAGATATTACCTAATCTCCCATCGCCTAGACTTACTGGAAGAGGCAGCTTTCGAGCAGCCAGGACAGCAAGGGGACTGCTTGTGCAACCACAGCACTTATTAACCCTCCGCTCTCCTTCGCAGCACGGCTCCTGCAAGATCTCCACTTAAAGCAAGAGGAGGTAAGCGACCCTGAGCCCCAAGAGGAGGGATGCTGGGATGCCTACCAGATAAAAGCCAGGGACTGACCTCTCTGCTGAGCCCTGGACTGACAGCACTCAGAGTAACCTGCGACCACACAAGCAAGCAACACGTATTCTATTCCTGGCAAAATTACTTTTAGACCTAAGTGATATCTGAAGCCCAAAAACATACACAAATATTTTCATTCACTGCTGCCTAAACAGCAGCCCCTACTTTGGAAAGACTCGGTTTCAGGAGTATTCATTAAGTGACAGCTCTGCTGGAGAAATCAATGACCCCTTAATCAGATTCCAGTTCCAATGAAGTGGTCACTTCCGTACCTTTTTAATTACTCCATCCAATCAAGAACACACACACACCCCGTGCCACGCACAAACACACCCCGCTACGTTAGGTGTGACCGCACAAACGCCGAGACAACCTCTGTTCAGTGCTCAGTCACCAACGTAGCGTGGGTTCTTCAGCTACACTGTAGTTTGTGAAGTGTTGCATCACTGTTAAAGAAATCCGTAATAAACCATTCTTCTGAACCGCAGGGCAGCTCTGGTCACTTTATCTCACAAGGGAAATGGCAGGATTTAAGGGGTCCAGGAATCAGACAAAAAAAACAATTACAGCATGGAAAAGCTTTCAAGTGATGAGAGATTGAAAAGATTTTGATTGTTTACCTAAAAGAAAGCAAATAAATGAAATCATGCTAGAAGTTCCCCAAACAACAAGTGGTCTGGAAACAGAAACTTCCTCTCGCCTCGTTCCTTACCACAAGCACAAGCGGGCATTCACCGAAACCCACAGCAGAGAAACGATAGCTGCAGTGAGAGGTCACACTGCCATCCAACACTCCGCTCAGCTGGGGAATTTCTGACCACAATATAATACTGAAACTCCACACCTGACAGGGGGTCGACCTGAGATATACATAAGAATATTCAGAATTCTAGTGTTAAAAAAAAAACCAAAACCCACTTAAGGTTCACCCAAGCCTGTAACAGTTCAGGGGTGCGGAAACCTTCCCCTGGGGACGGGCTCTCCAGTAACTGCTGATGTGAAGAGCCTTGAACCCCTTTCAGGCCTTACTGGTGGAAGTGTCCCAAGCGTAGGCACTTCCATTCTGATTCTGCACCATCACCTCCAGCTGCAAAGGAGAGGGTCAACAGAGGGGACACCGCGACAGTGAAAACACCTGGCCAGAGGCAAGCAGAACGAACAGAAACCACTGTTTCTGCTGCTTTGTTACCGAGCCCCAGCTTTGCACGAATCACTTTGGGAAAGCTCCCCAGAACTCGCTCCTCCATGGTCCCGAAAGCGCACAACGACCGATGCTTTGCCTGGCTTCTGACCTCGGAGCTTCCTTTTTCTCACCAAGCACGCAAGGGCCAGCCCCATACAGTCAGAGGACAAATATCCTCCTAGAGCCCTCGGGATCCTCAGCTGCCACGGAGGACGTAAGGTCAAACCGCTCCTACCAGTGGCATCATCGCAGTGACACAATCTGACGCTCACTTCCAAGACTCCAAGACGTAGGAGCCAGCAGAACAGGAAACGAGCGTTTTCCCGGCTGGCTGGAGCGGTGATTTGGCACAGAGCCTGCTGATGACGTACGCACTGACTCAACAGGAAAATATTAAGGGGAAAAAAAAAAACCCTTGATTAGAATATCTTTTTAAAGAGGCTGCCTAGAATGTTCTCTTCTCCTCTAATCTGCCACATGATTAGCTTCCCCCTGTTGACATGGTTTACCAGGAACGAATTTCTTGATACACAACACAAGCCATGCAACGTTTTAGGGTTTGCTCCGCACCTCTGCTGTGCTCTCCCTCCGTTATGTGGGGCTCAGTCTTCAAACTGGAGACTTCATTTCCAACAACCATGCAGCAAAAGTGCAAGCAACAGCTCCGAGACCACTGACTAATGCCCACAAGCTACTTACGATCCAAAATAGATACTTCAGCCTCTAATTTCCCGCTCCATAAACGATGAGCATTTGCACATTTTCAAGCACGACCATGTTTCCAGTTTTCTCACCAAGTTTTATCTAGCAGGCGTAATATTAAGGTGAAGTGTTCCTTACACGACCTTGTTTGTTTTCACGCATCTCCGAGTCTAAAAGGTCAGCTGCAGTTTAATATTTCACCCGAATTAAAGCGGCTGGCAGGAGGAGCAGAAAGCTTGCCTTGTCCCAGCGCTGCGCTATGCTCGAGGCTCCCGGCACCTCCTCGCCTCCGCTAGCCGTCCTGCCGCCCCAACTAACGTCTCGTTCAGAGAGAAACGGCGCTTCTTCACAGCCGACCTGCTCACTTCTTCCTATTTTATCCCACTTATTCAAACAAGTACAAAACAAACAAGAACAAAGGGAACATCAGGCTTCCCCCTATCTCCAGCCTCAATGCTTTTACATAGCCCGCTTTCCCCGATCCTGTAGCATTTATCTCCCCTTTCTGTGCCCCATTACCTGTCTCTCGCCCCTTCCTTCAGATAAGCTTCTCCACTCTCACGTCAGCCCTGCAGAATATTCATCTAATAAAGACTACAAAAAGACCAATTTATTCCGTGTATCTTACTAAATGCTATTTCTCCATTCTTATTATAACTCCTATTTATCTCTTCTTCTGTACTTTTTTTGTAATCACTCCTTTGTCTCGTTTCTTTTATTAGCACTCATTTTTGTAACTCATTTTACTGTCCCACTTCTTAGAAGAATTACAGAGTTGCAGCATCCTGTGCAAAACATTGGAAATGGAAAATCCCTTACAGAGGACATCGGGCACTTTCACGGCATTTAAAACGGGAGCCAGGCCATGCCCCAGAGCAGCCGAGCCCGACAGTGAAGCACACTGCTCATCAACGAGCATCTCCTATAATTTTTCAAGTTGCTTTTAGTTTCTGCTACAGAATCTACAATGAACTGATGCCTCATAAACCTGAGGGCTCCCTGTAAATCACCACAAGGTTCCAGCCACGCAAAGACATTATTCACCAACCAAGCTTTACACGTTGGTCACAGACCAGGTGGCTACGTCAGATTCTGAGCCGCAAAGCCGCGAATCGCACGAGGGGGAAAGCAGGAGGCCGGGAACGCTCTGCTCCAGTGCCAGGTCTTACCTGTGAAAGCCCAGGGGACGACGCATGTCCCGGTGGCGTTGCAGCAAGATTTGGGTGTCCCTTATTTATTTCATGTGCAGTGTAAGGGGATGGGGCAGGAGGACCCGGCTGTCTTGCTACTTGTGTTACCTGTGTGGAGATAAACTGTTAGTAAAACATAGTATTAGTAATCCAGTCTGCAGAGACACTGTAATCTTCTTTTTAAGAAAGCAGCTAGCAGCTTCTTTAAAAAAAAAATATGTAAAATAATATATATGTATTTATCTAAGTGAAACCCTGTACAAGTTAGTTAACTATTTATATGATTCAGGAAAACAGGGAAGGATCATAAAATAAGGGCACCAGCTGGAGTCACTGGTGGACACGTGTAGGAACTGGAGGAGCTTCACTGCTCTGGTCTTGCTTTGCAATATCCCTCTGACCTCAGGCCCAGGATCTCCGATCTCTCCATTATATGCCATATCAAACAACACTGTGACTTTGAAAAGGGATACACATCACCAGTGACCCAAAAAACAACGATGAAAACTCGCATGCTTCTCTCCAAAAAGGAAAAAAAGGACGGCAGAGAGGCCTTGTTATCTGCAGGGCTTGCCACCAGCAAAGAATGAAACTCTACAATCAAAACATTTCTTCCTCTGTGTAATGGAATATTTCACATGAAAAACAAATCTTCCTTGACTGTTTTTCTGTTAAGAAACTATTAGAAACATGCAATACACTCCAACAAGCCAGTCTCCAAGATGCAGGAGGCAGGAAAGAGATGGAGCCAACAGACTGAAAATCTGGCTAGTAACTTGTTCGCTCAGGTGAAACTGTCAGGAAAACCCACTCTCATGTCTGATAAATAAAAGTAGAGACACTTAACAAAAAAAGGAATGGACCCAAAACGTCTCCAAGATTTCCTGTTGCCCTACTCCTACACAACAAAAACGGTCCTCACCCATCGTCATTTATTTTAGGAGGCAAAAAAAAGAAGTTGCATTTTTTAATTGTATGTTTTTTAAATTATATGGGTTTTATGGCATTTAAGGAAAATTATACAATTTGCTTATACTTGGAAAGTACCCTTCCTCCAAAAGCAACACGAGGGCAGCGGCATCAGCCGGATACTCACAGTGCTGTACACAGCGGAGACGGTCGGCGTGAAGATCCGGTCCTCGAGGGGCTGCTGCACGGGACCTCGGGGGATTCTGCAATACAGCGAGTTAAGGAAAGCAGCGCGGAAGGAAGGGCTGTGTTTGGGTGATACACACAGCCAACACGTCGCCCGTCGACGCAGCCGGTCACCCGCCACGCTGCGGCAGACACACCGACACCTCCGCGGCACTCGCTTGCAACCAGGCAGCTACAAGCCTTCAAGGTTTTCCAGAAGAGGAGCAAAGCGTGGCTTCAAAAGGCAGGTGTCACCCGCAAACACAGCGAGAGAAACCGAAAGCAAACAAATCCCGAACAATCCACAAAACCTCCATCCTGTCAAGAGAATCCCCCTCCTCTTTTTTTCTTTTTTTAAAGAGTAAGGGAAAAAATCCCAACCCCACCAGCCCTCTGCATTCAGCCAGACAAACCCTGCTGATCAGCAGGGCATTCTCTGACAAAGGCAGTGGCTGTTCTGCCAGCCACGCAGGAACCGTGTTATAATTGTTTCCTTGTTTGCCTCTGTTCAATCCATAACTCCTTTCCTCGCCCGCCCACTAAAATCGCTTCTAAAAGAGGCTGTCAGAGAGATCTTCAGCTTTGATGATCTGCTGCAGGGCTACTTAGAGGCAAACTGCAATAGCCTTCTTCAATTGGAAAGGTAGTGTGGGAATCCAAATCCAGAGGGGAAAAAGACTTCATGCAACAAACACGTCAGCTAGAATTCGTTTTACTTGCAGAATAAAACAAGGGGATGCAGGTATTTAAAATAAAAAATGCCTCCTGACTTCGCTAACACCTTGTGGCCTTAGGTCTAGCACACGTCTGGCTCGAGACCCAACACCCACCGTCACAAAAAGCCATGCTTAACTCGCTGAAAAATTTTCCACTAAATGCCATATTCTGACTTCACCTTTCTGGTGTTTACATTCTATACCTCAAAGCCTCTTGGAAAATGAGAGCAGCCTGACTGATGAAGTTTCTTGCACACACACCAGTAACACGGACCACACGTGTTAACACGACGGCGGATACTTAAAAAAGAAGTAAAATCCTGAAAACACTTCTTAGATTTTGTTCAAATGAGAAAAAAAACGCTCCTAAGTTACACTTTGAGCCTAGAACACTAGTTTGAGCCGTTCAAGAGTTCCCCCTCTGCACTACAAGTTTTACCTCCAAAGAAACGCTGCTGCCCAAACCTTTGCAGGGACCGACATCACAGCGGCAGGAGAGACCCCGCCAGCACCATCGAGACTCAACGGCGATCCAGGCATCTCAACCCTCCCGCTCCCCCTCCTTAAAACATACGGAATTTTCAGGTTGAAGCAAGGACCGTTCAGATGCGACCTGCTCTACATCTGTCGACCGTCTGCAGCACGACCCAGCCCATCTCCTCCTCCCAGACCAGTTCCAAGGCAAAGCAGAAACAGATTTACAGTATCGCACTGTTTCGATACCGAATACGTCACCATAAAGGTCAGCCCTCACCACGCAGGTTGAGAAATTATTCTAAAAACTTCCACTTTTGTTATATCGTTGATGTTTGAACGCCAGACACAATAAAAACCCTGCATTATGGGATTACACGTGGAGAAGACCCCTCCGACCTTCACGCCACCTTCGCTCGTAGGCAATGTCCCTGTTTGAGCCCGGCAGGTGCAGAGCAGGACGCCCACGACCAGCTCCAGACTGAGAGAACCGAGACAGGGACCCGGCACCGCTGGTTCCCAAGACAGTGCTCTGCCTCCGTCCCCTTTCAATTTTTTAAATGAGTGCAAGAACTTCTTTGCAGGGTCTCAGGCCCATCTTCAATCTGCAGACGTGCCAGCTTGCGCGGAAGCACATAAGGTATCATCTGATGAAATCAAGAAGTTTTTAAACAACAAAATTAGATGCAAAATCCTGACTCCAGTGAAGCAACGGGAAGATCTGCCACAGACTGCAACGGATCCAAGGCCCCACTCCCAGCCTACACCCTGAGGATCTTAACATTCATTCCTGAGTTTTGGAAAACACCGACCGGCAGCCAGAACTTGGGAGTGGAGGATCAGAAGCGCACTGCAAGGCGGAATGAGAACTCACAAACTCTCTGCACCCCACTGCCGCAGCACCCTGCCCTCACCCTGTGGCCACCTTCTGATAAAGCCGGGGGGGCAGAGGCACGGATTTACGCCGCCTCCCTTTCGTCACAGCTGAGGTTTCCAGTCTCCAGGTAGCTCTGACAATGAAGTGAAGCGATCACTGTTTCAAAAGGGACTGCTCCTGAGTTTGGAAAAACGGCTTTGTCCTCGAGCAGGTTGGGATTTGTTTTCTTATTTTAGAACTTATATCAGCCAGGAGCAAATAATCTTCTTTCGCAGAGTAACCTCTCTTTTTGCACCCAGGAAGAGCTGCCTAAAGGAATGAGCAATTTAGATGGATTTTCAGAGTTTGGGGTTGCCATTTCAGATCACTTCTAAGAAGTGATGATTCTCACCAGATTAAAAAGAAATCTTTTAAGTCATTTTTGCCCAAGGACTTGACCTGATTGTGAGACCGATAGGGACAAAAATGCCTTAAATTCCAGTAAGCCTTAATGAGATATAACCATTGGAGAAAGAGGTTATTTCCAATATCTAGCTTCTTACTGCTTCCCTGTAATCCTTCCAGAGCTCGTTTCTGCCCCCCCCCGTAGAACTGACTACCTTCCCCCCCCAACATCTGCCAAAGGAGCCCACCCGGGGTAACGGTTGTGGTTATTTCAGGAGAAGCGAGCCAGGGTGACTGCAGAAGTTCATCAGCAGACTCCTGCTAACGAGGTCCTCTTTCCTAGCAGTGGGTGCAGAGCGACAGCACGGGAGACTCCACCACGGGATGTGAACGGGTCCCGGCAAGCAGGTGGGAAGCGAAAGCTCACCCAGCAGCGTCGTCCCATCCACGTCCACAGCAAACCACCCTCCGGGGCACTCATCTCCCCTCATACAGAGATTTCGGTGCCATCGAGAGCTGCACAACCCGAGCTGCAACGCAAACTGCACGAATGCCGCCCTCCCACTGCCCCGTCACCAGCAGGAAAGTTTCAGCATTAAAGCAGAACTCAGCCTGGCTCTGTTGCAGCACTTAATTAACCACAGCACACAGAAAACAGGGATGTGCTGAATAATTCAGGCAGCTCTTTCATGTTACTATTCTGGCATGCTTAGATCCAACGCAGGAGGATCCTGTGCCCTCCCTCCTCCTCCTCCTCCTCTCCCTACATCCCTGCCACCCACACCTCCCTCTTCAGCCGCACCGATTCAGCTGTTTGAAATCCTCCAGGAGGCTGGGAAGGTGGGGGTGAGGGTGGAAAAGCAAAGCTAACCCCAAACCTCACACTGTTTTCCGAGATACTTCCACGACTGCCGGAGAAACGACGAGGCAGGCTACGAGGCAGAAGAGCAGGGAGCAAGGGGAACCCCCTCAATCACACGCAGGTTACTAAAGCGGAGCTACAGCCTGCGCTTCCCACGCCGGCACCGGGCTGAACGCCTCTCTGCAGCTTCCCCCCGCCGTCAGCATCATGCCAGCCACCCGGAGACGGCCGGCAGCCAGCGGGGAGCACCGACTCTGGCGTCTCTTCATTGCTCTTCCAGGCTCGCTAAGTCATGAAATATCTAGATATATATTTAAAAATCCACGTAAGTGAGACACTGCTGGCAGATTAACAAAAGCGGGCGCAGATGCAATGGGAGTTCCACCTCGTCCCCATCCGGCTGCAGCAGCGATTACCAGCTGGGGAATTTCAGGAGCTATTAAAGACCCGGTGGGAGAAGGCAGGCAAAGATAGTAACACCGGCTGGAAGCGAAACCCAATTTTTCTTGAAACTAAAAGCCTCCCCTAAAAGGAGGAGGATATTTTTTAATTAGACAGCCATAGCCACGCTCTGAGCAGAAAGAGAATACATGACTTCTCTGTAAAGCCATTAAAGAAAAAAACCCAGACCGGAGCTGCCTGTCAGATGGAGCGTTCAGAGGCACTGAAAAACGCCGAGTTTAATAAAAGTCAGGAAGAAATTTCCTGCAGAAATCTCCTCCTTGTATCACATTTGTCTGCTTGTTCTAATCAGGCTACAAAACTGAAATACCGCAAGATTTTTGTGTGCTTTTACAGCAATGAACAACCTGAAAACAGGCAGTAAAAAAAGCTCTTACAGCAAGGATTTGTACAGGGTTTTCTGCTCTGTTCCTGCTTCCAAGATTGGAGGGGGGAAGAAAAAACACTATCGCATTTTCTTCCCAAGCGGACTCATTTTCCCTCAGATGCTGCTTCTCACCTCAGCTCATTCTCAGCAGCCAGCAACCATTTTTTCCCGAGCAGGCACCGATGGCCTCTTGCTTCACTTCCAGCTGACGGTAAGGAGTAAGCACCTTCTCATGTGAATAAAAATATCTGCGGGTACCGTGTTACACAAAAAGCATTCCAGAACTGCTGATTTTTATCCCTGCACAGAAACAGTGCGAGTCTCCCACCAGCTACCCCCAGGGTTAGATAATCCCGATCCGGGTCCCCGCTCATACTGAAACTGTGTATGAAATGACTGAAAAAATACAAGATAAAATCATCCAGCGAGATTACGGAAGGGCAAGAAACCACATCAAATTCAAGCACTTCTTCCAGCTTTTTCGTGCAAGGAATTTTTAAAAACCCTCCGAGCAGGGAGGTATTTGATGGCAGAGAGCTGTTAAAAGAGCCTGTTTCTCCTCTGCAGCCTCTTCTCTTTTTAACATGCAATTCAAATGCAGGTGGTGAACATCCTAACGGCAGAAGCACCTAATTTAGCAGGTTCAGAAACCGCAAGCGCTCGCTTAAAAGGGTAGAAGGCAAAAGCGACGCCAGTCACAGCAGCTTGCCGAAACTTCCCCAGCGTCACCCCATCTCTTGCAGCTCCACCGCCCTCCGCTCGCCGGGCAAAGCCCTTTGCTCGGCGCGCTCGATCCTACCCGGCAGCGAGCTCCGGGAGAGCTTCGTTAGCGAGCCAGCTCAAGCACCAGGTCTTCTCCCCACACCTGCCGATGGCGAAGCCCACGACCGCATCCGTACCACCCGGGGACGGCTTCTTCGCTCCCGCCTGCCTCTCGCCCTCGCGAGCAGAGCTCTCCCAGCACGCCTGTGGTCTTAAAGAGGTAGTGCCAGGGGGGTCTTAGCGATACCTCAGCGGGGTTTTGTACCAAGTGCCGCAGAAATCCTGCTGCTTCCTGAATTTTTCTGCTGTGCACGCACCGGAGAAGGGAAGGGAGGTAGCACCACACTCCTCTCAGCGAGCTTACGTAGGATAAAAATCAAACCAGACTTACAAAAGGAAGCGTAAGGTAAAACGATAAACTCACCTACAGCACGTTGTGCTTTAGGGATCTGCATCGCAGTACGTGAAGAGCTTGGGAAGCTTCAGTGCTCTCCCTGTCAGAAGGAGAATTCAACTGCAGCACAAACTCCTTAGTGAGAAATTCTGCAGCTTGTTTCCCTTGGCTTTCCGCTCGCTACCCCCAAACGCAGCAACGCGCACCCCCGCGAACCTGTTTGCTTAGCAAGTGCTTTGTGAATCAATTTTCCCTTCAAAATAAATTCCTCTTCTGACAGGCTGCTTTTCAGAAAGCAGCGGAAGGAAAGCTGGGAAAACAAACCACAGCCTTCAGAAACAAAACAAAACAAACCCCACCAAGTGACATGTCACACAGGAAAAAAAAAAAAGATGTATGTAAGCTCAAAACAGTGCCATCCACCCTCTCCATGCTGAAATACTTACTACAACCAAACAAACTTCATTCAGGGAAAAAAAAAAAAGTCAAGTTACAACACAAACAACTCCAAACTTAGGAAATAACAGGATTAATGTTGCCTGTGCGACCGTAATTCAATCCTGTGTGACCATCATTCAATCCCCCTGGGTACCCTTAATTAGAGAGCCTCACGCTGCTTTTCCCCGGTGTCCCTGTCACCTCCGCTTTTCCAGCGGTCTTGCAGGAATCCAGCACCTTATACCCTTCATAGCTAAGCAGCTCTTGCTAGGAAGACATGCCAGATAATTAATATTATAAAAATCAAGACCAACGTAATTCAAGGACTTTGAAAAATGTTTAAAGGCTGCTCAGCCCTCCCTAACCCTTCCCCTGCCTACGTCCAACGGGGCAGCCCAGCCCCACAACCGCACGCTGCCCGGACACGCAACACCTCCCGGCCTTGCAGAGATCTCCTTTCATTCCAGGTTGGGTCTGAGGGGGTTTTTTGTACGTTCAGGTCTGGGTATTTTGCTAGCAGATTCCCGACAAGGGGGCCGTGCCTTTCAGCCAAACCTCAAAGGACTGAGCTGGCCCTCTGTGTTAAAATAGTGGTTTTATTTTAGTTTTCTTGGACAGATGCAACTTGTCTTGCGCAACACCCTTAGACATCAAAATAAAGTATGATTCAGAGCCCTGACTGCATCACAGGTCAAAAGCAAATGGAGGATTGTGTTTCAGTGTTTGGTGTTTACTGTTATTTTAGAAGGGAAAAAACAAATATAACTTTTTGCTGACATAACTCTGACTGTATTTCTGAGTGCTCAAGCGCTGCAGGTGAAGAATTCCTTAAAAGGCCACACCAGCTTCACATCAATACTTAATTCTGACATTCAGGATGTATTTCTGGCTAGTCAAATGTTTTAAAAACAAAGGAACACAATAAAAGGTGTTCGTAAAGCAGCAAAAATGGGTTTTATGGTTTAAAGCCACCAAGCTATGCAACACAGCCGTACACCATCATGCTCCTATTCCTCCAAATGGATGCAAACCACACTTCCAAGATTCACCATCCCCTGTAATGACTTACACCCACAAGGATCGTATGGCAACAGCCATTATTACTAAGCTTGTTTCAACATTTTATGGCCTAACATAAAGCTCCTTACTGCCACATGTGTAGTCAATGTTCACAACCCAATTGCCATTTGTCATACATATAAATTTTAAGTGGATCAATGAAGTGTTTGCGTAAACTACCTTTTTAATCCCTCATTTTGTGTATTAAACAGCAACACTGACTTCTGTTTAAGTTCTCTTTTACAGCCTATTTTAAACTTGTAACAAATACCTTAAATAAGGTATTTATCTTTTGCTTTTGTACCAGAAATGCACCTACATAAATACTGCCGATGGTTCACACAGCCTCTCCGGCTCCTTTCTGAACTGCCATTGCCTCCTGCGAAGTTACTGACTGCAGCGCTCTTTCCGCGTGCCCTGTCTGAACGATCTGACGATAACTGAAAGCGATAAGGCTCGTCCGTCCCTCTGCCATTTAACGGCTCCAAAGTATCAGCTCCCAAGCTTTGTCCAGATCCCAACGTTACAAGCAGTGAGGCTTGTGCTACTTATCCCAGCTTATGCCACGCTCTAAACGAATGCTCTCCCCGTAATAAAACTTTTCTTGGAATTAATCTTAAGCTTTTTACCTAATCACGTATCATTAATCTCAGAACCAGCTTTCAAATAATCCCAAACACTTCCCTTCCCTTCTGTCTGCCACATAACGTCACCCAGTCCGCGCCTGCACTGAACTGAACTGAACAGGGCAGCAGCAAGAGCTTTGGGAAGAAAAGGGGCACACAAATCCCGGCGAACCTCAGTGGCTGTCGGCAGACAAGTGTTCCAAGGCTGCTCTGCAAACCGCAGCTTGGCAGGGAAACACCACCTTCAGACGCTTGCTGAAAAGCGTCATTTCCCTCTCCTCCCCCCGCACCGCCGCTGCCGGGACCCAGCACCCTCCAGCTAGTCTCTGCTCCCTTCCCTCCGTCAGGCAGTCCCGACGCTCTTGGAGGCGCGCTGGTGAACGCGGCTCTGTCTCTGCGGTGCTGGCCTTGGCCTTCACATGCCCGGCTGCGTCGCCCAGCTTCAGGGTGGCTCACAACACCCGACGCACAACCCAGCACTTCCCTCTGACCAAACGTGCTAAAGCTGCACTGCAGCTTTACTCAAAGGGCATGTTCTATTTATACCCGAGCACATCTCCAAATCCTCCAACTTCCACGCTTTTTTTAAATACCCACTCCACAAAACAGATATTTCCAAAGTCTTTCTTCCCACGTACATCCACTCTGCAGTATGTCTTTGCTCCTCACTCACCTTCCTGACGTGCGGGATGCATCAGCAATGCCTTCACAACCTACTTCATACCAAGGCAGGAATTCGAGATACTACTTCCCATCTGGCTAATCATTAATGATGATAAATTAGATCAGGCCTTTCGTCAATCTCTGATGCATACCAGACATCATCGCTCTGGAACACAGCACTTTGCTGCTTCTCACCATCACTCCCTTTCAGGTATCACATGTGGCCCGAAGACTCTCACAGTCGAGCCAAACGGGAACACCAAAGGAAAGCTGGGGGTTAGCGGGGAAGACAACAGCAGAAAAAAGCCTCTCTTTGTTGCAAATTAATTGTATTTCCAGCACCTCATTCATTCCTTAATGCTTTCAAATAAAAATCAGCAATATTAAGAGCACCAGCTGTAGGCAGCTGCAACCGTTACACCTGCAGACAAGCACCTAATTATCTCGAGCTCACTGCTTTCAGGCTCAGTTTTGCATCTCTAAATTAAAAAGAACTGGAGACAGCTCACCAGCACGTAAATCATCTGCAGACCTCGCCTCACCCTGATGCATTTCATTCAGCCTGCGAGCCGTCAGGAGTGAGTTATCAGGGGAGCTGTCAGCCAATATACCGGATCAGTGCAAACGCGACAAAACCCCAATCAATTATTTTGCCCAATACAAATGCATTTCTAAGGGCAACCTGATTTTGTTACTTCGTCTCTGTCTTCTTCAACCACTACCCAAGCATCAATGCGAAATGTCTATTTTCAGCTTAGACCTGGAAAGGTTGTTTGGGGTGGAGGGAACTGTGCCTAAACCCTGCTAATCCTGCTGGGATTGCCCTCGAAGCGCGGTGTTTGTGGGTGGGGGGACGGGTCTGGAAGGGACGGACTGAATATTTGTGTAGCCAGGAACGCTGCCCTACGTGTATCTTTAACTGCAGCATCTCCAAGAAGTGGGTCTTCAAAATACAGCCTGAATAAGGTTAAATCCAGGTTTGGACCAAGCTGCAAAATATTAGCAAAAAAAAAAATAAGCCACAAAGGCACCCTGGGTCATGCCTGCCAGCTCAGGTAACAGGTAACGCAAGGTGAACAACGTGCCAGGGAAGCATCTCTTGCTCAGCTACAGAAAACGTCTTGCTAGCTGACTTAAATTAACTTCATAGTCCACTTTCCTGCATAAAACACCAGCCACTTCCATATTTCGTAAATTCCTATTTTCTTCTTACGATACATGGACTCTCCTAAGAGATGGAAAAGTCAATAGATCTCCTCAGCTCCCTTCAGCTGGAAAGTCATGGTATTATCTCTCTAGAGAGGTAACGGCATCATGGGGAATATGCCGATGTAGCCTTAAAATTCCATTTAATTTTAGGAGGGTTATTTATGATTGTACTGGTCCGTGTTAATTAAAACTCCCATTATGCTGCAGAAAACAGGCTACGCTCGGGAACTCGAAACAGCCCCATGAGTCTTCAGCAGTCCCACCCCGCTCAGCCACCGCTCCTGCTGCTCAGGGTGATCTCTCACAGGTGTCTAGCCACAACCCCTGTCGAGGGACCTTCTAAAGAGCCCAAAAAATTAAGGTGGGGGAAAGGCTCAGCAGGGTGAGTCTTGGTGACCAGTGCTAAAACCAGCTGAGCTCTGGGGTCTGCTGTAAGTTACAGAGGACCATCGTGGGCCAATATCCCAAGGAGAGACGGCAGATGAAGCCTATGCTTCAAAAAACACCAAATAGATCAGAAGCAGAGACGTGTTCAGCCAGCACTGTGCACACCCAGTCAGCTCTGAATGGCATCAAAAACGAAGTCTAAAAGTCCCAAGCAGCGTGATGCCTGGAAGCTGGGCTCACGCCATGGGACACTGGGCTAATGATCTAATACTAGACGGAATCGCTGCAGGTCGCATCTGCTGGGGGTGTGCGGCTGTGCTGCTCTGATCAATCATTAAATTCTCCTCTGCTTTCTACCCAAGTGTAGACAGCGAGGCATGGGAACAACGGGTTTAGGTGTTGTTGCTCTTTATTTCTGCACATCAAAGGCAAACCTGGATTTTTGTTTGTCATCTTAATATCTTAAACACACCAAGGCAGCATTTCCTTATTTCTTAGAAGGCGCACGAACTGATCGATACACGCAGCCCTAGCAGCCAGAGCGCGTTTGTAAGCGCCCTACAACGTGTACACGCACCTTCCCAGCCGATCCATACGTACGTAAAAACAGGGGGAAGAGCCTGCATCTCCCCAGCGCTGGCTCGGCAGGAGCCGCATGCCCCCAGCCACCACCCACACGCCAAGAATAAACCACATTAAATGTGACCTGGGCAAGGTGTATGTCACCCCGCTACCAAAAGAGGGGCTACGTCCTTGGGGAGCCCATTCCAGCTGTCTGGCAGGCCAGGCAACTGCAGAAGTTCTGAGGGTCAACAAACCACTGAGGCTACCAGAAGAATACCAGGACAAGGATGGGTAAGGAAATCAGCTTTTAAACTGTCCTCTCCCTATGACACAGCAGTTCCATACCCGAACTCTCAATACTCACTTCCTAACTCTCAGTTCCTCCTCTCAGACTTCTCATTTCACCTTTTAAAAATCCAAACCCAGCTCCAGGTTCATTGCAGGGGAGGAGCTGATTTGGAAAGAAAGCAGCTCTGGCGGCTGGATGCTCTCAGAGCTATTCCCAGCCGGCTCCTAACCTGAAAGGGAGGACAGGCAAGCCTCCGCTCCCCGGGCTCCTTGGGGCGAAGGAAGCCACAGATAGCATCTACAAGTCAGGTGGCATCAAAGGAAAATTACTGTCGTGAAGGTGTACTCCAAACAGCAGGCGCCTGCAGGCAGAAGGACACACTGCGAGGAGACGGAGCGTTCGGCTGCCATCCAGTGCTGCCGAAGAGGTGGCCCCGGCCTCTCACAGCCGCTCGCCCTGTGCCAGCGCAAGCCCATTCACCGCTGCTCGCTCATCCAGACCAGGGAGCAGATTTGGATTAAAATGAACCTTTTCTTCCAAATCGTGTTCACCACCCAGCCATGCCGACAACTACAGGATAGGACCAAGCAGGAACAGAGAGATGCGGAGGTTGCACCACAAAATGTTGTTGCTTTACAGAATCACAGAATGGTGGGGTTTGGAAGGGCCCTCTGGGGTCACCCAGCCCAACCCCCTGCCCAAGCAGGGTCACCCACAGCAGGCTGCACAGCACCGCGGCCAGGCGGGGCTGGAATATCTCCAGAGAAGGAGACTCCACAGCCTCCCTG
>Ga0065711_1031262_pt1 | contig 30132 bp, 20 predicted proteins | sample Hoacrofraction12_FD_59098 | JGI IMG/M metagenome (GOLD analysis project Ga0065711, IMG submission 59098) | Hoatzin crop microbial communities from Cojedes, Venezuela - Epithelial fraction 12 v2 (version 2) | ecosystem: Host-associated > Birds > Digestive system > Esophagus > Crop | place...
GGACAGAGCGACAACCACAGCATCATGGTTGGTATCTCAATTTAGCAAAGTCATTTAGGGTCACTTGAACTCGAGAGGGATGTTCACAGTATTGTAAGAGCATGGGCCAGGTGGCCTGTGTGTGCATTAACTGCCTTCCCAGCATGCCTTTATCCGCATTCCCTGGAGCTTGTCTACGTTTGCCATGAGGTTTTAAAAAACAAAAGCTGTGTCAACTAATCATTCTGCACCCTATCTGAGCCTGGTCTGATCCCCTTCCCATTAAACAGACGAGAACTCTAGCACATGGGTAGCTCCAGGCACGGTCTTGCAACACATGCTTAGTGCTGACTGAGCTTAAAGTTTCTGAATACACCTAATAAATGTGGGTAAGGACATTGTGCCTTGGGGTGAATGAATTTTGCCCTAGTCCCTCATGGGTATATTGCTGAAATCCATGCCGATCCACAATGTTAAGACCATAGCATACGAAATCCTTGGATCAGAGTCCCAAAAATCTAACCAAGTCATCTGAACAAAAACACTACGTGTACCCTTTGGCCAGCAGGTTTCTGAATAGAGAGTAAATGGAAAATAAATTTTATAGGGCCTACAAGAAAGCTGGAGAGGGACTTTTTACAAAAGCATGTAGTGGTAGGACAAGGGGTAAATATTTTAAACTGAAAGAGGGTAGATTTAGACTAAAGAAAGAAATTTTTTACTATGAGGGTTGTGAGGCACTGGAACAGGTTGCCCAGAGAAGTTGCGGATGCCCCCTCCCTGGAAGTCTTTAAGGACAGGCTGGATGGAGCTCTGAGCAACCTGGTCTAGTGGAAGGTATCCCTGCCCACGGCAGGGGGGTTGGAATGAGACGACCTGTAAGGTCCCTTCAACCCAAACCATTCTGTGATTCTATGGTTCTATGAATACAAGGTGTGAATATAGATTTTATGTCTTCAGGCCATTCGTCCCCATTGCAAGGGCAATTTGATGTGCCCTCTGTCACATAAGCAATGGCACACCAGCACTGAAATATTGTCTGACTCTTGTTTTAAGACACAGCCTTGCCCTGGACTCACCAGTGTTTGGATCAGTAGACCTCACTCCTGCCTTGTTGTCAGCTGTGGTTGGGGCTGGCATGAATATCCCCTCACCTCCTTCCAAAAGAAATAGTTTTTGCAGAATAATCTGGGAATGAGATAAAAAAGGCCACCTGGAAAAGGAGATGGAGTGATGTCAATATGCTCATGTTGGTGCATTTGCTTCTGCTATACCTTTGGAGTTGCGAGGAGCAGGGTGAGGAGCACCTTGATGCTTGGGAGAAGTTTTGCTCTTTCTTACAGCCCTGATACTACGCACACACCTTTGCTGCTTGGCTGGTTCCCCAGACGAGGCACAAACACAGGCTGAGGCACAATGTTTTTCCACTTGCCTACGTGAAATCCTGGGGGCGGATGGCACTTTGCCAGTTGAAACTCTCCCTTGGGCAGGGGCAGGATTTCAGAGGGTGGCTGTGAGGCAGCAGTGATGGGAGATGCTTGCAGAGGGATGTGCCACCACTCCCAGCAAGGAGCACCAACCTGCGGCAGGCAGTGGGGTCCAGGTTCCCAGTGGCACCAGGACTCCCTCTCCATGAGCTGATGTGAGTGGCAGAACAGCAAAGCCTCATTAACAATGTGCTTTGATGTAGTTTTCGTCATGGATCCTCTGAAGTGTTAAAAAGATCTGAGCTGTCCTCAGTCCCAGAGAAGGCTTCAGCAGAGTCTGTTCCTTCTGAGTATCTGTTTTCCTGAAACCCACAGCGACTTCACAAACTCTTGCCGTGCAATGAATTCAAACTGGCAGCTGTATGTTGTTACCTGTGCACACACAAATCCATGAATAGATGAGCCACGTCCTTGTAGAGCTGGGCTAAAAATAAGCCAGAGTTTGTTTTTAATCTTTAATGGCTGCTGCCCATCTCCTGGCTCCGGTGAGAGACGACGCAGGGGAAGAGGTGTCTTTAGTGTAAAGACAGCTGTTGCTGTGTTCAGAGATGACATCCAAATCTGAAAAAGAAACAAACACCCAAGAGATACTGACAGACTCTGACGCACTTACAGCAGAGGAGCAAAGCCATCCTGGTGAGGAGGGGAGAGTCAATAGAAAGACTTCTGACTTCTACCCAGAGAAAATAAGGGATTTTAAATAAACTACTACAGGCCACCAGCCGTGGCCAGCTTGGGAAATGGGTCTAATTTATCTTTGTCTTTGGGAAATGCGACTAGGAGGTGTTTGTTTTACCTGCTGGTGTCCTCAAATTATGATAGGTTTTTTTGCACAGTTTTTCTGTGCCAGCTCTGTGAAAAGATCTCTTGAGTCTGTTGGGGTTCCTCATGTGGAGGAAGCAAGTCTAGGTGTCTCAAGGGGCTTTTGTTGCTAACTTCAAGGAGAACATCTAAAGGGTCTCCTAAGCTTATAAGACCCAACCTATATCTTTACTTCTGCTTACCACTTCTTTAAATAAAAATATTGTCTGAAGTAGATGCATGTTTGTGGCTTTGTTGGCAGGAGCCTTTTCCAGACCCTCACTGCTTTGATGGTCAGAAACCACATTTGTACTAAAATATTACTCTTGATTCTCCCTGATCTGAGGTGATATTTCTATGGACAGCTGGTCCTGTCTCACATGTTTTGTTAGGCTAAAGAAACTAGCCTGTTCCGACCTGCTCTTGGAAGTTCAGCTCTCCAAGCACATTATTTGTGACTTCAAGCCATGGTCACCTTGGGCAATCCAAGCTATGTGCAAGATCTCATGAGCTAGACGGCCATCAAGAAAAGGATCCTTAGAGGATCTGTTGCTTCGACAGTCTGCTGGAGCAGCGTTCATCCGGATAAAGGACCTGAGAGGTGTTTTATTCAGGCAGTCTCTAAGCTGCAATATTACCCCTTTATGAAGGCAATTCTTGAACCCTTATCCGATGGAAAAACATAGATGAGAGTCTCACTGGAGTCCTCTTGTGCCGGTTCTCTTGAATGGGTCTGGGAAAGCAAATGTTTTTAATCAAACGAAAAATGGGGACGTGCAGGCATTTATGTCACCTAACCAGAGCACACATGTACGAAATGCCTCCCTTCCACTGGCAATGCAAGGATGCATGCATAGGGCTGAGCTTCAGCTCTTAGGGTCCCTTGTCAAAATCCTCTCAAACTCCTTAGAAAAAGATTGGCAGACATGCAACATTTTTCTCACAAGTAATAAAATGCAATTGTTGACAAGCTGCTGCTTCAACAAGCCAGAAGGTCAGTGGGAAAAAAATATCAAGTGTGTGCAGTCAAACACTAATTTTCTGATCAGGGGACTATCATTTGGTCACAGAAGTGCATCTAATCCCTATAGGAAGTGCTGTGTCACGAGATACATAGCAACAAAGTATAGATGGATCTTCGTGTCTTGATTTTTCTTTTTTTTTGTGTTTCTGGAGATATTCTGGGGGGGTAGCGACTCAGCCATTCAGCCCCATTTATTTGTTTTGTTTTATTTGTTTTATCCAGGTCTTTTGTTTAGACTCTCTCTTTCCTTCATTTGTCCCAGCCCCATGGATGTTTCCATGCAGCCCACTGACCTGTAGAGCTCAACCATCCTCCACCCCACCAGCAAGCAGCTGGGTCCCTCACCCTGTGGTGGCTCAGGGAAGGACAATGATGCTCTCTTCAAGCTGAGAAGTCAGAAGACACCTGAGCCAGGGTGGTGAGATCCATCCCACAGAGGGCACAGCCATCCCTCAGCCTCTGAACCACAGTGCCAGCAGTGTTTGGGCTGGGAGCTGTGGGGACGGCTGTGTTTTGGAAATCCCAGGGCAACAGGACCACGTGCATGTGGGACTCTACATGTGGGTGGATGGATGTGCCTATGTTGTTGTTTCTCCCTCGTTGCTCAATAGTCTCACTTGTTTAGTTTGGCATTATCTTGACAGCCCTGGAGGCCAAGGGAGAGTTAATAGGTTTTATGCTATCCTGTAATCATGCAAAACTTGAAATAACATGCGACAACATGATTGTTTTATTAAGGAGGTGTAGGTGCATCTATGATTAGTGAGGCTTTTAGGAGATGCCTGGTTTGTAATCGGGCAGCAGCTAGCCTTCAGGTGCTACCTACAACCCTGTAGAGGTTTGTGGCTGATTGTCTCCAAGATCTCTGTGCTTCGTTTTTGGGGAGAAGGAGTGTCACCTCCTCCCAGCCCCAGCAGTCAGATAAAAAGGGCTTTGGGAAATGTCTCTGCCATGTCCTGGGTGCACCCAGTCCCAAGGGACTGACCATGCTTCAGGGATTGGTGGTGGCCTGTTGCTGCATGGGCTGCACTAGGTCTCCCTGCAGCCCAGGCAGGTCCAGCACAGAGTAGGAACATCTTTTTCCTGCTCACAGGATTAGGTATAGGGCCAAACTTCTTCTGTTCCTCATTTCATAGCATTTCCTCTCTCCTTGAAACTTATTAACTGCCCAAGCCCTGGGACAAATCCTGCCACGAGTATAGGTATGGAAAGATGGAGTGAAGTTAGCCACCACCAAAGGAAACACCTTTTAAAGCAAACCAGGTCCATGACATACCTACAGCTCTTGAAATGCAGCACTGTTACTTCTAATGTTATTTTAATTCCTCACGAGATTTTATTCCACTCTATTTTTGGCACTGAGATGTAGGTTTCCATTATAAATAGCTGCATATTCTAATTCAGTCTGATAACTAGGACAAGAATGCGCTGGGCATCCAGACCTTGATTTTGGAGGATGAAGACTGCAACATTTCCAGCCAAGCTTTGGGATTTCTGCGAGATCCTCCTCTCAGGAAAACTAGTACCTTTGCATCTGGAAAGTGTCCTGCACTGCCTGGATATAAATCAAATGGGAGCACTAATAAGGACTCATTGTCAAGCTAACAAATCATAGAAACAAGGCTTTGAAGCTCTACAGCTTCTTTCCCTCTGAGGAGCTCAGAGTCTGAACGTAAACACAAGGACTTCAGCATCAAAGCTGGGTGATAAATATTCTTCCCGTTCTGTAGTCAGAGAAGCCGTGGCGTAAGCCTGTGCATCCTTGTATATGACACTGAACTAAAGCCCTTTGCAAAAATAAAAAACAAAGGCTCTGTGTGGTTTGTAAGCACTTTAAAATGACTAATTACTCCTAAGAAAATCAGAAGCTGGTTGCAAAAAAATCCCAACAAACAGAAATAGTTCTGTTTGCAAGAAACATTTTTCATCTGTGAATAAGGGAGAGTTGAAGGTTCAGGGCAACTATGAAGGACGGCTCCGTCCTCATCCCACTCTCATCCTACTGTAGCCTGGGGAAAGTTTCTCAATCTCTATAATTTACCATGGGCTTTGGATCAGGATTTCAATCTACATGATTTCCAGCTGTTTGTTTGTGCAAAGCAATACTGCTGCTCATGCTTCTGCCTTGGGGTTGGGGAAGAGGAAATCGAATCTGTGCTCATGTAGGGTCTGCTCATGTGTGAAATAAGAGCATGTAGCAAAGAGATCAGCTGGACTGGACCCCATATCAGCCATGCCTTGTGCAGAGGGTTCGACTACAGAGCCCAGAGATCCCTTCCAACCTCATCTGTATTATAATTCCAGATCTGGATCCGTAAAAGGGGATAACTTTGTTTTCTGCTTTACCCTCAAAATGCCTTTCACTATACACCCTTTGCTGTTGCTGACAACTGGATATCTTGTCACAGGTCAGCAACAGTCTTGATTCTCCCTCTTCAGAGGACTACAGAGAAATGGCTGTGCTGTACCGAAGTTCTTCGTAGTTTGTTTGCAAAGAGGAAGGTGAAGTTATTGTAGGGAGCACAGATATCCAAGTGCATAACCACTGACTGATGACACAGCCTTACTCTTAAGGGCATGAGTCATATTTACACAGGTGTTAAGTGAAACAGAATCCAATTATATAATCGTGGGTATTTTTCTCTGATTGAAATAAGTCATCTGGATTTGTTTAAAAAAGAAATTTGCAAAAGAGCTTAGTGGATTTTAAAAGTGTACGTAACTTCTTCCCTGCCTATGCACACACATAACACTGCTTGCAGATTGACATGCACCGTGGGTACAACTATCCAGTATTTTTTCCAGGATGGTAATGCAGCGCTGCATTGCTGAAGGTGGGTTTCTCCAGGCTTGATCAGAAAGGTGCATGGAGAAACACAGCAAAGGAGAACAGCTGTGAATAATAAACAAGCAGTAAATGAGACAAACCCCTTCTGTGCAGCTCTGTGGACAACAAGGAATTAGAGTGATGCTCTTCCAGAGGCGACAGCACAAGTGCACCTTGAGCTTCAGACTGTGGCTCACACTGCCCGGAGCAGCAAAGTGCATGTTTATGCAGGGACATAAAAGCAAACCTCTATGCTTCCTCCTACGGGTATTACTGAATGGCTCTGCAATCTCTGCGGGAGGTCACAGATGCCTTGGCTTCCTGAAACGCTTTGTCTAAGGAAGAATTAGCAAACACAATAGAGTCATACTACTCTCTGAGGATTGGAAGCATGAGATAGATCCACGATTCTCATGCCTTTCAGAGGCAGCCGTCTCAGGTCTCAAACCTGCAGCATTCTGGCAGGGGTGTTTGCTGCCTCCCAGTTTCCTTGCTTGTGCCTTATCACGCAGTCACGAATCCGGTTTTTACCTGGAGGGCTTCCAAGCAGAGCGTTCACCTGCCCAGCCAACGCACTGCTGTGTCACCGGGGAAAGGGACAAAACACAATATATTCAGAGGAATATGTTGTAGATAGCTTAGTTCTGCGTACATTGATGTTGATTTTATCGAGAGTCCTGGCTGATACCTGCTGCTCCCTGGGCAAACCTGTCTTAGACGGCTCCAAGGCTCAGCAGAAGGGATCTTGAGTTGGTAGCTGAAGCAACGAGCTACAGCCAGATTGATCTACAAAAATGAGCTAGAAAGAGAACGCAGATCACTTTGGGAGACATTCACATTAGCAAAAAACTAGGTAGCAACTCATCCCAGCCTCGTACAAGTGTCAGGAAAGCGTGTGATGGATATCTACTGCAAAGATGGTGTCTCTCCACTGACCAAGAAAAGTCCTGCCTGATTTCCTCAGATAGCCTCTGGACACAACAAGTTATCCATCTCTCCCCGAAGTTGTCCTTGCCTTGCATCTGTAACATCAACCATTGCCCTCTCCCAGCATTTCGAAACGCTTGCTGGGATATTTTCTACAGCTTTTTTTTATTTATTTATTTTTTTTATTTATTTATTTATTTATTTATTTATTTTAAAAATAAACTGCCCACTTTCCACTTCTGCCATTGTTGGAAAGGGTTGGCAAAGAAGCTCCATGCAGTGTTTACATAAAGCTAAGATATGAGGTATGCTAAGCTGTTCTTTGTTGTTTCCAGAACTGAAAATTCCCTGGCTTTTATATTCTCAAAAATTTTCTAAACAAAAATACTCATTTTAATTTTTCACTAGGTTGAGCAAGGTTGGAAAACTTCCACTTTTCTATTCAAAAATATCAATCCGAGACTAAACATAATTCTGAGAATTACTAAGGAAAATATTACCCAAAACATTGGGAGGTTCAGAATCTTTTTGGGAATGGAAAAAAAAAAACAGTCTAACTGGAAATGCATGAAACAGAACTCTTCTTCCTACTCACAAGCTATTGTGCAGGAAGATACATATGGATTTGTAAAGCAACAGTGTGTAAGCAGACAGGCTGCAGTTGCTGTTGGCTCATTTTGAATGACTGTACCTCTAAACTGGAAAGCATCTGATATTACATTCCTGCCCTGATAATGTTTCTGTCCCAGTTCTAGCATCAAGTGCTCTGGTAGATCAAAAAGCCTGTTGGCTGCACTATCAGACCACATGGCTGGTGTTGTTGCCAACTGGTTTCATGGCAACTCTAGACATGCTGCTTATCCCATGGTCATGCGTAACATAAACTAGGTACTGCTGGATGGCAGGCATGGTGCCATGATAGGCAATGTGGTGTACACCCATGTAGTCTTCTCGTAAAGGAAAGAAAAGAAAATAAGAAGGAAAAATATCATTCAGCTTTCTGTTTGACGAGCTGAGATACTAAGAAAATCATAACAAGTACTTCTACCTTGGGACACCAATTCTAGAGAGACGTTGACAAATCAGAGCAACTCCAGCAGATGTTTTCAGGGGGTGGGAGCCCAGGAGGTATGAGGAGAGACTGAGGGACTTGTTTTCTTCACCATGGAGAGGAGAAGGTGAAGGGCAAGATCTTATTGCTGTCTACAACCGCCCAATGGGAAGGTATAGAGAAGACTGAGCCAGACTCTTCTTGAAGATGCACGTGATAGGATAAGAGGCAACAGACCCAAGGTATTGGGACAGATTAGGAACAGAGGCTGTAAGTGAGCAAAAGACTCATTTGTGAACAAATGCAGGGACACCTTCCAGGAGAGCATAAGCCTTGAACAGCCCCAAGGATTGAGGAGGAACAGAAAACATAGATGGATCAGGAGGTGAACTGGTTGAGAAGGGAAATATGGTTTAGCATAAAAAAACCCAAAAAAAAGACCTTCTGTGACTGTTGGGGGGACATAAATACACAGAGACATCATTTCCAGAAGCAGCCTAGGTACAGACAATTTTTACACCAGGTCATTGGGAACAGAGCTATATACTAATTTTGCACGCCACGCTACCTGCTCCTTGCAAGAGACATTCAGGTTTATCTTTAACCAGATAACATTGCCTTATGGTTTGAGAGCTCTGTTTTCGTCTAGGGGTGCAACTACAAAGCACAGTGCCTCACCCACATAGATTTTCTGCTTTTCAGACTAGATCTCATGCAGAAGCTGTGATCCCTGCCATAACAGCTGAAATGTGGGAAACATGCTGACAAACAGGCCAGAGATCAAAGAGGTGAAGCATCCATGGCCAATGAAGGGAGGGGAAGATTAGCCTTCTTCACCTGTGGCTTGTCAAAGCGATGACAGCTATGAGACGCACAAGTTAAAGTCATGGAGCATGAGCACTGAGAAGTGGCTGCAGTCAACTGTGTCTAATGCTTTTTAGCTGGTGGGGATCTCAAAAAATCCCCTTAGTTCAAGTGCATCATAGAAGGGAGGGCTGAGGGTGCATTCAATCCCACTGTCCATGTCACTGACAAAGGTGATAGACAGGACCCATCCCAGAACTGACCCCTGAGGAACACCACTCATCACTGGTCTCCACTTGGATATCGAGCCATTGACTGCAACTCTTTGAGTGCGACCATCCAGCCAATTCCTTATCCACCAAGTGGTCCATCCATCAAATCAATGTCTCTCCAATTTAGAGAGAAGGATGTCATGAGGGACAGTGTCAATTGCTTTGTACAATCCCAGGTAGATGAAACTTCTTCCACCTTCCACCAAAGTTGCTGCTTACAGGGAGGTACAATGAGTCACCTGCATCCCAAGTCGTCCACTGGGAGGAGTATGATGGTGGAATAGATTCGTCTTCCTCAACCAACAATCCACTGGGCATCACTTTGATTATATTTGCTAAAACACTTTTACACCTCACTCTTTTTTCCTTGTTTGGAAGGAGCAGGTCCACCTCACATCTGACTTTTACCCAGTATGGTCTATTGGGTTGATATTCGCTCTTTGTTGTCTTTGTTATACATAAAGCCAATTTTCTTCACCTCTGGGTCTGCTCTTCTTTAACTGACTGTTGGTGAATTGTTTATAGCTGAGGGGTCTCTAATGCCAAGCCAGTGCCCCACCTCTTATCACTCCATGCCTGCACTCCTCTGTGCCACATCCTGCACATCCACCTCTCCAGTCTTCTGCTGCCCTACCAGGTCTGTATTTCTTTACACCCCATCATTACACTGAAGTCATAAATAGCTCATTCTGCATACAACAACTGCTTGTTATGGCTACCTATGTAAACTTACAGTTGCATCATACAAAGATAAACGTAAGTAAAGGAAATTAGGCATAGCCACCTGGCCAATTAGCAAAACTGCTGCTACAGCTGAGCAAAGTAAAAACGAAGCTGAAGGCAGGTCAAGACAAGTTCAGACAAAGCAATCCCAACAAGACTCAGCCCTGAGGACTTGCAAACTCAATAAAAAGAGTGTCTCCTATTACGAGCAATACCAGTATTGCTTTTACTGGGCTACAGAGCTATATCATCACCCCTTGCAACTGGGAGCCAATGGTTTTTCTTCTATGCACCTTGCTGGTGACATGACTTCAGCTGCATCAGCCAGATATGCTTCACTCACCTTTCCAAGACCAGCAGTGTCTTGGATTCAAGTATTTTCACTATCTCTGCCCGTGATTTATACTTTCAGTGTCCCTGACTCCAGGGGTATTTTTAGTGTAGTTCTCTATGATGATGATACAACACAATAACCTCGCTGCTGATGTGCTTGATTTTAAATGCTTTTTGACACGAAAATTCTGTGATGTTCTGGGCCATGACTGCACTGCTTATCAACCAACGCAGCGTAAGTACAGGGCAGTCTGAGCCCAGTAGCTCAAGTCTGAGAAAGAGCACTGCTGTGCAGTGAAAATCTGTGAAAATTGTATTTCTTTCTGAGTTTTGACAGTACCTAATTAAAGTTGGTTTCATGTGCAGAAGTGATGTCATACATACATTTCTGGACAACAAATAGGAAATGCCTAATATATTTCTATACAGCTAACAAGTGAATGAATACCCGGGTATTTTGATCACGTCTGAATAAACCCTTAGTTTACACCAATGCAAAATAAATGGAGCTCTCTTTGTCTTTGTTTGGAGAAAGAAAATACAATAGGGGTCATCACAAATGCATAAGAACAGAGATGGGGAAAAGCTTAGCCACTTATCTGGGCTCCAGCTTCCCTTTCAGGAAAACTTCAGTTTCTTCAAGTTGTAGAAGAAAGTTACCAGCTATGGTAAAGTGCCCTGGGCTTCTGGATGTAACAAACATCATTCAGTGATGCAATGAAAAGCAGATAGGTGGCCATGACGGAACCCAGTGTCCACAAAGTGGCCTGTCACCATTGCATTTTACCAGTACATGACAAACCACTTGTGTTAGGTCTTGGCAATAGCACAGCAAGAACTTGAAGTGTCCGCTTCATGTCTTGGCACTCATGCATGTCCTGGAACTGATGAGAATATTTGGCACCTTTCTTTCCCCATGGCCTTCATTCAGGATTTTTAATGGTCCTCTGTCTATTGCACTTAGTACCTGGAGTACAGATGGGTTCATGTACTCACGGGTTCATGAGTGATACCTGGATTTAGACAAGGGGTCTTTGGCTTGGAAAAGAGCTACCAGGCTGAACATAGGGCTACATAACATAAATGGTGTAGAAAAGGCGGACAAGGAGCAGCCTCACTACTGCTTGTCTAAGAGAACTAGGGGTCTGAATGAAACTGTGAGGCAGAGGGTTTGAAAGTGAAACAACTACCTTTACTGAAATGATGGCATTAAGCCTAAAAGGGTGCTGTGAAGGCTGGGAGGGTGAATAAAATCAACGTACAGTGAGACATATTGGTGGTGTTTCAATGTTGGTTACCATACACAGTGGTCCTGACACAGCCCCTAGGCTAGCAAAACCTGAGACTGCTGACTGCCAGAACTGGCAGACAAAAAGTGAGAACCTCCTTCTACCACCCAGGTGCAGCAGAAAGTCAAAAGCATATCAAACAACTCTGGGGACTGAGCTCTGGGCATGGCTCATGGTTAAAGGACACTGCAAAGCACACACTGCCAGCTAATGCAAGCCGGCAGCTCATTTCCAAAGTCCCTCCATAGCCAGCGATGGGGTTCATCCAGCCACCTCCATGCCAGTGCAGCACCCTGACCACTTACACAATGTTGCTCCAGCACTGGAATTATATTTGAGCAACCTGAGAGCTATGTGTGAATACAGAATTGCAGTTCATTCCAAATTTGATCTCATTTTGGTAATGGGAAGCAAAGAAGGACAGGTGAAAATCATTGCAGAAACATCTGCCAGACTTTGCAGCATGCTAGGAAATAATGGTGTTTGTGTTCTGGTGATCTTAGTAGGTGCATCACAAGATTACAGGAAGGTCATTCTGGAAGGGGAAACCAAGATCCCGATGAAAGCTCTCTACTGTGAGGTCAGCCCAGGTTCCTCAGTACTTCATGCAGCTGAGTTCTGAAAACTTCAAAGCATGGAAAGTGTACCAACTCTTTTGAAAACCTGCTCTTACGCATATGCTACATAGAAGACTTTGAATCACATCTTTATTGATGATTTCATGTGTCACAAGCAGAGTGATAATTGAAGGAGGATATTTTTGCTGATAGATCTTGAACAGGACATTATAGGAAAATGTAGAATCAGGCCAGGATGGACAACACAAAAATGTAGGAACTCTTACCAACATGTAAGGAATTGCAAACAATGCCCTAGAGGATTGAAGCAAGGGGGAAAGTCATTCCACTGAATTCCAAACTCAGGCCAGAACCATTACACAAATCCAGTAAAGATAGTTTCGTACCAGTGGACTTGGTAAAAGAAATGTTGATGGAAGGTGACTGCCAGTGGGAGGTAATGGGAAATGTCTTACACGTCTTCTGCAAGATGGGCCACAAAACGTAACTTGCCTCACTGTATAAACATTTCATTATAAAGGTAGAACCAGAGTTTCAAATAAAATGAAATAAAATCACAGAATCGCAGAATGGTAGGGGTTGGAAGGGACCTCTGGGGATCATCTAGTCCAATCCCCCTGACAAAGCAGGGTCACCTACAGCAGGCTGCATAGGACTGCTTTCAGGTGGGATTTGAATACTTCTAGAGAAAGACAATCCACAACCCCTCTGGGCAGCCTATTCCAGTGCTCTGTCACCCTCAGAGTGAGGAAGTTCTTCTTCATGTTGAGACGGAACTTCCTCTGCTTCAGTTTGTGCCCTTTGCCCCTTGTCCTGTCGCTGGGCACCACTGAGAAGAGTCTGGCCCCATCCTCCTGACACCCATCCTTCAGATATTTAGAAGCATTTGGAAGACTCCCTCTCAGTCTTCTCTTCCTCAGGCTAAACAAGCTGAGCTCCCTCAGTCTCTCCTCATAGGATAGATGCTCCAGTCCCCTCGTCATCTTTGTAGCCCTCCACTGGACTCTCTCCAGTAGCTCCTCGTCTTTCTTGAACTGAGAAATCCAGAACTGGACACAGGACTCCAGATGGGGCCTCACTAAGGCAGAGTAGAGGGGGAGGAGAAACCTCCCTTGACCTGCTGGCCACACTTCTCTTAATGCACCCCGGGATACCACTAGCCTTCTTGGCAGCCAGGGCACACTGCTGGCTCATGGACAACTTGTCATCCACCAGGACACCCAGGTCCCTTCTCCACAGAGATGCTCTCCAACAGATCAGCCCCAAGCCTGTACTGGTGCATGGGGTTGTTCCTCCCCAGGTGCAGGACCCTGCACTTGCCCTTGTTGAACTTCATCAGGTTCCTCTCTGCCCAATTCTTCAGCCTGTTCAGGTCTCACTGAATGGCAGCACAGCCTTCTGGTGTATCCACCACTCCTTCCAGTTTTGTGTCATCAGCAAACTTGCTGAGGGTACACTCTATCCCTTCATCCAGGTCATTGCTGAATAAGTTGAACAAGACTGGGCCAAGTACTGACCCCTGGGAACACCACTAGTTACAGGCCTCCATTTAGACTCAGCACCGCTGATGATTATCCTCTGAGACTGACCATTCAGCCAGTTCTCAACCCACCTCACTGTCCAATCCTCTAGCCCACACTTCTTGAGCTTGCCTATGAGGATGTTATGCGAGACAGTGTCAAAAGCCTTGCTGAAGTCAAGGTAAACAATATAAACAAAACAAAGCAAAACAAAATAATATAAAATAACAAAATTAAATTAAATTAAAATAAAATAAAATAAAATAGTATTAAACTTTATAGAGGACAGGTGCACTATAAATAACTTTAGTGATCACTGCAGTTTTAACACAACATTCTTTTTATTCTTCTCAAAAGGGTACAGAAAACAAGAGATTTTAGCCTCCTTGGATCAGATCACTGGCACGGGAAGTTTAGTCTCCTGCCTCTTACTTTGGAAGAGCAGAAGTGTCTTCTTTACTTCTCATGTAGAAAGAAGGAGATTTAGGCAGCACAAAGGGCCAGCACAAAACTGTGGGGTGGAGAGGACTTGGCACATAACTGAATTTCATCTACGACTGGCCAATTCAGCTGTTCTTCTGGCTAACACCTGTGGAAATACATTCTGAAGAGTTATGGAAGGCTTTTAGGGCAAGGTTTTTTGCATTAAATATATTTCATGGAGCAGAATTTTTTAGTTCAAAACCAACCAGACCAGCACAACAAAAAAACTCCATAGTTCTGTGGAAATTGTTGAAGCGCCATTTCAAAAATTTGTGTCAGGACTTTCTGAGTTTTGCTTCTTTCTTGGTAGTAGAAAAGGGCAGGTACTAAAAAAGTAATTTCTGGGAGCTGTTGAGGGTTGTCCATGAGGCATCTAAACAGAAAGCTGAGCTGGCAAGTGTTTATTCTCTTGTTCACTGGGTTCGGCAACATGAAAGACTTCCCAATCAGGTCCTCACAGTCTAGTCCAGAAGAGGGCACAAAGGGAACTTGCTAGCACCCCAACTGGCAAAAAGCTGATCCTCAAACTAGCTGCGGCATCAGCATTGCACAAGTCAGAGTAACAGCAGGAGACGGGGCGCGTCATGCCAATCCCATCCACATCAGATGGGACGCAGATGGCAGAGCACATCTTGGTGACGGTTGAGATTCCTATGAAGGGATAAACTACAACAAAGCAAGAAAGAAGGAACAGTTAGGAACAGGATTAATGGAGGAGAACTCTTCCTGTCCCTAGTGCAACATGAGCTACTTTCACCACCAAAGCCTTAGCTCCCGTCCAAACACAATTGGACTACTTCCTACCAGCAACACAGGAAACAATTCCTGCAGAGTGACCACAAGATGAACTGCACCTTATATCCTCTGTGTTCTGTCTGGATCAACTTTACCCTACGGAAGGTCGGTTAGGCACTTCTTCTGCCTCTGTTTTGACTCTACTCGCTTTCTCCTGACTCTCCCATGTGCAACCAGAGCCTTACCAGCAGGACCATGCAAAAGAGAGAGCCTCTGTCTTTGCAGTGCATTTCTTTACTGGGACAGCTTATGATGTGTAGGGTCACCAGTCAGACTGACGATGCCTTCCTGAGAGCTCCAGAGAACTCAAGGGTATTTGTTTTGCTTCCAGATGACCAGAAATTGGTAGTCCCACCTTACTGATCTTCTCTGATCTCTACTGGCCTCTCTACTCCACCCAGCTTTCATAAACAATTTTCGGGTCAGAAGAGCACCGTTTAACACATGCCCATTGTGCAAGTCATGCAAACGGTCTGGAAAGCCAGAACTCTTTAGCTCCATGCCTCAAGCTCAAGTCAACATGTTTTTTCTAACCATGCTCAACACTGAGCATTAACTACTAGCTTGCATCCAGCAAGTATTCACTCACATGAAGACTGCTTTCTGCAAAAGCAAGAGCCTGCTCCCTGGCCTGTGGGAGCTCCCTTCCAGGCTTACATATTTAAGTGAGAAAAGGTACTGCTCCCCACAACAGCAGTCGTCACTGTAGAAACACTAACTCATTAAAAATATGGGTTAAAAAGTCATTGCCCTTACCATCCTCCAGGGAATACATGGTTGTCTTGCACATCGTTTCGTTCTTTGCGCAGTTCTGGATTGTCAGGCACTTATCAACAGCAGTAGGTTCACGGCAAGTGTAACATTGCAAGGTGTGTGCTGCAAGGAGGAAAAACACAAAGTTGGGCTTACTGTGAACCACCATATTCTGTTTATGCCTCTCCAGGCACCTCTGGGGACGGTATGTCTCCAAAATATTCATACTGAGAACAGTAATGGAATAGTAAAAGTTATTTATACCAATGGGAATGAGAAATACAGTAGTCTGGTGGCCAAAGCGTAACCTCAGATGGGAGTTCAGAACCTCTGCAACAAGTCAAGCAAGACAGAGCCACACACACAGAAGATCCCATAATACAGGAAAGTCTTATCAACAGCAGGATCTTGACGGTTTGGAGCACAAAGATGGTCCGTCTGCTCTTGTTTTGTTATTGGGAGTTTGGTAGGTTGGCTTTTTTTGCAGATAGGTCTTAAGCAGTCCACAAGAGACTGTAAGGATAATTTTACTTATTTTTGAATCTGCCCCCTAGCACATGCAGTAAATATAGGTTGAATGAGCCAGGACATCCCAACTCCAACAAAAATGATGAGGGGGACAAAAAAAATCAGGAGTAAATTCATTAAAGGAGTGAGGAGGAACTGCTTGACCCCTCTGCTTCTCCCTTATCAATGTGAGGGTAATTGTGTTTCCTAAGACAGGGCTGACTATTCTGTGCAGTGACTGGAAGCCAGCAGACAGAAATTGCAAAATGCAACATCTCAGTAGTTGAATTCTTTGAAGATCTTGCCCTGGGTCCCAGCAGCCAGCTAAGACATGCAGGCACCCAGGACAAGTCCAATACTTTAATTGTGCAATTTCAAGATTTTTTTTATTTCAATCATTATCACAATTAGTCAACAGACCCTGCTTCACATGTTTATGACAAGTACCTAACTGTTCTGCTTGCCAGCCAACCACATGCCCAAATTCCTTTAATCTGTGTTATTTCCACAGGAGAGTAAACAAACTTGCAGCTGCTTTACCTCAACTCTTTTCTTACTCTGCATCTGCATTTCTCTTTGCCTTTGCATTAGCAGAGCATCAGAAAAAGATCAGTCTCACAGAGTCACAGCACAGTGGAGGTTGGAAGGGACCTCTGGAGGACATGTAGTCCAATCTCACTGCTCAAGCAGAACCACCTAGGACTGGCTGGTCAGGACTGCGTCCAGCTGGGTTTTTAACATCTCCAAGGATGGAGACTCCACAACCTCCCTGGGAAGCCTGTGCCAGTGCTCCATCATCCTCCCAGTAACAGTGCTTCCTGATGCCCCAGCTCAAACATCTTTTTCTCACAGGAGAGATGATGATCTTTGTGTCCCTTCTTTGGACTCTCTCCATGTCCATGTCTCTTTTTTACTGGGGAGCCTTGAACAAACACAGTACTCCAGCTGTGGCCTCACCAATGTTGAGTAGAGAGGTAGGATCACCTCCCTTGACCTGCAGGCTATACTTCATCTAATCCAATCCAGGATGCCAATAGCTTTCTTTGCCACAAGGGCACATTGCTGGCTCATGTTCAACCTGCTGTCCACCAGGACCCCCTGGTCCTTTTCGGTTGAATTGCTTTCCAGCTGGCTGGCCCCCAGCATATTTTGGTGCATGGGGTTGTTCCTCCCCAGATGTGTGACTTTGCACTTCCCCTTGTTGAATGGTATGAGGTTCCTGTCAGTCCATTTCTCCAACCTGTTAAGGTCCCTCTGGATGGCAGCATGACCCTCTGGTGTATTAGCCACTCCTCACAATTTTGTGTCATCCACAAACTTGCTGCATCCACATAGTTAATGACAATGTTGAACAGGACTGGATCCAGTATTGACCTCTGGGGTACACCTCAGGTTACTGACCTTCAGGTAAACTTTGTGCCAGTGATCACCACCCCCTGGGCTCAGCCATTCAGCTAGTTTTCAATCCACCTCACTGGCTCTCATCCAGCCCATAACTCAACAGCTCGTCTATGAGGAACTTATGGGAGACAGTGTTAAAGACCTTCCTGAAGTCCAGGTAGACAATATCCAGTGCTCTCCACTCATATACCAGGCCAGCTGTTTCATCATAGATGTTTATCAAGTTGGTCAAGCATGATTTCCCTCGATGAAGGGTTCAGATACACAGAAAACTCAGACTTGAATGTGAGTTGCAGCAGGGAGAATTTCATCTGGTGCTGTTCACCCTGTCAGCTCTTTCCAAATACTGGGAGCTCTCAGGTAGGAGAGCATCCCAGAAAGAAGGAGCTGTATCCATCAAATTTACTGAGCCATGAGAACAAACTAAGCACAACCCTTCACCTTTGCTGAGATTCTGGTTTCTTGAGAAGAATGTGTAAGAAGTTCTTTTAAAAAGATGACAGTGGCCACAACAATAGAAAGCATGGAGACATGTACTGCTCTAGACAGAGACCACAGACACAGACTTTGGTACCCAAGTCTCCAAATCCAGTCCAAGGTAGATCACCCTGCCTCATCACTCACCAGTTGCTAGATGGTCTTCATCACCTCCCTGTTGAGCTGCAGTGGCCCTTGCAAGCCTGCAGGTGTCAATTGGCTGCTAGACATGCAGAATAACCACAGCCCGAGTCTTTCAGTGCTTAAAGTCTTTTGACATGGTGAAATTTTAGCGAGAGACGCTGAAGAGCCCAGATTGTTGTAATGTAGTATTTCCAGAGCACTCCAATATAAAGACATCAAGCAAAAATGGTGTCTGGTATTTCCTGTCACCAAGGAAGCCATTTCTGGACAGGATTTCCAGGGCACTCTGCTCTCTGCAGGTCTTTCCGAGGAACCCAGCACTTGATCTAGGTCCTCTTTTCCACCCTCCAGACAGACACCTGAATGTGTGTGCTTTGCAGTCACAGCAATGTGTTTTCGTACCATCACAGACCTGCAGCCCCTCCCTGGTCTGGAAAGCAGTTGTCACCCCACCCATGTGACAGACATGCTGAAACCCTTTTAAACCTTGCTGAAAAAGAAAAACAATTCAGCTCATCTCAGCACACCTAAAATAGAGTGTTATAACAGCAGGCTCAGGCAAGCAACCCACCTTATGAAAACAGATAATGCAACTTCTCCCTAACTAGTCAGCCAGAAAGAGCCCTTTTATAAACAGACACTGAAATTACCTTGCTTTTATTCAAAGCAGACTTTATTACTCTGTTTTGCCCATTGTGGAATGATGTTTTGTTTGCATTAATTCTACAGCTGACAGCTGACAAATACATCTTTAGGGAGGAAGCTTCGTCGTTATTCTCAGATTTCATGATACTCCTCACTGGACAAGTCAAAGCCACAGCATTTGTGCTCTTTGAAAAAAAAACCAAAAACCAAAAGCCACAAAAAATAGATAAACACAAAGGGACGTCAAATTAAGAGATCATTGTCCCCAGTGTGTGCAAACCCAGTATTTTCATTAACCTCACTCAGATTAACAGGTTCAAACATGGCTAAATATGTTAAATAGTAGCTATAGATACGAGCATATCTTTTTTTTTTTTTTGGAGATCGAAATGATAGCAGGTCAATAAGTGTTTGGCACAGTAAAATAATCAAAAGCTGAAATGAAACAACTTTACTTTTGCAAATGAGGCAGCTCTTCAACAACAATAGTCAGACGGCATCTCGCAGAGCAAGGAGGAAACTCCATTACTTGGTGATTTAAAGACCTGTGGTCTAAAAGCCCTGTTTCAAGCAAGCTTTGGAATATCTATCTGGCCTATTTGTGAAGGGTAGATATCTGTGACTGTAGTGGTCCCTTTTTGTTTTAAAAGCCTATGAACTTACACACAGACAATCAGACATGCAGCAGCTTAAAAATGAATAAAAAAGGAATAGAGACATATTAGAAGTCTTATTTAAAATTAGAGGTAAATGTAAAATGCTAAAATATGTCAATATACTTATAGTGCTGTCTTTTTAGACTGCTGAAAGCAAAAGAGGAGACAAAAATCAGAAAATCTTGGAATTACTTAGAAGAGATTTTACTAGCTTCACTTGGATATTGGCAGATCTTCCATCCTTCAACCCTGACTGTCTTGCTAAGAAATGCCAAAACTACACAGATTCCACTCATGCCCAGAAGAAACTTGAAGGAACTGCAGACTCATCATGGTTTTCTCTGCACACTCTCCCCTCTGCAAAGCTGGGATATGCTTTGCAAAGAAGAGAGAGTGCAGAGGGAAATTCTGCTTGCCAAATCCACTATGAGGTTTCCAAAATTTGCCAATGTTTGTCCATCAAATCAAAGCATCCATCCTGACTGTGCCTACCTGAATGGGACAGGGAAATGGGGAAGGACAAGAAGGGAGAAATATGGCAGCACGGGGTCACAGGAGAGGCTTCTGCTCCCCAGTTGCCCAACTCTTCACAATGTCTCATTAAGCAATATGACAAAATTCAGCTGGTGAGTTAACCCTAGACCAAACTTCTGTCCCACCCCATTGCTTTCCTGCTCCATTCTGCCTTTCCAATTCCTGTCGGTCTCTTAAGGAGATCTGACCACAGAGTTCCCTTCTCTCCAAGCCATCTTATATTAATTAATGATGTTCCTCTCTGAGCTGCTGCCTTTCCATTGACAAGCAGACACAAATCCCCTGAATGAACACGGTATAATGATGAAAGGAAATATCTCCTGCTCTGGAGATCAGTGATGATTGATCTTTGCTGTCACAGCTGTGGTGAGCACATGAAGCTTCCATTGATCTTGACATAGCACAAGCACCGCAAGGCTTTGAACTACCAGTGACCAGAGCCAGGACACACATCTTTGAGATAACAGGACAGTCAGTGAATGCACAGGTTCAAACGTGGCTAAATATCTCCATAAAAGGAGAGGGCTAATGTTCCAGCTCTGGGTCTGCCCTCCAAAAAGCAGCTGTGTTCTCACAAAATATGCTCCCAAACCCCTTTCCTTCACCACGCACTTGTTCCTCCCCTGCAGAATATGCTCTGCAGACCCAAAGACAGAGGAAGCAAAGTGTTCTTACGTAAGAAGGAAATAAATACAAAGGAAAAAATCCTAACACAGCTCCTCATCCCAGCCAGGCACAGATAAAATCAGACCCTCAGTGCCTGGATCTGGAAGACTTGTGCAGGGCATGCGAATATCCCAATTAACAATCACAGCTCCTGCACTGACCCTGCATAGGACTTACCTTGGCCATCCAGGCTAACACCAGCTCTGAGCTCGGGTTCATCAGTATAAAATCAGTTTTTGTGCAAGAAGTTATTCTGCTGTCAGCACCAAGGGATGAGGCATCTACATCCATTCCGCTATGCAATCACCTTCCACCACTAGAGGTTATGACATCACCACTTATGTAAAAGTGCCTGCGACGAGGGGATTCCCTACTTCCTAGGAAATGAAAACACTCATATGCCAAACACCCCTCTGTGTTTGGCTTTGTGAAGTTGGTGATGGAGGAGAAGCAACTGAATCCCACTGACAGAAACGAAAGGGTAAGATTTGCATGGCATGAACTGTCTGGACTCATGTGGCTTGTTCCCTATCTCCACATCCCGGATGGGTGACCCCCAACATGAGGTTGCTGTTGGCTGCCCACCTTTACTGTGTGCTTCAAGCCTACTACCTCCTATGAGGTTGCAGATAACCTAACGGGGACAGAAAGAAGGAAGTGAAGACAGTGGGGTTCACTCCCTGTGGTCACAAACTCAAAAATCCCCTTGCAAATGGGGAAAATCCGTAAAACACTTTCCAAGGTGGCCTGCTGAAATGGTCTTTGACTTCATGGAAACCACAGTGTGTTACTAAACAGAGCTGGAAACATGAGCTCTGAAGTACCTGGGCCATCAGCTTAGTGTCCCAGCCTATCTTTCCCACTTCTAGTGACTGAAGTTTAATAAACCATACATGCAACATATAATTAGAGAGAACCGCTACACATACTGCATTAAACTGGCTAGCTGGCTTCAGGGTTATATATCAAAAGAGGAACAGAAATATTTTAAAAAGGCAACAAAACAAAAACCCCAAAAGATTCAGTCAAGAATGGTAAAAAAGGTTAGCTGAAAATTGCATTTAAAAAATGACACAATATAATCACACTTTTCTTGCAACACTTCCTAAAGACCCGAACTGACAATCCCAGTGAGACCATGATGATCCTGAACATCTGACAGGCTGGAAATGTTCCAAAGACAGATTTTTTTGCTGAAAACTGCTCAGAGTAGGAAGTCATGGACTTCAGAGGGAACAGGATGCACCCCATCCCACCTTGCTATGTCTCCTGCACGAGGTTGGACAAGTCAAAGTAGGAACTTACCGAACTCCATGCAAGTGATGGCAACCAACAGAAGAGACAGAAACACCTTCATCTTGCATGGACCCTTGTCGCCTGGTCACTGGGCTGCCACCAGTCTTCACCGCCAGCTTTAATGGCACACTTCCTGGTGGCTTGCCATGTACCGATCCAAATCTACTGGAAAAACAAGTCTGATTGAGCTATAAATGAATTGAATGAGCTACAAAGCAGGCCCCACCTCCTGCCATATTGTCTTCTCTTTTCGTGTTCTTTGGAGAAGAAAATGAGGGTTTGCACGGTGGACAATAACTGGGGTTGTTTAATCTGGGTGCTTTATTTCTAGGCATGACGTGTAAACTCAGGGGTATTAAATAATCTCAGTGTCCCTGCCTTGCCCTGAAGCTTGTTGATATTTCTTCTTTTTTGCAGTGGTTAGAGAGACCTGGGCGATTTCCACGAACCTTGGGAAAACAAGCATTTGTAGCTGTGAACAGCAAGGCATTAAATCCCATGTACATTTCTCCTGTGTGTTTTTATCCTCAGCGGGGTCAGAGTTTGTCACCAAGAGAAGTGGAAATCTCAATTGCAGTCTCTTACTCACTGGGAATAGCGTGGTTGGGGTTTTGGCATTGCAAAAGTTGTCCCCCAGCTGTGAGCAGGGTTTCAGGGGACTATGTGTGGGAGCACACTGTCTTCCACTCTCCTCTCCCTGTCCGCTATGGAGACAGGTGGTGGGAGCACTAGGAACACAAGAGGACCAGACCATGAAAATCTGGGCCAAGGGAGTCTCTCAGGCTCACTATCCCAAGCTGTTCAGACACCATCCTGGAGAAGCCCCTCTGCTCTGAGCCAACCCTCTCCAAGTGTGGCAGCAAGCCCATGACATCTTCGTTTGTGAAACACCTTGGCTTTCCCACCCCCAAACTAAGCTGCCCCAGGCATCTGCCTGCTTTTCCTGTGCCTCAGGCCAGCCCCATGCTGGTAAATCCTCCTACAATATTCAACGGGCAAGTTTGATTGTGGAAAATTATTTGTTTGATTATCTAGGTTTTGATTAAGTTTGATTATCTAGGGAAAGGCATTTTGGTATATTCTTGGTTTGGTGTTCCTCATGTTCACTAGAGAATTTTATAATCCTGTTAAGAAAGGGGAAATGCGCTGATGGTGTTTGCTCTGTTCTTAGGAAAAAAACCCAAACAACTAAACATGGAAAGGGGTGTGGCTTCTGGTTTCTGATATTAAGTGACCTCAAACAATGTGTGATAGATGATTGGTTTCACATGCACATCTGAAATGTGATCTTCATTACATTGTAAGTTTTTGGATGGAAGAATATAGGCCAACACCCTGCTTAAATCCCGTGCTCTCCTTCAGTCTGGAGGGTTGTTTGGAGGGGGGTGACAGCATACCTCACTTATTTGTAGTTTCAGTTGATCTTATCTGAGTCTTTATGCATGGACTGAAATGGTTCTTGCTTTACGCATACCATATGCAATTGCCTTGCAGTGTTGGCAAGTCACCAAAGAAATAATAAGAATTAGTAGGAACATCCAAACAGCATTTTGTTGAACTCCCATTTCTCTTTTGTAGGTAATCACACCCTATTGTGTTGGGGGTTTTCCATTAACTACAGAGAAAAAAAATAAAAATACACTAGCTGTATAAATCTGCCTCAACAACACACAATAGGGATTTGGAAAAAAGAGACATTTTCTAGCATATGTGTTCAAAGGCAAACTAGTACAAGAACTCTCTGCATTTCAGAGGAGTTTGCTATCATAAATAAAAGGAAAAAATCACAGTTAAATGTTTACTTTCAGCCTGAGAAACCTGTGCCGAACCCCTTTCCTGTCCTGCCTGGCCAGCTGAGACAGTCTCCGGGTGGAGGCATGTTCATCTGATGTGAACAGTCCTGCAACAGTTGTGTCCACTTCTCCAAATCCTGTAACATGCCGACAGACTTGCTCACACTGTCTAATTACCAGGCTGAGGAGGTCCTGCTAGGAAGTCCTAAAATACGCCCATCCACCTCCAGGTCAGAGTTTGAGGGACCACAGGCTGTGTATGCGCTTAGAGAAGTGCAGGCACTGGTTTCTATTGAGACCCTTCTTGATCTGACAATTTTAAACTCTCCATTTTCTTGATTCTAATCAGCTCTCTTTATATAGGAATCCTATAGCTTTCCAGAGCAGACAGAAGTAGAAGCAAAAGCTATGATTGGATTCAAAGGTAGATGTGGAAGGGTGCTGACATGACAGTGTCGTACACTAGGGCTAATCTTTTGCTGCATATCTACAAGCAGGTTAAACCCAAAAACACACCTGTAGCATAAGTAAATATTAGTATCTCAAAATCAGATATAAGGAAGCTGAGGTGCAGAGAGGTTAATTAGGCTCATTGGAGCAAGCTAGCAGCAACTCCAGATATAGAACCAGCATTGTATTCCACATGGTTTCACCACCAGTTAATTCTTCTTTTTTGTCAGTGCTCTTCTGCTGTTTTTGTGTGACCTCGACAGGAGGTGCATGAGTTACTACAAACAATAGGAGTGAGTGCTGGGCTGAAAGCTCATACTTAGAGGTTTATTATAATCTCTGTCAATGATTTGCTAGCTGACCTTGGAAAATTAACCTCAGTTTCTCCATTCTAGATATGAAGTTGGTGCATGTTGTAGGGCTGATCATAACTGAAATATAAGCTATGTATTAAAAAGGCTTAAGAGGACATTTGTTCAAAGAGGACATTTGTTCAAACAATTCACAGTTTTCTCCTAGTAGCTTCAAAATAGTGTCAGTGATGAAAGCCACTTAAGGAAGCCAGCAACAAGGATGAGTTAGCCCAATCAGTAAACCTGCTGGTGTGCAGACTGCTAGGGATTAAATTACCGTGAACTTCACCTCTGATGCATGATGTCCCCCATCTATTTCTCTTAGATACCACAATTCTCCAGAGATGAGAGCCACTTCACACTGAAAAGAGAGGCATTAAACAGATATCTTTGCCCTCCTCCATTTCCTCCATTTATCAACAAGGTCTTTAAAAGTTAAAGAGAAACGTATAAAAGCAAAATAAAAATAAACAGCACCAAGCCTGAATCTGGCCTATCCCTATGAATAATGCATCAGGAATCCAACCCTGCAGCTCTCTTAGAGCCATTTCCACATTTTCCACAGGCATCACTCATTAGCTCATTAGTCACAGCAGTCTTATTCCTACTAATTGATTTTACTACAATTCCCTGCAATGTATGGCTAAGATCCAACATGTTTTCTGCTTTGCTTTAAAACCATTATATTAGCACAGCTTTGCAAGACGCCTCAGCCCTCTCTCAAGCCTATTGAACATGTAAAGGTCCAGTTGGATGTTGCCCTTGGGGAAAGGGCATGTGTCCCCTCAATCTGACAAGCAGAAGGCTCAAAGCACCCTCCTGAGCAGAGAGGTGTGACTTTCACACCTGGTAGGAGGTCAGTCTGCTATAGACTGGAACTGAAGGTGGGTTCAGAAAGCAATCTCCTCACTGATTTCCACCTGGACTGGACTGGACTAGGAGATAAGGGATACTGGCTAGTGCAGGACCTGGGACAGACGAATCAGACCAGACCACAAGTACAAAGGGCTTCCTTAACTCTGCTGCTCCTCCCATATTCCTCACTATAGCTATCCCCTCTGTCCCAGGCTTGTGTTGTGTGCTGTGCCTGAGAATTAGCGATGCTTTGTATATTCACCAGGACAGGAAGGTAAGGAACAAGAAAAATTTTTTTACAAGGAGTCCTGTTCCCTGTATCTAATGACTCACCTGACTTTTTTTTTTTTCCCCAACCTTTTTTTTCCCCCTTTGAATTCAGTGCAGGTACCTCTTATCTCTAGGTTCTTATTTAGACTAACCTCTGTGTAGCACTTAACTCTTTTTGGGTAGGACATTCTGCCACCGTTTAGAGCAGGGCAGCAACAAACTGAGTGGCAGATGCTCTCTATTAACCCCTCATGGGAAGGGAAAAGGAGGAAAAGGGAGAAAGACTTACAATTTGAATATTAAAACAGCTTTACTAATAACACTAATAATACCAATAATATTAACGATAAGAGAAATTAAACAAAATATACAAAATCAATACGGAGTTTCCTGGAGTTGGGTGCCGCAGGAGCTGGCATCCCACCAGCAGCTGCCAGGCTGGCACCAGGAAGTCCTGGACTGACCTCAGCAGTAGATGGGAACTGCACTCAGGAACACACGGATCGTAATCTGGATCAGGATCACAGGCAGAACAAGGAGTAGGGTCCTCTTCAGAAGCCGGCCATGGATGAAGAGAGTGAGACCCTTGTGATCCCCCAGCTTTAAACTGAGTATCAGGTGCATGGCATGGAATACCTCTTTGGTCAATGTTGGCTCACCTGTTCTCTCCACCGTGCCCCGCAAGTGCAACCCTTTACGACTCCTCACTTGCAGGACCTAAGAGGTCTATCAGTGACCTTGGTTGTTAGGTGTTACCAGCTAGCATTAGCTAATGTTAGCATTAACGTTAGCATTAGGAGTTACCAGCTTTGGAGTGGACACTGTCTGTAAAGTATGCAGCCAACTTCAGAAATTGCAGTTACTTAGAGGAACATAGCTCTAAGGAAAAATCACTAGAAGACAATCGCTTCTGTTTTATCCCAAACCAGGACACCTTCATACTTATCACTTGTCTGGCCAGTGGCCAGAATACGGATACAGTTGTCCTCTGGGGGAATCTTACAGGAGTTAATAACTACTAAAGTGTGTTCTCCCTCTCTGTCCATAATATGCAAATAAATGAATGATCATATATTTATAACTAGTGAGAATTTTTCTTCTTTCTCTACCAAATCTTTCTAGTTTCCTTTCTTCTTTTTGCTGCCAAGCTGGTATCTTTTCCCTTCCCATCAACTCTGACTGACTGAGGCAGTAATCACTTGTTTTAAGATTAGTTGCTCCATCCAGCTTTCCAAGCTATTATTAATGATGCAGGAACTTGAATCACTTGCTCATCTTAACTGTTACCTGCTTTAATTATGCCCTATGTTCCGTCAAGACTTAATCCAATGAACAAGAGATACTTTTCTATCTGAGTCACTTCTCATTGACCCAGAAGGGAAGAACAAGGACAACACATGTAAAACAGTACATGACCTAACTGAAAGAAAGGAGCTTTGCCTCCAGGCCCTTTTCATCTCCCTCTAATACTTCAGAGCCTAGCATCAAAGCTGGAATCTCCATACGCCTTTGGCTGGTAGGAGTGTGTTCTCAGGCTCAGTGTGACCAAACCAGCAGAAAACCTAAGTGGCTTGAAGCTGTCTCCACTGCACAGGTGATAGGCTCAGCCTGTCCCCCATCAGCTGCAAGAGACATCGCAGGTTCGGCCTCCAGATACTTTAGGATTTCAGGAAGATCTTTCTGACCCAAAAGCTTCTTGCTTTCAGAGCATTTCTCCCAGGTAAAGGTGAGGGAAGCAGCCCTGCAGTGATGTTTCCCCACTGGATGAGCAGTTCAGCCTGTCTGATGGTCCTAGCAAACAGACAAACAAAGGTCCATGGGAGACAAGACTGGTTCTTGGTCACTTGTCACAATGCAGAGGAGTGCAAACACCCCCAGCCACAACAGCAGCAGAATTCACACAAACCCTGCTTTGAGACAAATGGTTGAGCCTGGCAGGGATCTCTGGAGATGATCTAGTCCAACTATTCTGCTAAAAGTAGAGTCACTAGAGCAGGTTGCCCAGGGCTGTGTCCAGCTGGGTTTGAATATTGTCAAAGATGGAAACTCCACAACCTCTCTGGGTAGACTTTTCCAGCATTCAACCATACTTCAGGATTTTTCTCAGACCTATAGTTCCCCAGGTCTTCCTTTTTACTCTTTTTAAAAACAGGGGGTTATGTTTCCCCTTTTCCAATCAGTGGGAACTTCATCAGACTGCCACGACTTCTCAAATATGATGGATAGTGGCTCAACAACTTCATCCACCAGTTCCCTCAGGACCCACGAGTGCACCTCATCAGCTCCCATGGACTTGTGCACCTTCAGGTTCCTTAGATGGATAGAAGGATGACCTGGAACCTGATCTTCTCCTACAGAAGGTGGTTCTTCATTTTCCTGGTCCCTTGCTTTGCCGTCTGCAACTTGGCCAGTGTGGGTGGAGCACTTGCCAGTAAAGACTGAGGCAAAAAAGTCATTGAGTACCTCAGCCTTCTCCATATCCCGGGTATCCAGGACTCCCATTTCCTTCCAGAGAGGGCCCACATTTTCTCAAGCCTTCCTTCTATCACTGACATATCTATAGAAGCCTGGGAAGAAGGCAAGGATCACATCCCTTGACATGCTGACAATGCTCTGCCTAATGCAGCCTGGGAGGTTGGTGGCCTTCTTTGCTGCCAAGGAACATTGTTGATTTAGGTACAACTTGGTGTCCACTATGACTCTCAGCTCCTTTTCTGCAAAGCTGCTTTCTATACTAATCAGCTCACAACCTGTCCTCGTGCCTGGGGTTATTCCTCCCCATATGCAAGACTTTTCATTTCCATTTGCTGAATTTCCTGAGGTTTCCCTCTGTTAGTTTTTCCAACCTGTTGAAGTTCCTCTGAAAGGCAGCACACCCGTCTGGTGTATCAGCCACTCCTCCTAGTCTTGTATCTTCTACAAACTTGCTGAGGATGAGCTCTGCCACATCATCAAGGTCGTTAATGAAGATGACGAACAGTATTGACCCCAGCATTGAGTCCTGAGGTACCCCACTAGCAACTTGCCTCCAACTGGACTTTGTGCCACTGATCACAAGTCTCTGGGCCCAGTTGCTCCACTGGTTTTCAGTCCACCACACTGTCCACTCATTAACCCATACTTTGTCAGCTTGTATATGAGGATGTTGTAGGAAACACTGTTGAAAGCCTTAATAAGGCAGAGATGAACAACATCCACTTCTCTCACACCATCCACCAAAACAGTCACCTCGTTGTTACTCACTATCAGGTGAGTAATTAGTTTCCCCTTTGTGAATCCATGCTGACTCCGGGGTTGCAATGCTGATTTTTGTCTTGTTCCTCATGCTCAAGATCTTGAAATCCACCATCTTTTCGTCACTGCGGCCAAGGCTGCCCCCTACCTTAACTTCCCCAACAAGTTCTTCCTTCTTTGCAAATATGAGGTCCAGCAGAGCACGTCTTCTTGTTGATTCCTCAGTCACCTGTGTCAGGAAGTTGTCATCAGTGCACTCCAGAAACCTCCTACATTGCTAGTGCCCTGCTGTGTTGTTCCTCCAGCAGATCTTGGGGTGGTGAAAGCCCACCATGAGGATGAGCGCTTGCGAATGGGAGGCTTGTTCCAGTTGTCTGAAGAAGGCCTCATCTACTTCCTCCTGATCAGATGGTCTGTATCAGACACCCACTACAACATCACCTGTGCTGATCTGCCCTCTTATCCCGACCTCTCAGGTGACTCAGCACCCATCCCTACGCAGAGGTCCATGCACTTCAGCTGCTCTTTGACATAAAAAGCAACTCCCATTCCTCATCTTCCCAGCCTGCCCATCCTAATCACCTTGTATCCAGACATGGTGACGTGTGGAAACAAACTCCACAACTCACGGAGAGTTATGAAGCAGCTATGTTTATTGCAGCGCCGGGTGCAAGGGGGATCGCTCCCCCTAACTTGCACACTGACTCACAAAGCATGCACCTATTTATTACAAAGTTTATCTAAGTAGGCTGGATTATTACAGTTAGTTCTGGGAATAGGCATGATTACTATAAATATTTCTAGGAATTCATTGTCATACTCTGCCCCTCTTTAGCACTTGCACAGTATCATCTGGTTGTCATCTGTGGAGGTCTGCTGGATGAAGGCTCATAGTCCTCCTCACTGTGTACTTTTACCTTTGGCTCAAAAATTCCTGAGTTGTCTGTGTTGGCTGAGTCCCAAACCATAAAACTATTTTCAGCTAGAGGGTTGCATCTTACAGACAATAAAGTTCTGGTTATCAGTCCTTCTCAGTCCCTGCGTCTTTTTATTTGTCTTGCAAGCAGTCTTTGTTAGCTACATTTGAGCTCACAGAAGTCCTTGTTAGCAAGGTTACAAAGAACAGAACTAAACTCCATGTCAGTGGTTACCTCAACATAGATGCAAAGCTATATAACAAAATTGAACTAAAGCTATAACAAAAT
>Ga0065711_1031261_pt1 | contig 30131 bp, 14 predicted proteins | sample Hoacrofraction12_FD_59098 | JGI IMG/M metagenome (GOLD analysis project Ga0065711, IMG submission 59098) | Hoatzin crop microbial communities from Cojedes, Venezuela - Epithelial fraction 12 v2 (version 2) | ecosystem: Host-associated > Birds > Digestive system > Esophagus > Crop | place...
CCCCGCAGTCAGCATCAACTCCATGCAACTTGCTCTATAAAATTTTTTTTTTTACTTAATGTTACTTGATCTTAATGTTCTCTAATTTTTAGTCAGAGTAACTGATTAATGAATTCCACTCTGTTGCCTAGGTATCCTTTTTCTAATTACTTCTTGCTCAGTTAATTCTCCGTATTTCACATTGATTATCTGTGAATCAGTTATTATTTTAGCTAGCAAGTGAAGTGCTGTTTTTTCTACTCCAATTCATTGACCTCTTGATCTGTGGCCTAATACCACTATCAACTTCGCCCAACTAATTTGTCGTCTCTCACTATCATCTCTCATGGGAATAAATCCTGGTTTTTTTTCATATTGGTTCCTCTCTCATCTTCCTGAGCAGCCATCTTTGCCAAAGATTTACTCCCATTTCTCCTTAGCCTGTCCCAGTGTGCTGCTCTCGCCCACCTGTACCACCTCTGTGCTCTCTTAATCTTTGAACTCCCTCTCCTTGAGTTCTTCTTTGTCTTTGAGGTTTGTCTTGAACTTTTACCCTCTTCATCTGCATCCCTTTGAACTTTCCAGCCTTTTCAGCATCTTCTCCTTCCTCTCTTTCTTATCCTTCTGAAATTCCTGTTTCTTCTTAGAAGATCGTCCTGCCCATTAATCTACTTTTATTTCTCTTTTCCTGTTTCTTTGCACATGAGGAAATGAAGCTCTCCCCCACTGACAGCACTGCTGCAGTTGATCTCTTCTGGTGGCCTCTTGTCATACCAAATAAATGTCTGGTGGCAGGGCTGAGCTTCCTTCTCTGATCCCCTCATCCTTTCTTTCACTCATTCTCATCCTTTGAGCATCTTTACACATGGTCTTTTTACAAGAACATCAGGATTTTCAGTTCTCCTTTTAGCCCAGTCACCTACTTTGTCCCCTTTTTCTTCTCATATCTTCATGTCAATCTTTGCTGTGTAGCAGGTAGATAACCCACTTTCAGTGGCTGTGCCTCCAAAAATTAGCACTTCTGAGCTTCTGTATTCCTACAAGTTTCCTTTATAAAAGGATGTTGGGCTGCAGGCAACAGCTTGGACATCTCTTGAACGTGTGCCCTGAGTGCTCCCACTCAAGCAGATTGTCATTGACTGGAGGCGCAGCAGGGACAGTGTCAGACTCGGGGGTCAGAACAGCAGTGGCCTCTGCACCAGCTGGTGACAGTGTTTTGTGATTCAATCTGTTTTTCGGACAGAGAAACAGATGTTTGCTTCAGTACCACAGAGGAAAAAGTAGCTGAGAGGTGGTTGCCTCCCAGGCTGTTTGCGACTTAGGAAGCCTGATTGCTTTCCAAAAACAATTGTCAGATACATTGCAGTAACAGTGGGGATGGAATGAGAGTTAAAATGTGGTTTCTAATGCTTTGTGTCTACTTTTAGAGCAAATCAAGGCAGGAAATTTATTTAGCAATAATGCATTAAACTAAATAATGTGTGGGTTTTTTTTTAATTCTCTTTCATCCTCTTTCTCCCTTAGAAGTGCACTGCATTTAGGAATCAAAATTGTATCTCAGGTCTTCATTACAAACCTTAATGGACTCATCCAGTCCAAATCATCCTGGCTCACTTTCTGTAGATGTCTCATCTTCTGCTTGATATTCTGTAAAGTCATTTAGTCTTAGAGGTGGCTGTATAAAAATCTTTGAAGCCTAACAAATCCTCATCTACTCAGGATAGCTTCTACTATTCAGCCAGTCCCATGGGCTTTCAAGAGTCCCTGACCATGCTCAGGTTTGCTCGGAACTGTTGGTTTTGAGAGGGGCTGGGAAAGAAGCTTGAAGGTGACAGCAGGACTTGCCTCCTTCCTGAGAAATTTTTGTAGTCATGTCGGATCAGAAGGTTCCAGTAAAGGAAGAGTTGGGAAAACCTTATGAATATATGGGAGGGGACAGAGGAGCCGCCTTTCACCACAGGACTCTTCACTGACTTTCGAGAAGTATGAAAGAGAGAAGAAGCCCCAGTAGAAGATAATTCATTTGAAAAAAGGCATGGGGAGCACAGAAAAGGCATTTCCTCCTGTAAAAGCGCTGCCCACCGCAGTGGGTCGTAAGGAAGATGCTCAGGAGTGGGAAAAGGAAAGGGCTGAAAGCTCCTTCCGTGTCGTGCATGCATCTTCCCTTTTGAATGCAGGAACCTGGGCCAATATTTGCCAGATGTGGTCCCTTATACATTATGTATATTTGTATCCCTGAAAACTGCACTTGATGAGCACCGGGTTGAAGTCCTGAGGAATCTAGAAGAAAGATGTTGAAGTCGGAGAAAAATAAGACAAGATTGTGTTTTTCATGACTAGAAGATGATACCACTGAAGTTTATCTCAGTTCATGGCCTTTTCCTTAGTGTTGCTTAGTTTAGGGGACTTCTTTGATGAGATAGGCTTATTTAGTGTTGTAGCATGAAGATTATGAGTCTGATGTATGGCTGGGTGGGAAGGCCCTACTCTGGAGTCACAAGGTTCAGAAAGGACCCCTTTGTGGGAATCTTACCATAGAGGCTTTCCTGCTTGGGCAGGAGAGAGGTCTGGCCCATCAACCTGGCTGGTTAGTTGGAGTTCATGTCCTCAAAAGAGAGGATTCTGAATGCTAGATTTATACTCTTGGCAAGGTGGGACTAAGTCAATTAGTATGTATCGATTGGCCCTGAGCAAGTGTTGCCAGTTATGGAAGTTCGGTGTGGCTCGATGGTTCAGCATGGAGGTGGGGAACTCAGTATTGATGGACGGGAAGTCTAGCTGGTTTTTCTCACACAACATCAAGCTGCAAGGCCTTCACCTTGCTCCAGGTGTCACTCAGTCAGTTTAAGCATTAGACCACAACCCTTTCTGGTGGTTTTGCAAGGTAAGAACGTTGCTCAAATCTTGCAAGATGTGGTTCAAGTCTTGCGAATATAAGCATGTGGTTCACTGCTCCCTGCCGACCCTTGGTGATGTCTGCTTTCGGCACCATTAAGTCCGGACAAGTCTCCCACAAGTGTCTACTCTAATAAGTCTTATTGGAGTATGTATCTCACAAAAGTTACAGGCGGTACTATTTATCCACTATTTATTACCACGAGGAGAGTTGTGTTGAGGTTGGATGTTCTGGTGTTAAGACCTTAACTTTTACAGTGTGAAAGGAAACCAAACTGATCAGCTGTGCACTCTGGGTCATGGAAGTGCTAGACATGTGGCACTGCCGCTTCTTTCCATGCAAGAAGTCAACCTTCACGAAGATCCTGAATGATCACAACTCCAATGTCTCATTTATAGGTCAATGCAAGAGTCTTGAATTCATGGTGAAAATTCAGCTTGTGTTTCAGGACTGGCAGTTTCACTTAAGGAATCATCAGAGCTCTGGTCAGAGTTAGAAGAATCACAGTTTCGAGACTGTCTTTTGCTCTAAACTGTGTTGAGTTTCTCTCTTCTGTAGAATCCATTTTTGTAACCTTATTTCTATCACCTGTCTGGCTTTGTCCCCAGCAGTGTTGGTGGGCACCACCCAGCAGCTCATATTGGAGAGGACTAGTTCCAGCTCAATTCGTGGTTGTCTTGTATGTCTGTGGGATGCTGAAATTAGAGGAGGTTTGAGAAAAAGGAAGAGAAGGAGGGTACTAGCCCCAGCTCCATCCCTTTTTGTGTTGCATGCTCGCTCCCTGCTGGCCCTCTGCACAACACAGTGAAATTCAGATTCATGGAACAGTAGTACCAAACACCAAAAGAAACAGCCAGAAAATTAAAGTAATCATTTAACCAAAGAACTTCAAATTAGGAACATTTATCACATCTTTACATTTCAGAAACAGCAGAGTACTGTTGTAGGACTGCTGTTTTACTCATTTCAGTTTGTACCCAGTGGAGTAGATGTAGACTGTACTTGCTTTTGCTTCAGTGAAATAATTGTTGAAGACACCTCTTTTAACTGCTTCCATACATCCTATCATATTCCTTCCACCTAGAGAAATTAATGTATCTGAGTTCTCAGAAGCACGTATTATATCTTGATATTAGGAGGTGTGCCATCAGCTAATTTATTTTTTTTCAGTCTAAGGAAAAGACATTTCTTAGCATACTGGTTGCTCCTTGTTGCTTTATTTGTAGCTCATTTGGTATCAGAACCTCACCTATCTCAGGAGGATGTGAAGACAACCTCAGTTGAGGACAGATAAGAACACAGTTTGGAGTGATTTAAATTATTCTGTACACTGGACTGGAGTGTCCACACGCAAATGGTACCTCTAGGTGCATTAAGACTGTTATTGTTCAGAGGACACTTGTGCGGGAGTCAGAAGCAACCTGTAAACTGCAGAAGACATCACAATTGGAGAACACGATGAGACTGTCCAAAACCTGCCCAGGAGCATGTTGTTTTCTTATTACTGTGACCATCCATTAAGTGGATCAGTGCAGTACAAGTAAAATGTTTACCACAAGGCTTTACCAAGGTGACAGTCTCCTACAACTATTACAAAACAGCTTTGACTTTGAATTCAAACTGGGTATTTTAATATATATTTTAAATAGCTTGATTTTTAGGAAGGAGGAGTAAGTTATTCAGTCATGGAGTAATCCGTAAGTGAGAAAAAGAAAAATTACCTGCAGAGAACTGCACTCAGTTAGAACCAGCTGAATCTGATAATAGAGCTTTGCAACCCCAGGTTGCTGTAGGGTCATGCACAGGCTTCCAGCTCAAGTTCACAACCATTTGGGATGATGGAGGTACGCTAATAACGTACTAATTCCTGCTGCGATACCCCACCATGGGCCAGGCTGCGCTTCCTCATCCCTGGTGTATGGTGGCAGGTGGACATGGGGCGAGCTGCTCAGCAGCATCCCCTGTCTATTGCGTTTATCCTTCCTCATCTGCTTTCCCAAACCTGTGCTCCATAATAATGTTAAATTAAAGGGTATGAGTTAACCCTCACTTACCATCAACCATACATCTTTCTCAAATTTTTAGTTCTCACTTGCTTAACTGTAGTTAAGTTGCTGTTTGGAGGGGTATTGAGACATCTTGAGTGTCAAAAATCAGACCTGTCCACTGCACTTGATTCACAGGATAAATAAGGAGAGGACCACAGTATGATAATTTTGTCCTTCAGCTATTTCAAGGATCAGCATTTTTAGATAATTCCATGAGAGTGTGACACATAGTAAAACCAGTTTTATTATTCCTAAGGAATTCAATAGAGAAGAACCTGCTTGATTGTGCAGCATTTTTCAGCAAATAAACTTTTTTTTTTAAATTCAGTTTTGTTAGCATTGCTGTTGTTGGTTCAGACTTAAAATGTTGAAGGCAGAAAGTCCAGAACAGAAAGAAAAGTATTTTGAAAGCTGCTTATGTCTCGAGCTTTGCTGATGGTTCTGTGAATATTTTTTTTAAACCACCAGCAAAATAACATTTAGATGTTTGGGGTTTTTTTAAAAAAAAATACATATTGGGGGAGATGGATTATACATTGAGCACTGTCATGAAACCCATTTCACCCTCGCTGGTTTATGTGGTGTAAAGCTGGCTGCAGGGAGTGAAACTCCTCATTTCAAAGCCACCTCTGTGTTTCTGCTCCCCTAATGTGACCTTTGGCAGGGTTTTGGCCTCTTGGTGCCACAGCTAATGTGGGTTATGTAGCACTCCAAACACAAAAATCTATTTTCCACCTTTTTCCAAATGTTCTCATTATAAACACAGCAGTCAAAGGCATCCAGCTGGAGGAAAAATGAAGTTTTCTGAAGTTTAGCCATTGGGTTGGGCTCCAATATCGAGGTTTCTCCGTGGAGTCTATGTCAACATTTGGTTGGGCTTTAAAAGCTTCTCAGTTCTTGATGATGGTCAGTAAAAGAAGCTCCAATTGAAATTGGTGACTGACAAAGTTAGGTTAGTGGACCAAAGCCTTCACTCAAACATGGGTGTCTGTAGTTGCAAAGCTTGTGTTTTTTCTGTGCAGTCAGTGAGGTGTCCCCTAATGTTTTGTGGAGGAGGACTTTGTCCTAACATGGTGGCACACAAGGAGTGCCAAAAGCAGGGCAAGTCGTCAGAAGCTTTTCTCGTTGGCACAAATTATGGTGGTGCAAGGCTAGGTCCTACACAGATGTGCATGCATTTGGCTGCCCTTGGAGGGGTGTCCATCTGAGCTGCTCTGCTTTGGCTGTAGTGTTGGGAAGTGTTGGGTCTTTGGGTATAATGCTGGGAAGTAAGAAAGCAGCTTTTTCCTCCGGATAGTGGAATACTGTGAGTTTATGAGCTATGAGTTGTTTCCGTGTACAATGGAGGGTTGTGATAGAAACTTCTCTTGGAAGGACGAGGTACAGAAATTTAGATTTCAAACACCGGCATCTCATTCTAGCCACAACGTCACCGTTGCAAACAAAGAGGAAAAGAAAGAGAAAGCAAACACAGTATGTGATGCTACACTTGTGTAGTAGCTAGTGGAGGAAATTAATTTCACAAATAACTTGTCTGAAAGGGATGGTGTTGCGTGTTCGCTGAGAGTATCCGATCTGGTTTGTACATGTGTTCGGACAAGTCATTCTTTTGGGTCTTGTATCAGTGGGAGATTTTGGTTGGTGAGAACCTGCAGTTTTGGTCCCAGGGAGCAGAATGACCCAAAAAAGCAGTTATTGTCAAAATTTGGTGCTATTTGTCGTTGCAGCTAACACCTTATTGGTACTGATTTTGTCAATATTCAATGCAAGGTTGGTCCCAGAAAAATCCAATTATTTCTCAAGACAGTTTGGGGTGTTTCTCCACTCAAGGCTGGGGTGGCAAGTTTGCATTCTGCGTGGGACAGAGGATGTTATAAAGCACGATATTTACTTTTTTTAGAGCATAATCTGGCTTGGATCATGGGGTGCTCTGCGCCTCTGCTAGTTCTTCTTTGGGGTACACTGAGCACATCAGGGAGGCTTATCAACATCTTACCCTATCAAACCCACCGAGAAAACATTTGTTCCCCCTTAGTACTAGGATTTTCTTAGCTTTAAGTAAAATTGGCAGTAGAAGGAAAGGGGAGGGAGGAGATAGTTTCATAGAAGCTGCTATTACTGGGCAAACTGGGGATCACCAGGAGAGAGGCATTTGTTGTGCTGATGGGCCACATAGGAGGGCTGTAAAGAGAGGAAGAACTTCCAGGACTTGTGTTATTTTCAGATGGGAAAGATATTTTGTGAAAGATTCAAGCTTCTTTATCTGCTGAGGTTGATTTTAACCTGAACATGTGAAGGCCGTTTAGGCACAAAGTAGTACATGCACTGAATTAAAATCTGTTCTAGTGTTGCATAGAAGCCAGCCTTGTTTAGGGTCTGTTTTTTTTAAAACAACTTTATTTCAATTTTATCTTTATTCTAAGGGGAAATGATAGTTTGGAGTGACGGTAACAGTTGACACAGAGCTCTGATAAGTAGATTTCATTATGTTCGATGTACATTGAATATTCACTATATCTGCATCTAGCTTGGACCCACCAAGCAGCTTTCATTTATACTTCAGAAACATTTTTCTAAGAAATCTGTTGTTTCACTCTAGTAGTGTAAATTTACTATGTCTTTCCACTAGACATTCTTAGGCTTTCACTCTTAAGTATTAAAACCTGAAGTAGTTGAAGATGATGGTAATGTTGATGGCAATGGAGAGCTTAAGAATGGGAGTAAGATGTAGTGTTCGCTACTTGATTCTAGTTCAGATGATGAAGTTCTTGCTTTTCCTAAAATTAAAATAAAAAGAAGTCTGCAATTCTGTCTGTATTGTCTGAATTACTTTTAAATCAAGGTGTTGGTTTGTATAGGGGAGGGAATTATTTATCAATCCGTAGTGATCTAAGTTGATATATTTTACTTCGCATTTGAAAGTGGCTGAGAGATCATGTGGGTCTCCCATGCTTTGGGAGAAATACTTTATTTTCTGCTGATCTACCTGGTCAAGCACTCAGGGAAGCAGAACCAGTGAGTTGTTCTTCTTAGGAGACCACGTATCATAAACTGCTCATTTTGGAGATCTGGGGTTGGAGGTAGATCAGAAATGAGATCTGACAGCCTCTACGCATTGCTACTTCCTAAAACAGGGCTACACCAGGAGCACAGACAAGTTGCCAGGATTGCTCTTGGCTTGTCGATGGCCAACAAGATGGACTAACCATAAACCTTCATGCTAGTTTTACAGGTCTAGCCTAGAAAATGTTTTAAATTTCTGTGGAGCTTCATTCAGCTCAAAAGCCATGTATCGACCCCCTAATCCATCAAAAATACTATTTAAATCCATCCTCTTCAGCCTTTCTAACGTTACATAATATTATATAATATAGAAGCATGAAGGGAAAGTGTCAACCAAATGGTCTGTAGCTCCTATGGGTGAGATCTAGCCCTTTCCAATGTTATTTAGTTGAACTCAGTGATGCCTTTAAGAGAAATCGAGGATTATCACAGAATCACAGAACGGTAGGGGTTGGAAGGGACCTCTGTGGGTCATCTAGTCCAACCCTCCTGCCAAAGCAGGGTCACCTACAGCAGGCTGCACAGGACCACGTCCAGGCGGGTTTTTAGTATCTCCAGAGAAGGAGACTCCACAACCCCTCTGGGCAACCTGTTCCAGTGCTCTGTCACCCTCAAAGGGAAGAAGCTCTTCCTTATATTCAGATGGAATTTCTTATGCTTCAGTTTGTGCCTGTTGCCCCTTGTCCCATCTCTGGGCACTACTGAAAAGAGCTTGGCCCCATCCTCCTGACACCCACCCTTCAGATATTTATAGGCATTTATAAGGTCCCCTCTCAGCCTTCTCCAGGCTGAACAAGCCCAGCTCCCTCAGCCTTTCCTGGTGGGAGAAATGCTCCAGTCCCCTCACCATCCTTGTAGCCCTCCGCTGGACTCTCTCCAGTAGTTCCTCATCTTTCTTGAACTGGGGAGCCCAGAACTGGACACAGTACTCCAGATGGGGCCTCACTAGGGCGAAGTAGCGGGGGAGGAGAACCTCCTTCGATCTGCTGGCCCAGGATGCCATTGGCCTTCTTGGCAGCCAGGGCACACTGCTGTCTCGTGGTTAACTTGTTCACCGGCACTCCTAGGTCCCTCTCTACAGAGCTGCTTTCCAGCAGGTCAGTCCCTAGACTGTACAGATGCATGGGGTTATATCTCCCCAGGTGCAGGACCTTACACTTGCCCTTGTTCAATTTCATCAGGTTCCTCTGTGCCCAGCTCTCCAGCCTTTCCAGGTCTCGCTGAATGGCAGCACAGCTTTCTCGTGTATCAGCCACCTCTCCTCGTTTTGTATCATCAGCAAACTTGCTGAGGGTACACTCTGTCCGTTCATCCAGGTCACTGATGAAGAAATTGAACAAGACTGGACTGAGTACTAGTCCTTGCAGAACACCACTAGTTACAGGCCTCCAACTAGACTTGCACCGCTGATGACAACTCTCTGAGCTCTGCCATTCAGCCAGTTCTCAATCCACCTCACTGACCACTCATCTAGCCTGAGCTTCCCTATGAGGATGTTATGGGAGACAGTGTCAAAAGCCTTGCTGAAGTCAAGGTAGACAGCATCCACTGCTGTCCCCTCGTCTACGCAGCCAGTTATACCATCATAGAAGGCTATCAGATTGGTCAAGCATGATTTCCTCTTGGTGAATCTGTGTTGACTACTCTTGATAACCTTCTTTTCCTCCACTTACTTAGAGCTGTTCCATCATCTTTCCCAGGATGGAGGTGAGGCTGACCGTCCTGTAGTTTGCTGGGTCCTGCTTCTTGCCCTGTGTGAAGACTGCAGTGACATTGGCTTTTCTCCAGTCCTCAGGCACTTCTCCTGTTCTCCTGGACCTTTCAGAGATGATGGAGAGTGGCTCAGCAATGACATCTGCCAGCTCCCTCAGCACTCGCGGGGTGGATGCCATTGGGGCCCGTGGATTTGTGTGGGTGTCCGCTTTGCCTAAATGATCTCTAATGTTATAGAGATATAAAGGTTGAGTGGTCAGAGGATGGGATGGTCTGAGGTGCCGGAAATGCTCTGCTGACACTGTGCTGGCTAACGGCAGTTGAGAAATTCTTAAGGGACTTTGAAATACTAATTGGGCTGGCTCTCTAATTTCATTTTCTTATTTTCCCTCCTCCTGTCAGGCTTTCCTTGGTGTTTATGATGCAAATTTAAGGGAAATTTGAGTTTATGTACTACGTACATGGCATCCTCTTGCTTATACATATTTCGGGTTTATTTCCTATTAAAGCATTTTGGTTAAGGACCTGTTCTTTCCCTGAGAAAGCTAATTGGAGCTTGTTTTTTTCATGCCTGACACATTCTTTCTGTAAATATAATATCATGGCTTTGAGTTCAGAGTTGAGCTCCACTGGGAAGACTTGGAAGCTTTGTTTTACAAGTATTTAAATGTTTATAGGAGTTAAACCATGTGCAGGATAGATACTGAAATCAAAGCCGTGAATATTGGTGTAAGAATTAAATCTTTCTTTGTAAGGAAACCTTGAATCTTTTTTTTTTGGATGTGTTGCATGTGCCCGAAAAGCAGAGAAAACAAGACCCTTGTTTTTTTTAATCACTTAGTTTATCACTTATTTTCTTAGGAAAAAAACCCTCTTATTGTAGCACTTTACTGTCTTCTGATAAACACATGAGCATTTGGGTCGCAAGCTTGGCTTGCACTCTGCATCTCCATGGGCATCCTTGCATTGCTAATGATGCAACCCTTTATGCTTTAGACTGGGAAAAATTTTTGTTATCTAAGAAAATGAGATACTAGGGAGCCGGGAGTTTATTCAAAAGGTGATAAAGCAGCTTTCACTCCGTGGTGAAGTACCTTAAGGGCCGAGTGTTACTTTGTAAAGCAACAGTCTAGTTAGCATGACAAATGCTCTAAATTTTGTAGCATTTATAATTCATCAAAGCTGAGCTTTACCTCCATTTGCCAAAGCTTATAAACTATACATTTGTGGCTTGCTGGCATATGAATATTCCCAATAGTAATTTCTGGGCTTTATCATTGCTGTTTTCTTGACTGCCAACTTACTCAGACTTTGCCAAACTGGAAGCTCGATGCCTTAGCTTATAACCTTCCCCCCTGCCGCACACACAAGACCATTGTAACTATTAGTGTTTCTGTTTGGGTTTTCTACATTCCATTTTTATGCTGGATTTCAACTCCAGTTTTGTGCTGGAGAAAAGAAAATGTAAGAATAGTTAATATAGTCTGGTCAACTCTTCCAGCTAGGAATTAATTTCTGTGTTTTGCTTTAATTTTGTTGCGGCCTGAAGGAGCTATGTCTTAAGAAGTATGTTCAAAACCCTATGTGATGCTTAGGTTTCAGTGAAATTTATCTGAGATATAAAATTAAATCATCACTGAACTTTGATATTGCCTCTGAAAATACAGTATTCTGTCCAGAGTCCCTTTCTCTTGGGGAAAAAAGTCTAAAAGCAAAAAGATTCAAGTTCTAAGCCCAAATTTAGTGTGTTAACACTAGTTGCATTATTTTTTTATTCATTTGTGACTACAAAGGTGGGATAGAAATATTTATTATCTATTTTAAAGCCGTTCTGGAAATACTTTGACCAGTACATACAGGGCTTTGAAGGTAGAATTTAAGAAGATGCCAACAAATTATTGTTCTCTCCATCAGATGAATTGCCTTCATCAGTCTGGCTTGCAACACCTTGTTAGAGCTCAACCATTGAATTTAATCTTACAAATGCAAGTCTGGAAGAAGTGGTGGGGTCAGTCTAAAGCTAATAAAGGCATATTGAACCTGCTTTCTTTACTGCTTTTCCTTGTTGTGATTTTAATTAAAATAATATTCCTTTGAGTGTGCCACCACACAATTATAAAGCTGTCAGAATTGTTGATTTTCCTTATATTGTTCTTCGACTGGTTTTCTCTAGATGAAATGGAGCTTGTGTTGCTAAAGTATAGATCAGCTATAGCATGAATATCATAGAATCATAGAATGGTTTGCGTTGGAAGCGACCTTCAAGATTATCTATTTCCAGCCCCCCTGCCATGGGCAGGGTCACCTTCCACTAGACCAGGTTGCTCAAAGCCCCATCCATCCTGGCCTTGAAAATTTCCAAGGAAGGGGCATCCACAGCTTCTCTGGGCAATCTGTTCCAGTGCTTCATTACCCTCATAGTAAAGAATTTCTTCCTTTTATCTAATCTAAACCTACCCTCTTTCAGTTTGAAGCTGTCATCCCTTGTCCTGTCCCTACCTATCCTTGTAAAAAGTCCCTTTCTTGTAGGCCCCCTTCAGGTACTTGGAAGGCTGCTGTAAGGTCTCCCTGGAGACTTCTCTTCTCCAGGCTGAACAGCCCCAACTCTCCCAGCCTTTCCTCCTAGGAGAGGTGTTCCAGCCCTATGATCATTTTTGTAGCCCTCCTCTGGACCCACTCGAACAGGTCCATGTCTTTCCTGTGCTGGGGGCTCCAAAGCCGGTCACAGTGAATATGTGCAACATTTGCCAAAGCGCTTCCTCAGGTGACTTTGTATGATCTTGTATGATCTCCTCCCCCTCTACTGTGCCCTAGTGAGGCCCCATTTGGAGTACTGTGTCCAGTTCTGGGCTCCCCAGTTCAGGAAAGATGAGGAACTACTGGAGAGTGTCCAGCGGAGGGCTACGAGGATGATGAGGGGACTGGAGCATCTGTCCTCTGAGGAAAGGCTGAGGGAGCTGGGCTTATTCAGCCTGAAGAAGAGAAGGCTGAGAGGGGACCTTATAAATGCTTATAAATATCTGAAGAGTGGGTGTCAGGAGGATGGGTCAAACTCTTTTCAGTGGTGCCCAGCGACAGGACAAGGGGCAATGGGTACAAACTGAAGCACAGGAAGTTCCATCTGAACACGAGGAAGAACTTTTTCACTCTGAGGGTGACAGAGCACTGGAACGGGTTGCCCAGGGAGGTTGTGGAGTCTCCTTCTCTGGAGATATTCAAGACCCGCCTGGACGTGGTCCTGTGCAGCCTGCTGTAGGTGACCCTGCTTCGGCAGGAGGGTTGGACTAGATGACCCACAGAGGTCCCTTCCAACCCCTACTATTCTGTGATTCTGTGATTCTGTGAGAACGCTTTGCTGGAGCAGAGCAGACTGAACTGTCCAGCAAAAGCAACAAACCAAAGCAGCTTGTGATTTACAATAAACACATAGAGTAAGTGAAAGGAACCAAGGAAACAGATCAGAGATTTCATCACGTCAAATTTTACCCACCTAAAAATTAGTCGTATTCTAAACTGATCATCTCTAATTAGTGGAGTGTTCCTCTATTGGGTGAATCATTTGTATCTAATTAATTCAAAGACAAATGGGAGTAACAGCTTTCTAAAAATGCCTATCTCTTCCTCTGACAACAACTTTTAAAATTTTACTTTAGCAGGTCAATTTTGAATGATTAATATTAGATAAAATAGAGGATATGTCTCACTGTAATTATTACAGTGGGAAAAAACATGAAAAGAAGGGGCAAAACAATGTCTTTTCTTTGAGACCTTAAATTATTGAAACAAAATACTTTTTGTCCTAAAGTGACTTCTGAAATGAAAAAAAGGAAAATACAAGCAGCAATTCAGCAGGCAGAGATCTCTGTTGAATAAGATATCTGCAGTTTGACTCTAGCAAATGTAAAGACATCCAGTGCACAGAAACTGCAGAAGGAGGCAACCATTCAACTGGCACATTAGCAATGATGCTATTAGATTAATGACCAATTCAATTCCAGCTGGTATACAGAGTCATCTGCAATGTAATTCGAGCAACACTGATAAACTGCAATATTAGATCAATGACCAATTTGATTCCAGATGGATTGTGGAGCCAGCCACGATGTAATCCTAGCAACACCGATAAGCAGAGAAATATGACAGTGTTATAACGATGTGTTCTAAAACTATCTGAGGCTAGTGGGAAAATGCAGACTGTCAATGAGACACTGTAGAACAAGAGACATTGCTATTTGGAGCTTGGAGTGGCTGACAGACAGAAGCACCGTTTGCTGTAGGGAAGCAGAGCAATACTAACTACTCGACTGGTTAGAATACAAAACAAGACCAGCCTCAAATGCAAAAAGAGCTGTTTCCTTCCAGTGATCTGAAGAGAACAAGGAATGCAAAGATTAAAAAAATAGCCTGAATTTCCTCCCACTACGTAGTCCACAAGTGTGAGAAACTTGAAGTTAATTTATCCCAGTAAATTTATCCCTTTTTATTGTATTAAAATTATTTATGGCATATTAAATTAAATGAACAACCATCTGGGCAACTGTTGACACATTACTGTAGAGGTCAGTAGCTGGTTATGCTTATAGACATAACCAGTAACACACAGATCCTCCAAAGTACACTGGGTCAAACACTAGAGTGATTGGCAGCCATCGCAGTTGTACCTTATGCTGCCGTTATTTTAAAGGATAGAGTTTCCAAGAAAAATTATGTCCAGAAGCATAGTATTATACTGTGACAAACTATAAATAGATTTTGGAAGCCTGATGCTAGGCTGGGTTCAGAGAGGTTGAAGTGGATCAGAGCTGATCCCTTGTTTATGCATGTTTGCCTTTTAGGAACCATAGTAATACACAGACAGAGAAACCAAAATGATCTGAAACATAGAGGCCAAAAGATAAGAATAGATGTTTTCATATTTGGTACACAGCTATTAGGAGTCTCAAAATCCTTAAAATATTAACATAGCTTAATGCGTCATGGCATTTGCAGCAAAGTAAGTTGAACAACTAAATAATGCACCAGATCTGAAGAACACAACAGTTAAGCAGAGCACCTCAAGCTCCATTGTGGTAAGTCTTCAGAAAGAAACACAGCTGTGAAATAAAAATTGCTTAGCACTTTTAACAGTACCCAAGCACTGCAAAGATGATAGGCCCTATCTGTTGAAGAAAAATGATGATAGTTCTTTCATCATCCACCCAGCCACAGCAGATGGTTGTGTTTAGTTTTCCAGGAAACTTAGAAACCGACCTGTCGAACACTTCTTTTTCCACACGCCCCTTGATATAATCTTCTGTGTCTCTCACCATTCCATATGCTATTCACGTTTTCTTGGCTTGATACAACATTTGGCTTCACTGATTCTACCCACATCACGGTACCTGATAATTGCGTCATGGTACCTGATAATTGCATTTTGTGGAAACAGACGGGGAAGACACTCAGGCAAGAATTCACACCAAAGGACTGAAGCATACCTAACAGAGTATGCTCGAGCAAAGGGTCACAGAAGAGTTAAGTAATTCAGGATTAAATGGTAATGACATGGAAGGCATCCTTCAGAGATTAAGGGCTGATAAAGCCTTGGGAAGACAGAGTTAAGAGACACTGGGAAGAAAAGAATCTCTCCCTGGAAGTGCTGAATCATCCTAACACTTTTCCTAGAGACTCCTAACACCTTGCAGAGCTCCACAGACCTGTAAGTCATCCATCAGAAACAGAACAATGTTTACAGAAAAGCACAATTTAAAGGGATTTTAGATGAAAGGGGAGAGGTTACAGAAATGAAGAACTTGGAAGAGATGTCAGTAGCACTTCTGCAACAATTTCAGTTGAGAGAGTCTGTTTAGATTTTAGAAGAATTGATGTAGAAGGAGCTACATGCCTGAAAAATCTGTGCAAACAACAAGATACAAGATAAATCAGCGAGAGGAATGGAGAAAACTGAATTTTTTTCCTTGTACCTTCCTGGAACATTTCTCATAAGGAAAGGCCGAAAAAGCTGTGACTGTTTAGCCTAGAGAAGAGAAGTCTCAGGAGGGATTTAATCAATGTACTTAAATACCTGAAGGGAAGGGTGCAGAGCGGAGGCAGGCTTTTTTCAGTGTTTCCCAGTAATATGACAAGTGGCAATGAGCACAAACTAAAACACAGGGGGTCCTGTCTGAACGTCAGGAAGCACATTTTCACTGTGAAGGTGACTGACCACTAACAGAAGTTGCCTAGAGAGATTATGGAGTCTCCACCTTTGGAGATATTAAAAACCCTGCTGGACACAGTCCTGGGTGACCAGCTCTAGCTGACCCTGCTTGAGCAGGAAGGCTGGACCAGACGATCTCCAGAAGTCCCTTCCAACTCCATCCATTCTTTGTGATTCTTGATGATTCCGGTCAGACTGCCTGGCTGGGCACATGTAGTATTCCTGGAAGAAAGGTGAAATAACAATGTTCCACAAAGCAAAGAAGGCGGAGTCTGTGAAGTTGCCCTGATCCTCCCTTTAGTCAATGTCTAAAGCTGGACACAATCTTTCACTAGATTTATCATAAATTCATGCAAGAACTAGTAATATTCTTCAGTCAACATTTTCTTGCTTAAGACAGAGTTCTACAGAAAGGATTCAGTATCAATTTTTCACCATGGCTTCCTTCATGCTTTTGAACCCTTTTTCCAATTTCAGGCATTCCTCAAATGAGATTAGTATTCTAAGGATACATTGATTGATTGTCACATCGCATTCAGTGAATTCCTCTACACAGACACGCACAAAAGTGTGGTTTATAGAAACAGAACACCATGTAATCTGTAATTGCTCTTTTTCCCCCAACTTTCCGTTTGTTTTTTACCCTGGACATTCCATAATTAATTCACTAAGTAAATGTGGTTGAGATATATTTTAAAGGTGATTATTTATCCAAAAGCTAAAAGTGTGGAGGAATATAAGCACTCATTTCCTGAGACCAAATTAAAAAAAAAAAAAAATTAAATCAACAATAACTGTGTAACAAAGGACCCTAGAGTAAAAGCTTTAAAACATCCCAAATGCTTATTTTCATTTCAATTATTTTTATTTTGAACCTAATCAGAATACTATTTAGATGCCAACACTACAAAAATATCCTTTATCTTAAGAAAATATATTGTTTATTGTGTTCTTTCTGTCCTTTCCCGTTACAATTATAGCTACAATCAATAAGACGACTAAAATAGCCTGAAGGATGTGCTCCTGTGGTTATCAGTAGCAGAAATATTGTCTCCTTTTGATCTATTTATAAAAGAAAAAGGATCTAAATAAAATATCCTGAATGTAGTCACACAGATTATCACTCCATATAACTAGCCAAACACTTCTTGTATTCCGTTGTGTATTTTATTACTTGTATTCTGCTAGTTGTGGATGCCCCCTCCTTGGAAGTGTTCATGGCCAGGTTGGATGGGGCTTTGAGCAACGTGGTCTAGCGAAAGGTGTCCCTGACCATAACAGGGGGTTTGGAACTGGATGATCTTTAAAGTCCCTTCCAACCCAAACCATTCTATGAGTCTGTTTATGCATAGCTGCCATGTGACCTGAATGTTCTTCTCATAGTTTATGTCCTCTCAATAAGAGAAGCAGAATTACTGAAAATGCAGCAATGCACTGCTTGTCCATGCCCCCTGTCAGTATAAATGTTCATATGCCTAGCTTTCATAACTACATTAATAAAATTGAATTTGGTTAATTATGACTGTTTCTGAACATCGTCAGTAACATTAAGAATGTGAGACTGAGAAATATGAACCAGGCCAGGTCCTTAGTCACTGATAACATACAATTCAGAATTCCTTTCTAAGCAAAATGGACAAATTCTCCTTTCATTTACATCACCGTAAACTTGCAGTTCTACTCAAGACAGTACAATTCACCTCGATTTAGTTGAGACCATATATTTTTTCCAAGACGTACTTCATTCCCCTATACAATTAGAGCTGTGACATCAAACTCCCATCTTTAAAACTCATAGTCTACAATATTTAGCAAAATATTGACATAAGGATTTGTGAAAGAAAATCTAAATTATAGCCATTTTTTGAAGTACCTAGGTGACCTTAATCAAACTCTCTCAGAACTATGACTCATTTTCCTCAAAAAAGAAAGGAGGAGAAGTCCATAGTTTCACAGAGATATTTTTGAGGGGTGTTTAAGAATTGTTTACTGGAGCATAAATAGATTGTGCGATCCCCTTTAATTCCTGATAAGACAAAACTCAATAATCTCACACTTTGAGGTAGGCACTAGGCAGTGAATGGTGAGCAATACATTCCGTTTATACTTTGTCCTCTTCTGTCACTGTTTCGCTCCACAAAACACATCACCTCAAGGTCTCAACAGAAATTATGGTTACCCAGCACAGGTGGAAATTACGCTGATTTTCTTGTGCATCTATATCTACAGCCAAAAATGTTGACTGGGATCACATAATAGAAAGACACAGCAACCTACAACACTGGAGACTGAAGAGCAACGTTTGTTCTGTCATTGGACCCTGAGACGAAGGATGAAAAAGAGGAATAAAAAATCTGTTATTCCACTTAAGGACATTATGCTTCATCTAACTCTTGGTCTGCTCTACATGGTGAAAAATCCAGATCTTTACAGACATTCTTTCTTTACCTGGCAGTTGTCCTTAGATAGAAAGAGCTTGGTCCTCAGTGCCTGCACAAATGACTGTCCCTTTTGCACTGGTAGGGTTTCTTTTTCTGATTATCCTTCTGGAATTGAGTCATGCAACACTTATTTCAAAGTTCAGTCATCCTAGTTTGATGGCGTTCTTGAAAGTCCACCTCTGCTATAAAGAGCAGGTTCAAGATCTCAAGTGTCCTGAGCAAAACATTTATTAGAACTGCTTAAAATGTAAGGGTTTCATTATTACATTTTGAACAGTACTTTTAGATACTTTTAGAATATGCTTTTACCAATTAGGATTTTTGCCTAGATTCTTCAATGAAAAGAATGATTCAAAGGTCAGGTAAACTTCAGTTAGAATTAAAAAGAAAGCATAAGGCTGTAGTATAAGGCAAAAACTATTATAATACAGTGCTTCTTTCTTTGCACATATCATTTGATAAAAAAGAACCACAGCCAAATAAATCTTAAAACTTCCTTTTGTATTTCCTGATCATACAAATCTAATCCTCATCTGCCTTGCATCCATGCCAACATTGATATGAACAGGCAGGCTTTGAAACATGCCTTGAAGGTCAAGAAACGAATAGTTCAGGACACAAATGAAAAAAGCATCCTAAATTAAAATGAGGGACTTTTATATTACGTCCCTTCTGTTTTGCAAAAAGAAGGATCAAGCTTTCATTATAATGACAAGAATGTGACTCAAGCTGGCAGAATAAGAAGAGAGAAAATCTCTCATTGAGTGCTTTAGAAGTTAAAATCAACATTGCAGTTTTCACATGACAACCAACAGGCAGCTAGGAAGTTCTCAGAACATTGGCAAATAAACTGATGTATATAATTGATTTTTACACACAGTGGATGAATGAAAAAAATGAAACTGTTTGGGGTCAACTTGCTTTTTTAATTCTTTAGTTTTTATTGCAGAAATAAAGCCTTTTTTTCTTCTTTGTTGTTCCTTTGAGGTGAACAAAATTTTAAATCAGATTCCAAATGAAGCATTTGATTTTTGTGTCCTTTACCCTCTTCTTAGAATTAAATGTTGGTGTATTAATTTCAACACAATTTTGCTAAATTTCAAAATTAAATTTTTCAACTTTCATGAAATTTTTTCTGTCTTCTTTTTTTCCCTGCCTAAAGTGTTTGCTAAAATCATCATCAGTTTACATCCAATATTGGCTAAGCCCAAACTTCAAGTTTCCATGGATAATTTATTTGTTAAAAAGCTTTTCCTTGTACTTTTTCTAGTATCATTCTGATGTCCAACTCCTTTGTTGGATATTCAGCAAGTTTCTACAGGTGCGAGTGTTCTTTGCTTAGGCATAAATATTGTTGAGAGGGAAATGTACCCTTTTATCAAATCCTCTGCAGTTCTTTAGTCCCACAGATTTGGTAGCAGAGCCTATCCCTGAGGGTTACCCTTGCAATCTGCTTTTTGGGCATAGATGGCAACCATTCCTGGATAACATAAATTGATTCAATAGATGGTATCCATTCCTGGATACCTTTGTAATGTAATTGGTCAAGAACAGATGAGCATCCAGCTCAATATTGACCTGGGTAGGAAGGTGAAAAGCAGTGGACAAACATCAAAACAGATTTAGAGTAGAAACAACCTTGCTAAATCTTCTGTTTAACGTCAGTGTTAGGAAAGTTTAAATGATGCTGAGCCAGGTGCTGTCCTGTCTCTCCTTTGAGGGGGCTTCACCCGTTAGACAGTGGTTAAGTACAAGGGATTACCTGACTTGAGTTTCTCTCTGAGGTGTTTTTTTTTTTTTCCATTAGCAGCGATCGCATATTTTATCTTATAATAATCAATAATAAGGAACTGAAGTCAGTGACAAAACTTTCACTTACTCCGGTTGGAGATCTAAATTCTTCTCTGGTATCTGCCGAACAAAAAAATTCCTGTATATTCTTGAATCCAAATAAAATCTTCTTATTCCAATTAAATATCTTACGTTTTCTAATATCACATCATCAGTACACTAAGACCTGCTATTTCATTATGGGTTTTGTACGATAAACTTTTTCATGGTAGAATAAGTATTGCTGCTTGGCAATAAATTTTTCTTAAAACCCTATTACCATTTAATAGACTAGAATATACTGTCATAAAAAGAAATTAATTTCCAAATACATTCCTAAAACAATACCAACTGTTTTCAAAAAAATAAGATTTGAAGAGCTTTGCCAGCTCATCCTACAGAATCTACCTCTTCTCCACTTCTCCACTCCACTTTCTTACTTGGAATTTGAAACATTAAAAAAAAAAGAGCACCTAGGAGTAATTAACACTCTGAAACAAGAATATAATCACATCACTCTGTAAATCCATGACTCTCTTACATCTGGTGTGCTATTCCAGTCTGTGTGAGAAATCCTGCAAGAGATTTTTAATGTTCAGAGGACAGCATCAAGGATCAGAAGTGTCCTATGTTTGCCAGTTTCCTAATACTACTCTCTTCATATATAAATTCAAATTAGACATAAAAATTGTTAGTAAGAACACAGAGATTATGTTTATATTTGTGAAACTGAAGCAAAAGGGGGATTCTGGTACCCAAAGCTCATAGATCTCAGAGTATCATACAGTCTACCTATTTTACAGGACTGCTTAACCTGGATACAGTAAATGCACTAGGCATCTTCTTTCACAGTCCAGAAATTCTCTAACCAGAATTTACAGTTGTGCTCACATTTTCAGAAGTGTCTTTTCTGGAAAAACCACCATATGTCTCCCAACCACTGTTTCTTCACAGTGCTGTTTTGAATGCATTGCCATATAATCTAAATAAAATACAAGTAAATCCCATTGAGTATCCTAAAAAGCTAAACATCACATTGCTAAATCCATTGTCTGCATAGCAGCTACAGCATTCACCAAGGATTCAAGGCTACCTTCAGTCTGGAGATGATATAAACTTCCTTCTTGGTCACCAGTGACTCAGATTCTGATGTTGTGGGGACACCACTGCTCTTCGTCTGGGTTCATAATTCTCGCCTTTCTGGTCATCAGTGACTCAGACTTCAGAAGGAGGGATGGAAAGTCTGTGAGTATGAAAGAGTTTATGGTTCTATAGTTAGGGTATTGTCCTTAGACATTGCCCTGACACCCCGCTCCCTAACCATAGCGGGAAGGTTCTGAACCCAGATATTCTGCATCCTCTGGTACCTCAGACTTTAATGTGTAAACCTTCTTCTGCACCATCTTTTAACCAGATAATTCAATGGAAGAATCATTCTGTAAGGAAGGTTAGAGCTGAAGTGCAACATAGATTTCCCTCTTATCGTGGAGTAAGTATATTGAGCCTGAGCTGAAATCTCCTCCGTGGCCATACATGGAGGGCCTGGAACAATCATACTGGTGATGAAAAACCTGGCAGCAGCAGCAGAACCTCTCCCTTGCTATGATATCCAGGATAGACACAAGTACATATCTCAAGAGGTATATGTCTAGATGAAGGAAAAGTGTGAGTAAAAGAAGATATGAGTCACCTTAACATCTTGTTTACCACCACCCTTCATTCTCTCAGTCTTGTTTGGATTTGGAAGCTAGAACTTCTGAGGCTCTGCCCATTCTGAACATAGGTGATAGATTTTGTACAACAGAAGATAAATGAAAACAATATACAAGAGTATAATAAAGGTAAATGCAGTGTCAGCACCAAAGATACTAGGATAGACTTTGCCCCTTAAATGTTCCAAACTTTGAAGCTATTTCTGAAAATAAACAGCACGCCAGGAAATATTTTCAAAATGTAAGATAAATTGGAAGGATGCACTAGACCAGGAGGGGAAGAATTGGCAGAACTCAAGCAGCACAGATCAGTTTCTCTACCAAACAGGGAGGCCAAGAATACTTTTTAAGTCCGTCCCAAAGGTTTTCAGCATTTATCTATGCAGATAAATACTTAGGTAGCCCTGCACAAAAAGTATGAGTGCCTGGAATCTAAGGATTTCTTGGAACACAAGAAAGTGAGAGAGAAATTAATTCACGAAGTGAAAGCGGGCAGAAGCAATTTAGCTGTAACTTGCCTTGACCTACCTAATGCATGTGTTTCCATCTCTTTTGCTTTAATAGAGATTGCACTTAGCAAATATCAAATTCCTGAAAAGATTCAGTCAGATACAGGCAAGTATTTCAGCTTTCTGTGTTCTTTCCATGGATGAGAGAGATACTGACGCAACTTGGAATACAATATTTGAACGAAAAAATTCAATCTGAGGACTTCTATAAATCTCAAAAAAAAAAAAAAATAGACAACAAGCAGATAGTGGGTGTAATAGTTCCACAAAGGAAACAGAAAGATGAACAGACATTAAAAGAAAAATCCCTCAACAAAAACCATGGCTGTGCAAGAACTTGGAAGGAAGCATAACAGAAACATGCTTTAAGTAGTACACCCATACATAAATAAATTTTATAAGGGATAGCTGTTGGGCCTGATCTATTTCCTGCAATGAGAAAGCTTTCACTAAGTTCTCTGGTGTAGAATTAGGCCATAGGTTTGGACATTATTCAGTGTTTAATACAGTAGTAGCAAAGAAGAAACTGGTGTTTTCAGTGTAAATTAGCTCAAGTTGTCTCAGATATGACCTAGTAGAATGTCTCATGTGTTCAAGCAGGTTCTAATGGCAATGCTGACAGTGCCAAGCACAGATCAACCCAGGAACTAGAGTAGAACAAATACCTGCTCGTATTAGAAGCATGTGGGGAAAGTAGTTGGAAGCATCATTGTTTTCCTAGCTGGCATATGTTTTCCAGCAGAGTCCATTCCAAAAATGCTTGAAGTAATTGGCACCAGAGGGAAAAGAGAACGGATGTCAGATTAAGGCTACCCAAATCAGCAGAAAAAAATCATCACATTGGTAGTGAGAGCAGTGGTGCGGTCACTTACAAGCAAAGCGAATGGTTGCTGTTGCCAGAAAAACTGTCAACACGGGATGAAGTGCTTAGTTCTTTAAAAAGATCCTCCAAGCAGACTGGTAGTCTTGGGGTTTGTCTTTTCCTAGTTCAGCAGGACTGTTTCAGGGGCACTGGGGCACCATCAGAGCAAAACTATGTAGCACTGAATAGCAAGTGAGGAACACTAATGAGACCACATTTAACCACCTTAAACACAGCTCTTTCTTGTTTGCAAGAAGGAAAAAAAGTCAATATGGTGTTAGCTAGGAATGTGTGGTTGGAGATCTGGTACATGACAACAGAGTGGCAGAGGGAACTGAGCAGATAAAGCAGTTTTAAGACCATACGCTCTGAAGAACAGGAATATGTGGATAAGAAAGTGGAATACCCCACATTTGTTTATGTGTGGTTGACACTAGTGCAATTTCAGTGTATTTTGTTCCTGAGACTGCACAGGGATTAATGTCACCCATAGTGAATGAAAAAAGTTCTCTGAATTTATTTAGCTGTTATTAAGAATAAATGAACCACTCAGAATTTTGAGAAAGGTGTAACATGTAAAAAGTGCTCTCTTTTCTGGAAGAGGGTAAGAGATTACTTTTAAGCTGATACATATTTAGGTGTGAGTCACACATGAGTGAATTGATGTTTTGCCTATAAAACTAAATAATCTAGCTGCAAGACAGTAGAAAAGTACTAAAAAGATGAAGTCATTAATTGTGCAAACAAGTACACTGGTGCTCACTGAACGGTTTCATGTTGTTAAACATACACAAAGCTGAATTTCAATTTCTGTGAAAAAGGGGTTTCGCATCAGAAAATCCTCAAAAGATTGGAGATAAAGCTCTGGAAACCTAAGGAAAAGCTGAAAGATAGAGAAGCCAGAGGCCAATGACAAGGTAAAAATGAAAGAACTTCAGGGGTTTGAAAAGGATTGCTAAGAAGATTATTGAAAACTATTTTTCACATTTGTTATCTGTACACCTGTGAACATCTATGTTTCTGGTCTTTGTGTATGGGCCTGATCCAAATCTCACTGAAGACAATCTGAAAAATCCCAGTCGCTCCAATGAGACTTGGAAAACAATCTTTTGGTAGAAAACATCACTATCAATAATCATGCAGTAAGTATTTGTAGAAAAACATGCTGATTTTTCGCACCTGGAAAAAAGTGTGATTTGCTGAGCTATAATATTTCAGAGCTTTATCCAGGTTTCCATTTTTTGCTTTCCACTTGTAACGGGGAGAGCTTAGAGAAGGCAGCCTCTGCTTCACTCAGCTGTGAAAGAAACCTGCTGGATGCATTTCCTGAGGATTTTCCCTTTTCTTTTCATGATTATGTTTAACAAAAAACCCTACAGCCAACTTTCATTTGTCTGTGGGTGGATAAGCTAGGCTGTAGTGTAATTTTGCTCCATGGGCTGATAACCCAAGCTGGTTCTGCATCAGCTAGCTTGTGTCCTGCAGTGGTATATCCTCATGCCTGTGCTGCTGCTCTGCGTGGATTTGCCATTTCGCCTAGTGTTAAGACAGTCTGTGCTCCATTGCCTGCAGCATCCCTGGCATTCCTTGTTTCCCTCCAATACCTTTTCATTGTACCTTCTTGTCAATTAATTTCCACGCAGTTTAAAAATCCAGTGGTGTTGCTTTATCTAGGCTAGCTCACCCACCTTTTCCCTGACCACTGTTCTCTAAAAAGCTTCTTCTTTTGGATGCTTTAGGCCCCTGTTTTTGCAGAGCCTGCTACAAACTTGTCATGAGGCTGTAAAAAATATGAATTTCAAAGAACAAAAAGTAAGAATAAAAACTCCTCTGCATTCTAAAAAGTAGCCCCATGTGCATATCTAGATATGTATTGCAATAAATCAGGCATCTCTTTAGGTAGACAAGTATGTGAGAGAGAAGCAAGGGATCCAAATATAGTGGGCTGCATTTGGGTTTGTGAGAAGGGACCTAGTCAAACTTTCTGAATGAGAGAGACTGGCAGGCAGCTCCATAGGCAAAATGGGCTAGTGGTGTTTCTAAAAACAATTAAGAGTGATTCTAAATGTTCTGATTCAGTGTGCTTCTCGTATTATCTTATGTGACAGCTCCCAGAGACAGAACTCCTGTTAAATTTTTTGCAGATTTCTAGTCTGCCAACTTCTGAGTAAAATCTTTATGATGTGACAACAATAACACAGAAAAAGTAAAAAAATAAAATAAAATAAAAAAACTACTCAAAAGAAGGAACACCAAAAACTTTACATTAAGGTCTCATTATTTTTAATTCAGTTGTCTACATTTTACATGACTGTTCATGGTATATACATCTGATGTTAGCAGCACCAAAAAAGTCAAAGTATAAGGAAACATCAAAGAAAGATTCCATTTATACTTATACAACTGTGAAATGTACAGTCTAATCTTGAAAATCTTCTCCATTATTTTCCTCCTTTACCTGATAAAGGTATGGGAAGACAGGGAAAATTTTCTAAAAAATGTCAGGCTACATGGAATTATTTTAAATTCATGCAAAAATGGAGACTTTCCCAAGCAACCTTATTTCTCTTTCTTATTTTTTTACTGTTCATTTAAAAATGCATATCCTCAACTTTACTTTCATAATAATTTTATTTGTCATAATGGTTCATGTCTAATTTCCCCAAAAGGTTTGAGTAGTGCTCTATGATTTTAAAATATGCATTTTCACCCACAGAGATTTATGCTTGAAAAAGCTAAGCAAGAGGTGATCTGAGTAAATGGAACACTGCATTGGGAACTTCGAATTATTTCTTTGAGCTCAGTTAAGAAGTGCTCAGAATAAACTAGAATTGCTGACACAGCCTGTCTGTCTTCCCATTCAGTCTAGAGCCAAATCCAATTAGTGCTAGTTAGCAGTGCCTGCTTGATATGGGAAGATAGGTGTTATGTGAAAAATCAAAGCAAATGGACATGTAGAAATAATTTATATCACTTGGTGCAAGTTATCTCACCAGCTGGGCTATCCAAATGCAGATGCTCAAGACAAATTCTACATCCCATTCCTCAAGGCAGATTTCAGTGAGTGATTGAAGATGAAAAGGCATCTATGAGATAATTAAGACTTTTCAGTATTTCCAAGATGGGACATGGGGAAAAAAGAAGAAAGCTAGCATTTCTGTTCATGCCTTTAAGACTCTTTGAGGCTCTCCTGCTCTCGCCACTCAAGGAAGAACTCTTTTATAGCTGTTTTGCTGTCAATCACATACGTCTAATACCCCTCTTCCTGTATAGGAACAGCCACTTATAGTTTTAAAGGCACAAAGGTGTAACACAGCTGTGGTCCACTGAGATCTTGCCTGGAACAAACTCCAAATAAATGTGTCCAAGGCAGTAGTGGCTTGGAGAAATGTTTCTATGGATGATACACAAGTCTTAAACTAGGATCATTTTGCTCTAAAAATCTACGAAGATGTAAAGGTATATTCAGGGGGGTAAACAGTTTCCAGTAAATCCACAGAGGTTCAGTAAGGAATTGCATATATATATTTAGTAATGTCAAAAGGTGCACTCTTAAGAAGAAAGAAATGTTTTTGTATCCCTGAGCTTATAACTCAATCTACTGCAGATATCCTTAGAAATCCAACCACAGGGCCCAGCAGATTGGGTCACTGTAGAGGAAATTCACTTTCAACAGGAAAAAACATTTGGGGAAAATCTAAACCCACATATTTTTTTTTATTACTTATTTTATATAAGCAGGATACAAGTAATTAGGAGTGAAGTGAACATAGTGGTATGGGAATCTGAGCATTAATTTGTCTCCTCTACAACAGGACAATGTTTTGGTCTGCCAAGATTTCTTACTCCTGTGGGACTGTCAAAAGAATTCAGCTCCTATTTAGGCACCTAAGTGAAGCAGTTCTGTTCTCAGAAACATGTGTTCAACAGGTCCATTCTTCTCAGTGGGACATTCTGAGAGATGAATACTTAAGAATATCTCTCTGGTTCATTTATATTTTTAAACGGAAATTAACATTTTGGACAATCTGTCTTCTCATATTGGTATCAAACCAGGAGTTGCTGAGTTGCTGATTGCTTTTGACAGTCTGTCTTTTAAATATTAATAGCAAAGACTGTTCAATGTTATTGCACAAAAATAATTAGTGATAAAGTTTTTAACATGATTTAGACAAGAACTGGATATTCAGACAACATTTGCATATTTAAAATTCATAAATAACATGCTTATCACTTTCATTTGGATTTAGCCCACCTGAGAGTTCTGGTTGCTTCTAACAAAAATTATTCCTATTAAATATTGCAATAAAAGCAATAGTACTTCTTTTCTCCCTAAGATGAATGTAGACCAGGCTTTTCTTTTACTGGATAGTGGGTACTAATTTGACTGAACAAATACAGAAGTACTGAATTCTCTGAGACAGAGGATATGTTTCTGAATAATACAGTGGTTTCTTTCTGCCTCAGAAATATGAGTTACAGAGTTGGAAGTTTTCATCCATTAAGCTTTATGAATTTCAAGAAAATGCTGGCTTTCCAGACTAATACTTTATGAAGACTGTGAAACTTTCTAGAAAATCAGAAATCCATTGCAAAACAGACAATTGTTAATAATAATAACATATGCTGAAAACACCAAGCTCAGTTATGCTCTACTTCCTTCAGGGGAAGCATTTGGCCCCCTGTTTCCCAATTCCTAGGGGAGGTTTCTGATCAACTGTCTGCAGAAAGCATCAGTAAATGAGCCACTCTCTACACTCCTTCCTTTTCTCCTGTCCCATCCTCAACCTTAAAGAACTTCTGAATAAAAGTGTCAGCACTTCATTCTTCATACCAAGTTTGTGGCTGTGCTTACCACCTTGTACTCAAGACGAAGCAGCGTTGTTCATAGAGCACAGCAGCTTTTTGTTAACCTAGAGTTCAGTGGTAGAAGGTGAGACGTTACTTTCACTACCTTCTGTCTTTCGGCATTTCTGAGTGGAAAGAGTTCTTATACTCCCAAAGACCACAGCATTATACAGTATTTTGCGACACCACTTAGAGACACTTGGAAAGTTGAAAAAATGTAGAATATAGATGCTTGTCCCTTTAGATGGTTATCTCGGAGACAGTACAACTTGTTCTTTCTACACTCAATATCTACCCACATTAAAAGAATGCAAACATTTTTATTTCTTTCATATCATTATCTTAACCGCAACAAAAGAGCCTGAGGATATTAAACTGGTCTATTCCTGTAAGGCTCCTCAAATATACTGCCTCGATCTATAATACTATCAATATTTTATAATGCCATCAAAAGCACTTAAAACTTTACTTTGTCAATAGCACATGGATAAATGTTTTTGCTCTGGCTTAATGATTAAAAACTTTCTGGATTTGTATTTAGATTTTTAATACCATTTATGTTTTATGAATTACTGGTTTTAATGGACACTGTATTTCAAATTGCTTCTTCTAGTTCTGAATGAGGTTGTCCTCTTCTATCAGACATTCACAGCTCAATAAGGTCATGATAACCTGTTGACAGCAAAAAGCATGAGCATCTTCAAGCAGCAGTAAAGAAAAGTGAACAGCTTCTATTTCTGAGTTCCAGGAATTTTCTATTATAATTGAATACAACACTCCTGTGAATTAGTCATGTTAGCCTAAATTTATCGAGGGTGTAGAAAGCAGCTTTAAAAATGTTTAAAACAATTTTCTCCTTTTTATTTTTCTTACAACATGCACCTCAAATCTTATTTGAACTCTATTGTGGAAATTTATGCCAGAACTTCAAAGCTGTTTTGGCAAAAAAGAGGACAACAAGCACTAAGTGAGATTTTAATAAGCAATAAGGTAAGTTAGAAATATAATTCTCATTGAAATTGTGCATTTAGTGAGCTGGAAAATTGCAAATTGAGATGTTTAAAGTCAAAACACACAGCACAAGTCATATCTTTAAGTCCTGGAAGATTTGGTGGTAATGGTGAATAAACAACTAATGTTAACCCACAGTATGATGTTTGGCCTACAGAACAAGAGAAAGGGGCACATACTGAATAGGAATAAAGGGATTATAGTACCTTAACATTTGTATTGGTTTGCCCAATATGGGCATACCTCGATCATTGCTAACATTCACAACTCAAGACGAATGTTGAAAAATGGTCAGGGTTTAGTAAAGTACAATGAGTAGATTAGAAAACATGTCATGCATTAAAAGTCTCATGATGATCAGTTTATTTAACTTACCAAAAAAGATAATGACTAACAACCACCGTTTATAAGCGTGCATGTGGGGGAAAAAATGACGTTGAAAGGCTTCTCGATTTATCAGTAAAATTATATATGGCTGAAAACTGAGGCTAAACAAATTCAGACATATGAAACACACTTGTTTAATAGTGAAGGTAATTACAGAATCACAGAATGGTAGGGGTTGGAAGGGACTTCTGTGGGTCATCTACTCCAACCCTCATGTCGAAGTAGGGTCACCTACAGCAGGCTGCAGAGGACCGCGTCCAGGCAGGTCTTGAATATCTCCAGAGAAGGAGAATCCACAGCCTCCCTGGGCAGCCTGTTCCAGGTCTCTCTCACACTCAGAGGGAAGAAGTTCTTCCTCATGTTCAGAAGGAACTTCCTGTGCTTCAGTTTGTGCCCATTGCCCCTTGTCCTGTTGCTGAGCACTACTGAAAAGAGTTTGGCCCCATCCTCCTGACACCCACCCTTCAGATATTTGTAAGCATTTATAAGGACCCCTCTCAGCCTCCTCTTCTTCCCGCTGAACCAGCCCAGTTCCCTCAGCCTCTCCTCGTAGGAGAGATGTTCCAGTCCCCTCATCATCCTTGTAGCCCTCCGCTGGACTCTCTCCAGTAGCTCTTCATCTTTCTTGAACTG
>Ga0065711_1031263_pt1 | contig 30131 bp, 16 predicted proteins | sample Hoacrofraction12_FD_59098 | JGI IMG/M metagenome (GOLD analysis project Ga0065711, IMG submission 59098) | Hoatzin crop microbial communities from Cojedes, Venezuela - Epithelial fraction 12 v2 (version 2) | ecosystem: Host-associated > Birds > Digestive system > Esophagus > Crop | place...
GGGGGGGGGGGGGGGGAGAAAAAATCTATGGAAATCTGATCTCAGCATCAAATGACTTCTGAGGCAGTGAAAAGATGACAGACATCTTTTGCAGCTATGAAAGTGGCTGTTCCTACCCTACTTTAACTATGAGCCATTAAATTGAAGGTTCTGCTGCTATCCAAGAAAAAAATCCATAGGAGAGAACACCTATTTGGAGCTCTGTGACAATCAAAGCAAGGCAACCATTAATGGGTTCTGCCTAGTCACACTTTACTACAAGAGAAAGAAATGCTCTGCCATTCTTTGGTTTAAAGGTGGGGGGAGAAGAGAAATTAAGTTCAATTAAGGTTAGTCCATATGAAGATCAAAGTATTTTGCCTGTAGAATTTTGTAGAACCTAAAGAGATTGTCTGGTTCCTGGAGAATCTATTCCTGCAGAGGACAGGGCAATTTTCCTCATATACTCTGATCTCCAAAGATTAGGACTAGGCAGGAGAACATTAGAAGAATCACAAGCAGAAACATCAGCTTTAGAAAATGTATACATAAATTCATATACAGATTTTTGCATGAGTAGAATTCAAACTATTTCACAGACTGCCAGTTCTCTTCTGAAAATATCCACCTACATTTTATAAGCACTGGGCAAATTCTTATTTAATATATGTAGTAATACAGGGGGGAAATATGCTACTAACAGAAATGATCAGAAATTAAAGGAACAGGAGGCATTGGTTCAGAGGACAACACGGAGGAGTTTCTGCTACACTGGGGTAGAAATAACACTAAGCAACAAAGGTGTTAAAATCACTAGAGCATATTTAAGTGGTATATACATAAATATTAGAAGTCTGTACATCTTAGGGCATGCAGAGCCATGAGAAACAACTAAAGCTACTTTTGGCCAGATTCTATATTTGTATAAAGTCTGTATAGTTCCACAGATAATTGTTTAACCCTGGTGAAGATGTGGTCTTCCGACATAGCGTTCACACTGTTTTGCCACATTTTAACAAGCAGCAGTCACAGAGTAACAGCACAGCAATAAGGAAATACTGACTGGTGTCAGGAATATGCTTGAGGTATAATAAACTGCATAAAAGAATACAGAAAAATATTTGTCAAATGGCACCTTCAAAACACTTTCTTCAGGAAGGATGCAGACTAATATGCAGGCTTTCCTCTTGCTCTTTAGGAGAACATTCTCTCATTTCCCACCACGGTGAGCTAAGTAGCTTCTGATAACAAAAGGGCTGTCACCTCTGCAGAGCAAGTGCTCTTGGAGGGAGACACACAGACATGCATTGACAAAATATTGCAGAGCATTTACTGGGCAAAATGGTAGTTCTTTGGCATGTACAAATCTGCTCTTTCACCAGCATTAAACAGATCAGAACTCTCTAGGTCAACTCATTTCCCTAGCTTCATATGAGGGCAACACAATTATACTCCTCATTTCAGAAAGCGGGTTCCTCAAAATAGGTAAGAAAAACCTAGGCCTGATTGTTTCAATTACTAGTTAATGACAAATCATTTGACTGAATGCTAGGAGTAACAGCAGTACAAAACTGGTAATCAGACTCACCATTGCTGGGTAAGATCTCTGGTCTCACAATAGTCTCTTAAAACCAGTAGACTAGCAAAACTGGAGTACTAAAGCTATCCTGTGGAGAAATGGAAAATTCCACCAGTATTCCACCACATATATAGTGGAATATAAAGCAATATTGAAGAAGAAATTGACTACAGAACATATAGTTTTGAATTTGACAGTGACTGTCCCTAGAAAGCTCTCTCAAGCTAAACTTTACTAAGGGGTGTCTCAGCATCGTTTCACAGGTGGTTGATAGCCACTTATCTATAGAGTGTCAAAGGTTGTAAAAAACAATGCCAAAGCTGCAGTCTCAATCTTATCAAGACATGAAAGCAGTCAAGGTAAAGACTCTCTGAATTCTCAGTCTGCATGATTAATTTCTATCATTGTGTTTCTTATCTCTCTCACCTGCTTGGTTTTGCCTCTTCAGATGGCAACTGTGTACGAATGGTACAGCTGGGAGTCATACATCAGCTTCTGGATCTTCTGGAGAAACATGTGGAGAGTGGGGACATCTCTGTTCAACACGCTGCACTCAGTGCACTTCGAAACCTTGCTATACCTGGTACAGAATTTGAAGACGGTTCACTTAATGTGATTCTTTGTAAAGAAGGGTTATTTAATGGAGATCAGTGCAGCTCTGTCCGAGTTACCAATTCCAGTCCCTTGTATTTTGAGGGGTAATTGACATTTTTCCCCCCTGCAGAGACATATATATTTGAATAATTCATCAGGACTTCTCATCTACATAAAAGTTCTAAATATAAAGCGTGATCTCACTGCCAGCTGCTGCCAGTTTCATAGTAACAGCATACAGCAGTTCAAGACAAAAATGCAGAACAGGGTTTATAGGTTAAAATACACAGTATGGGGTGGAGCTATCACATAGGAGCTGGTTGGGACTTGATAAATCTGTTCCTCTTCTACAGAGACAATATTCATTGCAAATTCAGCCTTTGTAACACACAAAAATTACCATACTTAGAGGCATAAAAGAAAAACGGGGACAAACTTTTTAGTAGGGCCTGTTGCGATAGGACAAGGGGTAATGGTTCTAAACTAGAAGAGGGTAGATTTAGACTGGATATATGGAATACATATTTTATAATCAGGGTTGTGAAACACTGGCACAGGTTGCCCAGAGAGGTGGTCGATGCCCCATCCCTGGAAACATTCAAGGCCAGGTTGGACAGGGCTCTGAGCAACCTGGTCTGGTTGAAGATGTCCCTGCTCACTGCAGGGGGTTTGGACTAGATGACCTCTAAAGGTCCCTTCCAACCCAAAGCATTCGGTGATTCTACTCTTCTATGTTCTGTTGATACACATCAGAAAAACATGCTCCTTCTCATCTCAAATTTATGGCTTCCATGTGAAAGCGCAATTCAGGCCAAAAATGTTTTGCTGGAGACTTAACAGTGCAGCACCCTGCAATGCAGTCCTCACACTGCCACATAGCACTCTAGAGAAGAGCATGACACCAACCCTAATTTCTCAAAATACAAGAACTTTAAGCTGTCTGCCAATTTTATTATGTAAGCTAGCCACCATGCTTGGTTTAACAGTTTTATACACAGTCACTGCTTAGAACAAGTGAGAGCCCCAGAATATACTAGCTGCTACTTTGCCTCTACTACTTCCTTTTAAAGCCTGATACACCCTCAATTCTTCTTCAGATGCTCTCTTCAGAACTTCACCTATTTCTTTCAACTGATTTTTGATATGCTCTCAAGTAATTTATTTAGTTTGGCTTATAGCATTATCACACTCTGGATCATAATAGCCAGCCATGTCTGTCTACTCAGTATTTTAATAAACATATTTCACACCATAAGCCCCTCACTGCTTCCATGTATATTTTATTTCTCTGAAGAGATTTTTCTACCACCACTCGCATCAGCAGACAGAGGCCTGTGCAAATTACTTAATAGAGTATCCAGCATTTCGACCACGTATGCCAGCTACCTTACATCAGTTACAACCTAACACAGAGCTATTAGAAGATAATCACAGAATCATACAATGATGAAAAATCAGAGAGCCATCCAGCTGAAATTAGGAGAGTAATTTAGTAGGCAAAATGTAACTATCTTCTTAGAATGAAAATGTGGATTTTTTTCTATAAGCCTAGGGTTCTCCTTGACTTCCCTCCCACAATATGTACAATATGATTTAATGATTACAAGCAGCAAAGATACCAATTAATCTCATTTGAAAGATAGCAATTTTGATGTCGTTTCCCCTGACAACAAGCAGAGGTGATCACATTCTAACTCACACCAGAAACCACTCCTCAATGAATACCAAGGCCTGCTTATTGCAATGCAAAGCCCAGTCATTTCTGGGGAGTTCCCAAAAAAACTGAACACAGATGATCTTGCAAAGCTTACAGGTTCTAAAACTCTGGAAATATGTGTCTGCAACCTACAACTTCACTCCTATATCACCGCCCACTACATGTAGTACCAGTAGGTCTTCATGTTCTTTGCAGCTGTATTTTAAAAGGGTCAACTCTGAATTATAAAATATCAATGTATCACCACAGAGACTTTTGGTTATCTGTTCTGTTCAAGTCTATCACAAACTATTTTAGATCTCTCCAAGCGTGTGGGCAACGCATAGCACTTAAAACGCTAATCCTACACTCTGCTTTTCCTCATCAATTCATAGAAATATCAGAATACGGAAGCTGTAAGACATTTCCTCACAATAATACATTACTCCCAGAAATACAAAAAACTCTGTCACTCTCAACAGTATAGTCTGCTGCCTGGGAAAAAAAGAAGACTGAGCGCAAATCCAAATAAAACAAAATAAAAAAATAATTAAATATGGTCCAACATTTGCAAATAAGTACAGGAGAAGTCTTCAATTCAGGCAGGGGTCTTGGAGAACAGGTGCTTATAAAACAACAGAAGTCATTATGCTCTAGTGAATAGAGTCAGCCTGTGCCATTGAAAAAAAGGACATTAAGAGTAAGTTAAAGCGTCTGCTTCTCCATTTGCCCAATGGAAGGAAGAACGGATAGAACAGTTATCTCCCTAATTTCACTGTCCTAGCATTCCCACACCCCTCAAAAAAAGCATGCAGAGGATGGGCAGAAAATCTCTCTGGAGGAAGCAGCTTTTGGTAGCACAGTCAAGCAGCATTAAGACTCTTTGCAGACAAGCTTCCGATTATTACCAGGGATTACTGCACTAACAACTGGTGCAAAGACGCAAGAGTTAGGAAAGCACAGAAACGAAGCATGAACAGGGGATCAGCAAGCTCAAATAGAAAAAGAAGATTCATTTTTAAGAAATACGGCTACGTAAATCACTTCTGCCACCCAGTTCAGTTAAGATGAGCAAGCATACGAAAGGCTTGCTCATGTGAGTGGGTGAGTGGATGGGTAATCTCCCACAACTAGAAAAAGAAAGGAAAACAACACTGCGTTTATCCTCTTATGTACTTCATTCCCAGCAGGGCTGAGATCAAAAGTAACCAAAACACTGTAACAGCAATTCCGAGGAAGGCTTTAGCTCAAAAGAGAAGCCGAAACAGTCAAGTATTGCTGACTTAATTTCTGAGTATTCTAACAAGTTGGACCTTTTGCTAAGAGCATAACGGAGCATAAGATTCAGAACACTTATGTGATATCTGTATTTCCAGATGCTTGTGTAGTTACTGAGCTTCACAATGTCTTTTTTTTCCATTTTCTAGTGGTTAACAAGGTTCAAATGCTGGAGGAAGGTGTGGCAGAACGGATTCAGGCACTTCTAAGGTCAGAGACGCCTCCTGTGCAGTTTAAGCTTCTTGGAACACTACGGATGTTAGCAGATGGTCAAGGTAAGGAATTGCTCATGTTTACCCATGTCAACTACACACCTTCCTCCTCCCCTCTCCCTGCAAGACAAGGGATGTGCAAGACTACAGGCTAAGTGTCCTGCTAACCTAATTCCACACAATCTGAAGACATTCCAACAGAGACGATTGACGGAGGCTGCAAGCCTTCCATACTGGCCCAGTGAGCCTCAGAGGTGGATGAGAAACAAACCAAATGGAAGAATCTGCAGCAGTCAGTGAGAAATGGCAAAGGCCTAAAAGGAAGATGCTTTCCACCAGAGACACACCAGCAAGGCATAAGTATGATGGAAAAGACTCAGGCTAAGGATTTACAGTGCCAAATCACAGGAAAGCAAACCAGTAGAACTGGAGAATATGAAAGGATCATAGGGAGCCAGGGTGGAGAGAGGCAGGAGAAATCAGTTTCTACCAGTGACAGTTTCTCTAAACACATGTTGCCAGGTTTATCTTGCTGGTGTGGCTCAAACGTTGAATTTACTTTGCGTGTTGAAATATGGGTCCTTGCACTTCCCTCGGTTTTAGAGAGATGGGTATGCAAAGGCAGCAATACTCTCGCTGTGCATATAGTTGCAACTTGAGAAACATACACAGTATCAGAATCACATTAATATCTCCTACAATACCTTAATTTGTTCTTAGACTTACCTAGCTTCTCACCAGAACAGAATACAACAGCAAGTGTTGTGGTGGCTTTTTTTTTTTTCAGTGATAAGTGTTCTAATTCTTTCATATCATGAGAGCAGCTGCTCTAAAATACTATTCAGTACAGACCACCTTGATGTACAGGAATAACAAGAAATGGGTCAAAAACAAAATCAGAAAAGATATGACCATTATTTTCCAACAGGAGCCGACAGCTGGTACAGAACAATTACAATCACACTCAATAGTTATACAGAAGGGGAAATAAAATCCCTCTCTGACATTTCGTGCTGCACTCATTTATACCACTACAGATACCACTTTGATATGGCAGCTACTTGCGTCCTTTCTTAAATGAATATGTATGATGTAAAACTTAGATATAGCACTAATCCGCACTGATTCCTGTCTAGTAAAAATCTGCTGTCACTTTTATTTCATCATGGTAGGAAATGGACATTGCAAGATATACAGAAACTCAGCCTCTTCTTCCTCTCAGGCTTTGAAGGAAGTCATTAAAAGGCCATTTCTCCAAAGTTATACCTGAATTGTGACAACGGAGACCATTTAGTATTAAAATTGAGACATCATAATAACACAGATTTACATTATCAAACACTACATGAATTATTTTTTTTTCTACTTAATGCTATTAATCAGCCGTAGTATGAAGTCAGAATTTGGCACAAAATGGTACAACTTCTGAATCTGAAACAATACAGATATCAAAGTGTAGGGCAGAAAAAAAGATGTAGAAGATTATTCAATGTTTACCAATTCCTGCCTATAAGCACACAATTCTCCCACCTCTAATTATGTTCTATTCCGTTTACCCATGAGCTAACATTGCCCTTCATTAACTCAGCCTGAAACTCTTACGAATACACATCTACTAAGAAGTCCACACAAAATCAGTTAATTGCATTATTTAGTATAAATTCATTACTCTGACAATCACTGGGCATGCTGAGGCCTACAGCCTAGAATAGGTAAGTTTCTAACCATAAAAAGCTGCAGTCAGATCTGTAAGCTTCATTACACTAGAGAGATGTTAACATTAACTCCTGGTTTTCCCCATTGTTTTGCTTCAGAGGAGCAGAAGAATTCGTGTTCCTCAACAGTCAAAGGACTTTCAGCTCAACTGAAAGTTCAATCACACACACAATTTATTCAAATTCAGCGTTTTGTAAGTTAAAAGGTCCTCCTGTTGCTGTTAAGCACAACTAATTGGATTTTATCACAAAGAACTCTATTGCTGGCAAGCATCAGGAAGTCCCTGTCAAACTGGGTCAAAATGCCTCCTTTGAACAAACCTCTTAGACTGGTCCATTCACCACCCTCTTACCTCTTCCAGCTTTCTGTACTAAACTGGATTACCATGATCTCCTCAGACTAACATGTAACATCTGACCTAGAAACAAAAGCCTTTCTGTTACAGGAGGCAATATGCAGGTGGCTGGGCAACAAGAAGTAACTCATCTCAAAACAAACGTTTAACTAGGCTAGAAGCTCCCAGATTCCTTGTGGGATTTTGATCTGCGGATTGTTCCTTAGTGTACTGGACAAGTAGTAACAAAAGGAAGTGTCCACCCTTCCTCATCTCCCTCCCCAAAATAGAAACAGCATAGGTCGACTTACAGTTTCCAAGTAATCCAGAGTAATCATGTGGTTTACTGACACTGACCTTCTGGTCGACACTGTTTGACCCTTTCCAGAATATCTCAAAACAAATGCAACACACAGAAAGGGACAGGAGTAGGGCGACGCCCTTATCAGCCAAACCCACCCCTTCTGTTCCAGATGTTCACGTTGGCTCTTCCTCAAGTACTTGCTTCAGCAAAGCTCCAAGAGACAAACTTCCCAGTATCTTAAAACCACACAGAATTTCCCCCACATTTTTCCCCTTTCTGAATTTGCTTCTAAAGGAGCGAGGATCTCCCTCATTACTTACTTTCAGGCCTGGAACTACTTTAAGACTGGAAAAGCAGAAAAAGATTGGAAAAAGCTCATAGATCCTTTATAGCCCTTCCTAGGGAGTGTACACTTCCCATGAAGGCCTTTACCATATCTTTCCTTCTTCAGAGAACAAAACACACTGGTCATGATCATCTTCTCCGGTCCTCCAGTATCAAGGGGTGGGGTGCGGGCATGAGGCAGGACTGAAGATGACCAAAATGAAGTTAAGAAAAACCTTTAATTAAAAATAACTACATGAGATTCCTAAATTTGAATTAAATCTTCTAAACACGGTGTATTTTTGCAAATAGAATCATTCTACACCAAAAGTGAGCATCTGTCCTGTGACTACTCTTGTCTCTCAGTTGCTACATCTGGTGCCCCGTTGGAAGTGTTGTGCATTTATAACCTCAGTATATGATCAACTGGAAGACATGGAAACAGTGGTTTGGCAGTTTACAAAACAGCTCTTTTGTGCTCAAAGCCAAATGGGTGAGCACTCAGTTCCTACAAAAAGGCAGCTTAAGTTGTCCACATTACAACTTTCTTCTTTCTCCTTGGACCCTTCACTTAGAAGAAAATTCCAGCTGAACCAAGATTTAGAATTTCAAAGTCTTAAGTATTGAGTAGAAGCAACTAACTGAAATTACTGAAGCAGTATTTACCAGGTTGTTCTCAGGGTTGAACCCCTGCTTAACATATTTGATTCAAATAGTATTTCATAGATCTCAGCATCCTTATATTTGCATTTTTCCTTTGCTTAGCAAGCCGCTTTCCACCAGTTCATCACTTTTGATCCACAGCACTTTAAAGATACATTATTAAACTGCTGCAGGACTCCTGTGGAACCATTTGCTAGACTGACAGCATATTCAGAGAGCATGAGTAAAGCTCCTTTTGGTGCTGAACTTCTAAGAGCTTTGGGAGTAGTCTCCCTTAGAGGCAACAAGCCTTAAACCATAACATAACATTAGAGTTCCACTCCCTAGCAAAAGCTATCCAAGAGGTTTTTTTACACATCAGCCACACAGATTAATACTCCTGGCAAGTCTTGAGATAGGATCCCTGAAACACAGAAGACAAATTAAAAGGCTTCTCCAAACTCTGGAGGAAGATTTGATGACACCTTATACACAGTTCAATACATGTTCTTAAGATCTGAGACATGAAATTACAAACATGTTGCAATTCCGTACTAAGACTTGGCTTCCCATGTGCTACCAACAGTAATTATCACCATTACTAAGAGAACTGAAACAGCAAGAACAGACTGACGACGGCATTTGTGCAGGGCTCAAAGAGCAAGTGCACGAAACCAAACAGGAAAGTGACAGTCCTCATGATTTCAGTATAGCAACAGAATACGTACTTTCAAAGATACAAAGCTGTTCACTTTAAGCCCTGCTTCAGTAGCTTTTTAAAAAAAGATAAGTCTATCAGAACAGCATACTTTGTTCTTTACCTCCAAGAGTTGCCCCAATACAGCTGGCATTCCTCAGGCAAAGATTTCCAAGACCCATTAAAAGCCCAATGCTTTAGTCACAGCTCGTAAAGGATACTGAGCTCAGGCCTGTGGTCCTGGCAACTTCTACATTCACATTTCTGTGACAGAAACACCAAGAAGTCCAATTCTGAATGTCTCATGATGATGCTTTTTCCTCAGCTGATGCGGCTGAAATCTTGGGCCAGGACCCCACGCTGCTCAACAGACTCATGCAGTGGTGCAATGCTAACGACCACACCGGCATCTGTGGAGAGGCAAATCGGCTGCTAGCATCGATCCTGCGTCACAACAGATCCCAAGTACGAGAGCTATTGGTCTGATATGCTCCTAATTTATCTTTCTCAAATATTTGTAAAGCTTGTCAATACAGCTAGAGGTTAAGCGCTAAATAGCACATACAGCTTTATCACTAAAAACATACAGGTTCACAGTAAAAACTCCTCTAGTCTGCTTCAATACCAATAAAGGGGAGGCGAGTAGGAAAGCAGCGTTCTCCATAGATCCTGTACAGAAACAAGCAACATGGTTACTTACCATCTCTTGTCAGCTTTTACCGAGCTTGAGTAAGGTCTGACAAATGGTAAGTAAAGCTATTCTATTTCCATAAATATTGGTTTCAAATTTCAACTTGAAATGGCAAAGATATCCCAGACCTGTCCCAAACATCAGTCCTCCAGGAACTCCAGCGAGCCCACTTCTCTACCCAGTGATGGATGAATCTGGTGTGATGAGTATCTGCTGGCATATTAGAACAGGCCTGATTCTTGTAAATCATGCTATTATACGCAGGTGTCCCAGCTGTGTTTTACTTGGAGGTAGTGATAAAAAAAAGCAGATAGTATCTGCACAGGTTTCAATAAAGTAAAACTAATCTTTCCTAGCTTAAAGGCTTGAAATGAAAAATGGCAATAAGGTCATACTAAAACTCTTAAGACAAAATATAACTATTTTTACTTATAGATATGCATACACATAATTGTAAGCATTGATATTCCAAGCAAATCAGACAAGGCCTAAGCAGACATGTAAAATCAGTGCCCAAAGAAAAGTTCTCTCATCTTCAAATATCGTCAGTTCACACTGCAGCAGGCAAATCATTTCCGCCTAATTCAGAGGCTGAAGAGTGCAATCTCATTGCTCTCTTCATTCTACTGTATTCATAAGCTAGATTTCCATCTGTGATGTTTTACCTTTGCTTTAACAGGAAGTGGTCAAAGCCATCCAGGAGGCACAAGGAGTGAAGCATCTGGTTTCCATGACAACATGTGAACATGCTGCCATGCAGAATGAGGCTCTGAATGCCTTGGCAATAGCATCTGCAATCGATTTAGGTATTTTTTCTCCTAAAAGCATTTACCTGTGCAAGATCTTCAATTATTAAGAAACATTGTCATGCTGTTAATTCTACATAACATGTAAGGAAAAGCATCTTTGTCTAGATTTAGCTCTTCAGCATGAAATAAAGGAGGTCAGCCATCCAGAAGATCACAAAAGCAGTATGCTTCAGGAATTGCCTGAAGATTTCTTTGTTTAGGGTAGAGTCCAATGATCAAGTTGTATGCAGAGGCACAGTCTGTTCAGTAGCATAGCATGATGCTAGAAACCTACATAAAAAAGCAAAAGGAAAGTAAATGTGATGAAGACTAGGGAAAAAGATAAGAATGTCTAAATGAAGACAAAATCAAGGACAAATTATGAACTTGAATGGTCAACGAAGACTAAATGGAGGAAATAATCTTTAGAAGACAAACATTTAAATGCAGGAGACAATAAAGGAGACAAAAGGGCCTTGTAGAACCTGCAAATGAAACAAGTGAGAAAACTATGAAGGTTCTAACTATTTATACTGAGCTAATTTTCAGAGAGATTGAGTATAACTTTTTCAGATTTTTCTTGTATGACTGATCACATTTGAAAATAGGTTTCAGATTATTATAATATAGTCACCACAGAAATCTACATGGATCAAAAGATAAATTGGAAATAAAAAGCCAACTTGAAATTTAGAATTTCCTGTACCAACAAGCAAGACAGTAAAGAGCCCATTTTACTGCTTGGTCTACCATTAAGGCTCTCAAACTCAACTGGGTAACTAATGCAAATCAACAGTTTTTAATCTATTATGAGGTTATTTTATATGTCTATAGCATAGTATACAGGTTCTGTTTTCCAGAATGAGTTCAGTGAAGAAACACTGTACAGAAAATAATACAGAAACTCTCCAGTACAGAAAACAGATGCCCAAGACATCCCTTTATAGCCAATCTGAAATTAAGGTAGTCAGGAATTGTATTTTTAAACAGCAAGCATGTTCACTTTTTAACTTCTTTTCAGGTAACAGCTCAGGTATTTGTTTCCTTATTTTTTAGAAACCCTTGAAGAATCTTTTAAGGAAACACAGCTAGTTCAAAGCTTACACAAACTTCTACAAGATGATAATACAAGTCCTGAGGTGAAATATAGCTCAATGGGTCTTTTGTGCAGTCTTCTTAATTCAGGTAACTTAAAATTAAGTTGTCTGTGATGAAAGGATGGATATTTGTGTCAAAACACAAGTGTTTTCTGTTACTGAAATGTGCTGCTTGCTACGTTGCAGTCAGTGAGTAGTAGAGGATATTAAAGAGGGTCATTCTTTATTGATCACCAAAAAACCCAGTCAAGTAGCTTCTTTATGAAAAGTTGATTAAACCATCAGCTGAATAAAAAAGAGAAAGTCTTTATTCCATTGAGTCAGTGGCATAATCAAGCCCTGAAATAGCAAAATTAGAGCCTTGGAATAAAGACATCTTAGTCCAAACTCACCATGCACAAACGCCTGGCAGTCCCAGGTCCTGCATGTACCACAGCGCTTTTGTGTTCAGAGAAATAAAGAGTCTGCATCATTTTGCACAGACAGGCATATATTTGTTCTGCCTATGCTGTAAGCAAATCAGAAGCTGAGATAAAATGGTAAATTTTAGTAAAACATACGAAGCATATGATTTCAGTTTTTCTCACTCCACGGTTAGGGAAGACTTCAAATGCTCCGAGCAAGATCAGACTAATCCTGGATGTGCGGCACTAACTGAAAACAACCATCTTGAAACTGGCAGTCCAATTTGTGCCATTTTCTCGTATCTTAATATATAAATCATGTAAATTGAAAATAACAATTGTGCTCAGGCAAGAATCTGCCACCATGGAAGGTGCCTTTCAAATCCTGGAGCCACCCTATATTGGCAGACAAGCTGAATTTTGCAGTATACTCTATTTTTAACCTGTAGCAACACAGATATTGGAATAGGGATATGTATTTGCATCCTTCAGTGCTACTATGCAGTACTGACACAAGGGATGTGATCTATAAGACTTCTTTCCAGAGGTGAGTATACTTAGCACCTCATAGACTAACCGTAACATTAAGAGTTGAGTCTCACTAATATGAAAGGCTAACAAAAAGCATAGTGGCAAAAAAATGCTGGGACTTGTCCTATATTACATTTTCAAAGTGCTTTTCTTCTGTTCAATCAGATCTTGGAAGTCCAATGGGGGGGAGGGGGGGAAGAAAATCTTAGCCTGTTCCATACTTTCAATGGCTGAAAGGGTATCTATTGAGACAAATTAAAATAGGCAGCTCATTTTAAACAGCAAGTACTCCAAATTCCTCTTACAACAATTGTTGGTAGCCACTATGCCATGGCATGTCACTAAAAATCAGCATTTCATCTCCCATTCAGGTGACCTGAGACAAGAAATAGAAGAGGACAAGATTAAAGAAACCCTCGAACAACTCTGCAGTCACAGCAATGCAAATGTGGTCAAGGCAGCTGTCACCGCATTACAAGTTTTGAGAGGAGAGACACCCCACTAGCCTCCCTTCTTCCTCATAGCAACCCTGCTGAGGCAAATGCAATAAAACACCAGCTCTGCCAACCCTACCTTGCATTTGTCATGCTGCCACACAACCAACACCACCAAAGCCCAGGTACAGCTCCTGCTTTTAAAGCTGTACATATAAAAAAAAAAAAAAAAAATATTCATTCGCTCATCTATTTAGCCTATAGATACTTGCCCCACTGCTTCTGTTCACTGAGCTACTAACACACAGCAGTAGGAACAAGGCCTGTCAAGCAAGTGGTCTTAGAAAACATCATACAAGAAGCATCAGGCAATTACCACTCCTGTAATACATTTTTAAGCTGCTTGCTTTTGTCAAATAAGGCTATCACTTGCAAATTTTTCTTACATCAATGGAACTTTAAAATCATTACAAAAAATCTCAAGCTTACATCACGCAAGCTGAAACAATGGGGTTTTACCTTATATGAGAGCTGTAGCTTAAACAATGCAAAGGGCTAATTGGCACCAATTCAACCTCTGCACATTGTGAATCAACCTGTGAGCCCAGCAGTTAACTGAACATGTTAAAACTACCACAACACTGTACCTTTAAACCAACTCCCCCCCCCTTCAATTTCCAGTCTTCAAGCTCATGTCTGAATTTTCACTTGCTAGTGTCACAAGCTATATTCTTAAGTTCCTATTCCTGTCTGAGGTAATGATCTTGCCCTAATTTCAGGGTTGCAGCTATTGTAACCTGGAATGAGACTCAATAGACACAAAGTTTACAAGAAATTACAGTTAATGTCCAAACAGTGCTTGTCAAAGTAAAGCTAGTTAGAATTTACAAGTGGGCATACATGTGAAGATTTGGAGGCAGCTGGCATTTCGTTCAGTTACCTCCAGCAAGAGAACCTGGGTTTAACTTTAGATAATGAAAAATTGTAGTAAACAAATATCTCTGAATATTTCTGTGGAAACCTTTCATATTTGAAAATGGTCACTCGATAAAATAGGTGAGAATAGCACCTATTGCACAACTTCTTTTTATGGGACCATTCTGAAGCAGTTGCAAGTATGTTGCAGTCACACGGCCAAGATCTCGGAGATCAGATTCAAACCCCGGTAGTGGTACATACTGAAGAGCTAGGGAATAATCAACCAGTAGTAAAAGTTACTGAGGGGAAAAAAAGAACAAAATATCAACCTTTAAAAAATTATCATAAAGCAGGGAAAGGAACATTTAAAAGTCAACAAGGCCTCCTGTTCTCAAACAATTTGAGTATAACCGGCTTGCGTCTGCTAACAAACATTACAACTTTGTTGCTGCAAAAGCTTCCCCGCTTGCAAAGCTTGTTAACACTATTTAAGCCCACTACATGTGGCACCAAATATCACTTCCAGAAATACTCTTGAGAACGGGAATTTCATAAAACCACCCCAGCAAGTCACTTCGTGAGTAACACACAACCAGGTTTTGACCACATAGTAGAAAAAAACAACAAAAACAACAAAAACACCAAGAGCTGAACCACATGCCATTTCCTCTAGCTTAAAGTACACAGCGATATGGGCATCCTACACATTTCTAACATCAAGGTGAAAAATAGCTTCAAGACAGTCTCAACTTCAGAATAAGATCTGGGGTTGTGCCTAAAGCAGGCATTAGTATGAGATATATCAAGATGTTCTACAAGTTCTATTTATACACACCAAATAGCCACATTCAGGTTAAGTCAGTTTTATCAGAAATGATCCAGACTTAACTCTCTACAGTACCTAATTCCAGATACTGCATTACGCTAATGTAGCCATTATCTACCTAGTAAAATGTTTCTCTGACCTTATTCAAACTGCAATCAGGTTTTAATGCATTAAAGAAACTTTAAAATGGTCAAAGAAGCAGACACAAACCTATTTCCACAAGCCTCATCTTCAAACCTGTAAGTTACTCCCCTTTTGCACTCTTACAAGTAGTTTCAGGAACATTGCTCAGACATGACAAACCACAGACTATAGTAAGTCACAAGCGTGGTAACTGTGGGTAACAGCAAAGTGCAAACAGCAGTTTTAACTTTTTGGGTGTCCAGAGATTTAATTTCTCTGCACCATTCTGCAGCTCTTCACTGTTCACAGCTTTCCATCAACAATGGAGAGAAAAGCACCAGTGTTATCCTTTATTCAGCAGCCCAGACTGTAAAAAATTCAAGCATTAGTTTCAGCACAATATACACACCTGAACACCAGCGAACCTTTACCATTTCTGTAGTTATCCACAAACTCCAGTTTCAGTAGCCAGTCTAAACCTTAAAGAAGGAAATACTAGTGACTGGAAGCAACAACTCTTAGAAATCAGACTCCAGCAGTACAAAACATTGAATTTTATTTAATCAAATTTTAAGGCTCGAGAAAAAAAATATACTGAAAGTCACTCAGAAAAGCCATCTCAGAAAAGGAGACAGAACCTCCCCTTCCACTGGCTAAACAATGTTCAAGCTGCATGATAACCCACAGGCAGTAGGGGGGGGAAGGAGTAAGAAAAGATGGAATGGGGAGACAAAAACAAAAGCAATTCTACATATAGGCCAATTGCCACATCAAACTCGAGGGACTGAAGGTACAAATATATCCACATGGCACTGTACAAGCGTCACCAAAACTAAAGACCTTGGGAAGAAATATTCTTGTGAAGATTTCCTGGGAAGAAATATTCAGGTTTTCAGGAGGCAACCAACACTCCTTTGGTCATGCACTTTTTTCCAGTGCTTATATTCATCTTCCTCTTCACATACAGGGAAACTGCATCCAAATGCAGGTGTATCAATAGAAACAAGAGGGCAGTTGCGCTGTCAAACATACTGACAAATAAATAGATTGCTTCACAGAAATAAATTGTGCTCATTTCTGAGAAATAAAAGTGATCACACTGAAAAGTTTTCTTCTTTCAGTCTAGTTATTCAAGTCTGATTTCATATTTGACATCTTCATTGAAAACCTTGTTTCCATTGTAGTGTTTGTGGAGTTGTTCCAAATGTAACCACTGAAATCTCAACATCAACAATTCAAGCTTCTCTTTGTGAGATTACTGAATTGCTTCTCCTTCAAGGCTTTAGAGGCAGACTCACACCCAACTGCTTTTGCTGACAAGGCTTTTTTAAACCATAACCTAAATCTTTAGCCACGAGACCACTGCAGGTCCACAGAGAAGGTGCTAAATATAACCACGTAGAAAGTGATAAGAAAGTATTCCCATTCCAAGTCTGAAATTACACCAGTTGTGTGCACCACCAATGGGGGTGCACTTCAAAATGTCCAGGGGTAAACGAGCCTAGAGCCCCAGAGTTTTAAAAGTAATACTGAATAAACACAGAGAAGTTTATCCACAGTGAAAACAAATCACTCCATGAATTTAAAGATCCTCATACAGGTTGATCTTGCTCTCTTGAATTCAGTTCCAAATAACTGGAGCACTGATACAAAGCTGGTGTTAACCTGGCCAAAGCCAACAAGCACAAACTGTGGAAAGACAACACTTCAATTAAATTCTGTTCTGCATACAAACAATACTTCAAAAAGAAACCAAGCATTCATTCTTCTTCAGGCAACTTGGCAAAATTTGCAGACACTGGAATCCTGATCCATGACAGTGGCTCTTGCTGACAGCTGATTTCAGTGCATGAACTCCACAGATATCTTTAATCCCATGATGATTTTCACCAACTGCTGAAATTACCTCCCAGCATTAGGAGCTTTCTGTGTTAAAAAGTGGCAAAAGGGAAACATACTCCCTAGATATAATTCTCAACACAGTATTTTACGACTAAAAAGTTACAAACAGAAAGCATCCTTCTCCAATTTTACATACATTAGATTGTCACACATAACCTTAACAGAGCAAGTTGGTTGATGAGGTGGTGTAAAGTTTCAAGCACCAGAGTTTAAAGCAAAGGTTACTGGACACTGCTTTGCTGCTTGAAAAGTAGCAGTAACAGCAGCAAATTTTTGGCTGCTCCTAATAGGCTTGATTTAACAAGTAATATAGACCTCAAATTCAAGGCTCTACAGAAGAAATGCCTCTTGCTCTCCCATCAGTGATTGCTATTGTTCCTTTATTGAACATCAAAACTAAAATAAAAAGAATCACAGTGCACTTTTCAGGTTTTTCAGGTCAGTAATAGCAGACTGTTCTCTGCTACAGTGAGGAAATCAGCCATCTTTAGACAAGCTTCCTTTTCCTGTTGTGTCTCAATCACTGGCCAGAAAAAGAACTATGAAAGCTGAACTGAAGTACACATTACAAGTACAGCACTGTCTGTGAAGTGCTCCACAGATTAAAGGCTAGAAGGATGTCTGGACAATCAATACAGTCAAAGATTATTACTGTTGATCAGCTTTTGCCAGTGAAATGTTTGTTAATACATGCATAATAGAAAAAAGGACATTAGAAAGATACTTAAAAGTTTGGCTTCCTAAGAAAGCCATATACTTTGGAAATACAAGTATTAAATCCTTCAGGCAGACTACATGTAGTAAAATACCATTACAAAAATATATACTTTTCTAAAATTTACACTATGTTAGGCACTGTAAATAAACCTGCTCTCCCTGAAAAAAATTGTGTCACTGGACGCAGTATATAATGTTAGTTATATGGCCCACAGTAAAACTGACAGCTACTTCCAAGAACTTTTCAGTCACATATTTCTATCTTAAAGCCAAATACACTATGCCAAAATCTTTTAGAGAAGACTGGAACTATAACTGAACTACAGATCCATCTGCTGAACCCCCAAAGAAAGGAGGACAGGAGGAGAGTCTAGTTTTCTTCTGATAACAATAAAAAAAAAATATAGACTTCAGCAGTAGTTCAGTTTGATGCAGAAAATTATTGTGAAAAAAAAAATCATTCTCATTCACCTTATTGTGACTGGCATTTGAACTATGTATCAGAACACAAGCAGAACTGATGACTCAATAGCTTTACAGACGATCAAAAAATTCAACAACTCTAATCTTTCACTAAATGTGTATTTCCTCATTAAAAAAAACAGATTTCAGTAGGGAACAATACTGAATTTAAGTGTTTTTCAACAGTCCTGATTCTAGTGGTTAGGAGTTGTAAAGATCGATATAGCAGTTGAGAGGAACTAGAGGAAAGGCAAAAACCATCAACAGCTAGCATAGCATACTTGCTACCTACTGAAACAAGTCGCATTTTGAAATTTCTGCAGACAGCACTTTTTAGAGATATTACTGATCAATAAAAAGCTAAGCATTTTAAAGAGTTTTTTCTTCTATAAATAAAGAATATTTACATTTTATTCAGGCAGGAAACAAGGGATTTACACCCCCTTGCCTGAAATGGAGGTTTCTAACATGTAATGCTACAGATAGATTTATTCCTCCCCCCCTTGAGAAAAGGGTTGCATTTTCAAAACGGCACCTGTTACTTGAGCTCTGATGCTGAGCAACAAGTTCCTGCTCCTCAGACATCTACGTTATTCCCAGTCAAACAGAAATATCCCTACTTCTGCACACCTGAAAATCAGTTCAAGAACTAGACAATTTCTGACACTTTTTTTCAATTTCCAATACCATGATGATTATGGTTGCTAGATATCTCGCCAAAAAAATGACTGCATGAGTCTACTGTAGAGATTAACATGATTTCAAGATTTGGAAGAAATCAACACACCTTCTGAAAATATTACATTTTGATATTGATGACAGTTGGGACTGAAAACAGAACAATCTTCACAGTAATCCTTCAAGGAAAGGGTTTACAGCAGTTTCACATGTCTCTGCTACAATCTTTAAAAATCTGTTCCACTAATGTCTTGGGAATTTCCATTTCTTCCTCAGAGATTAACGCTGGCACGCTCATGTTAGAAAAAAGATAGGCAGATGCCTGTGTGTTCGGAGAGTTTTTTCTTGTACCAGCTTCTATCAAATGTATGAGCAGGAAAAAATCCACATAAGGCTTCTAATAACAGGAGTATTTCATGGTCTGTGCATTTCTTCCACCTTGGTGTCTGACCAATAGCCATAAAATGTACTTTTTTGCAACACATGTCTGCTTTTATATTCAGAAGGCAATACCCGCCTGTACAGCTTCAATATCAGAAATCAATGTTCGGGCTAGGAAAATCCCAAAAATCTAAAAAGACAAAAACAACAAATCATTTGTGAGATGAAACACTTGCATTGTATCAGTCTGCAAGATGTTTCTAAAAATTAGATCCTATCACCAGTAGTCATTACCGCAGAATGGGAACCTCTTTCTTATGTGCTCCTATTACACTGGACTAACATCAGTGCAACTACTCTTGTGAATAAAGACATGCATTCATAAAGTGTTTGCAGCTTCAGATATTTCATAGCTGGGATCATCTGTCAAATCATGGCTACTACTAAAAAGGAATAAAGGCAGCAGAATCTTGCAGGAAATAAAACTCCTGAGAAAAAGATGCTTTCATGTAACACTTCAGGAGCATTCAAAACAGTAAGCTCCTAGTCACCCTAGAGCTGGAAGAAATCCCCTTAGCCAAGTCTACTGAAGTCTTATAACACTCACACTTACCTATTGCTAAAGTTACACATGCGTCATTTTCATTCGTTCCACAACTTTAGATAATCCAGTCAATTTTCTGATCAATTTTTTTAGAACACATACAGAATATACAGTTATCTAAAACGAAATTCTTGTCACAAACCATAGTGAGAAAAGTCACAGATTATTCTGAGACACTTGAATTTGAAATTTTAACATTTACTCAAGTTCTCAGGGAAATCTTCCTTCACAAATTGAAGATAAATTCACAACTCAACACATTTCTTGAAACATTCTTAGAAAAACAACAAAAGACTGAGGTGAAGTTTTGGAAAAGCCACAAGATTTGTTTTAGAGATAGACAGGTTAGGTCTAACTCTCAGTCCTGCCATAAGAGACAGACACAATTTGAAAATATAAGTGACTGTGAAAGTGGTTTCACAGAGACTCGGGACACGAATAAGAACAACAACATCAAGTTATTGTCAGTCACCACACTGCCAAAAGATTACAGACTTCGTATCTTGACCATCTTCCTAACCGAAAGTGTTTTTCTCAGGACAGCATCTCTCAAAGCCATGGAAGCGCCATCATTAGAGGGTGATAAAACACCAAAAACCAAGCAACAGAGGGCAGCATTGCCATGGCTGGGGAAAGGTATTTTGCCAGAACTCCACACTCAACTGCTGTCAGTTAAACAGAAAATACATTCTGCAGTAGATTTACATGTTTGTTATTTACCATAGCAGTGGAAATTCAGGTAAGTGGAAACAACTGCCACAATGAAAGCAGGATCCACCTTAAGAAAAGTAAACTGCTATGTTTTACTGAGAATTTTGGTTCACTTCCTTCACTGTACCAAGCACCAACAAGTTACTGGAAGAGGTCACAGCAACTCCATCTGGTGAGTGGTAATCTTAGCATGCAGGACAGAACTGCATTTTGATCATTTCACATTTGTGACAGATGGCTGGAGGTCAGATCTACTGGAGTAGATGACCAGATCTCCCCTCCCTCACAGCATATTGAAATCTAAGAAATACATTATTGTATCACATTATTACATAAAATAATGATATATTAGCATATTGCTATATAAATATATAACAATATACATCAGAATCATCATATACGTATGTATATAATTGTATTGTATTATTATAATGGCCTTCATGGCTGTGAGGAACATAATTTCAACAGAATTTAATTAGCTGATATCAGATATTTTCACTCTAAGTCCCCATTCCCTGTAAATTTTTTTTATTTTTTACATACTATTCTCACACCTAAAAAATTCACTGCATCGAAATATTTACTGTACCTCTCTCCATAACTACTTTTACCTTCAGCAGGTCTATATCTACAAACTTGAAACTTTTTTTAAAGTAGTATAACAAAAAAAACTAACCTGCAGCAGTGAGATTGCTATGAAGACACCTGCAACAATGTAGATATTGCGGGGTAGCCATGCTTCAAGAGCAAGGATACATCCTCTGACAAAAATGTGATTCTCCCATTGACTCTTGCTCTAAACAGAGAGGAAGAATAAGAATATTACTTTTCTGTTCAAGTTTATCAGAAGATCAAGTCAATTACATGATATAGCTAAACTAATGATTTGTCACTTAGGCAGTAATGTTTTTAACTGGACTCCAGACATACACATATACACCCAGATTAAATTAGGGCATGTCAGACACTGATGTTAGCATCTTCCTGCAAATGCTGTAAATACTGTTGTTAGAATACTTTAGAATTAGCAGATAATAGAAATCAGAGTTAGACTACTAGAACTAATAACTGAAATGAACGTTTGAAATGCAAATCCTACCCCTTTTTGTAATACACCTTTCCCTTTACCTGTTCTATCACTTGTTTTCTCCGCCCTCACACAGTACAAGTTTTCTTTAAGCAAAATAAAGTATCACCCACACTCTACTTGCAGCATGATGTAGCTAGCACAGTTAATTAGTTCCAAGAATTTTACACTGACATATCTATCAGCAACTCCCCCATTTTACAGTTTTGCCCAGGGAAGCACAGAACATGACGATATCCCAGCACTTTACCTTCTTTCTGACATCATAGCCACACTGCGTATTCACAACTTTTTGCTGCAAACCCAAAAAAAAAAAAAAATTTAGAACATCAATTGAATTCTACTCACACTTCTGTTCACAGGAAGTTTTTTTGTCTTCTAGATCCACATACTAAATAAATCAGGACTGTCAGAGCCAACTGTTTTTAGTAAAAATGAGCAAAGCACTAGCAGAATGTGAGAAAAGTAATGACAAAGCAGAGGTGTATACTAGCAGGAAAATACCCTCCACCAGAAATCCCAGCTTCTTCTATCACTTGGCTTTAAAGTAGCAAATACTTTTTTAACATGAAGCATAGCAACTGTACTACCACCACACAGGTAAGACACCTGCATTTCCAAGATCAATTTCATGTTAGTTATTTCACATAACACCTAAACTCTGAGCTAACAATAAAGGTACCAGGCTGCTTTATTTACACCTGCAGTGGACAAATACACCTTACAACTCCATCATTTCAAGCAGTATACAACTTGCTACCCCAAGCAGTTAAAACAAGTAACAGCTGCAAGCTGCTTGAGCCCCCTCAGTTGATAGCTCAGACTCACACATAACCCAGCTCCAAGATACACCTAGTCTGGAAGATAAAACATTCCAGTTGCAGAACCCAAGTAGGAAGATCACAAACACCTTCAAAATCACAACCCCACAGAACCCACTGACAGTATCCATCTCCAAAGATGCAAAAAACCATTCCTGTTTTGCTTTCTCTGTATAAGACTTATGAAAACATATGTATTACACAATTATAGCATAATTTACACAATGCATAGTGAGTTATACAAAAATATTAGGAGTATACTCTCATATTGAAGACATTTAAACATAGTGTCTTTAAATACAGCACTATCAACAGGAAAAAGTTGCAGTGGAATACTACTGCTCCAAATTAAAGCAGAAAATTACTGGGGAATCTGAACACGGAATTATTTTCCTGACAAAGTCTTTCCTTGGCTAATTCCCAAGACAATCAAAAGCCTTACTATAACTTAACAGTGGCTATCTGCTCAGCATGAGGATTGCTGGACTGACTTTGAGCTGTAACTATTCCCACTGATGCTCCAAAGCACCGTATTAGTTCCTAACTCCACATTTTGGCTTCCACTGAAAGGGTCAGATTCCTGCAGTTTAGCAAACAGATCTATCAATAAGCACTTAAATCTTGCCAAAGCCAGAAAACTGACTCAAATACTTCTTAAACTGAGATTGTGCATGAGCTCTTTACTAGTTGCTGATAACAATCAGCAAATGGAGTTACTCCTACCTGTCTGGCCAAAAAGTGGTGCAACAGTAATTTTAACCAGAGCAAACACACTGCTTCAACAGTGCTCTCAGGTCCTTACAAGCTAGGTAACTGAGGCCAGGAATTCAAGAAAACACATTGGGAATAAAAAAAAAAAAAAGTATCATCCACCAATACTCGCAGACTCAAGCCATACAAAAACAGCTTGAATTCCTGGCGACATTTTCAGCTGTGTAACAGGCTGTCATATTCGAACTCTAAAAATGATGGAAAAGAAACAAGAAAAGAGATTGTCTGTGCAGGAGCAATTTTTGATCATTTACAAGACCTTTTAAAGAGGTAGTCATCACACTGTATTCAGGAAGTACTTCCTTTCATAACTCTCCAACACCAGAGCAACACAAAGCCAGGAAACAACTTACAGCAGGATCAGGCCTACAACAGGAAAACGGAACGCCGCACTTCTCACGACTTTTGCTTTCACTGCTGCAGTTAAAGTATATGTTAAAGTCCCAGTCATCTGGACCTTGGGCACCACAGCAATGGTTCTGCAACAGATAAACAAACAATTAGCATCTGGGGGTATTTTGGAGACAATTTATCCACTGAGCACACTCTCTGGAATAATATTTGTTCGTCATCTTCACTTTCTCTAAGGCTGTGCAGAATCAAAGGCAACATCAGAGTAAAAAATGAGTAATCAATAGTGTGGCTCTATGAAATCAAAGCAATACATTTGGCATACTGCTCCTGGAAATAGGTGTCAGCGTGACAAGCAGAGTCATAAATAAATATCACTTTAGGTGTAATTGCTAGATGCAAATAGTGTACATCCATAAACGGTGCAACAAAATAGTTTATGCAAATACTTTGTACCCCATCATTTCCAAGTCAACCAACAGCAGAAAAAAATAGGAAAAATGTTTCTTTAAATTTGTGACTCTGTCCTTAAATCTTCATGGATCAACAAGTTTTCTTCTCCTTGTTTACTGTAAAAAGTGGATCCAAACATTTGTGAATATACTTCCTTTCTTTTAAATGAGAAAGTTTTCATATCCAAATGAAGTAAGTGGCAAGCTCTCACTAGCTCAAAGGTCAGTCAGCTCCACAAGTATTTCACATAAGTTTCTTGACCTAAACAGTGTAATGTAATTACCATAATTGCAGGTTGGGGAAATACCAACATTTCAAGGAATGTTTATTTCCTGGAACTAATGAAAGCTAGTTTCTTATTAAGCTACACTTTGCAGTTTACTGGCCTGGATATTTAAGGGCGCAAATCCTTCTCTAAATTGACTACTTCAAATGTTGTACCATCACACAGATTTTCCTCGTACTTCATGAACTTCCATCCTCTTGGGATATCTCTAACATCTGTCCTCTGCCCACTGCCTATATTCACAAAACTTGTATTAACCTAACTGTCTGCAAGACCACCAGATCTTGAAGGCAGTAAATGGATTCAGAAGTTATCAAGTTGTGACAGACACAGATGTGAATAGAAAGCAGAATTATTTACACATAGTTTTCACAGGAAACATGACTAAGGAGATGAACAGAACGGTCAGAACAGAAGAAACAGCAAGAAAAAAAAATATTTTAAGTCACTGATTCGTTTATCATGAAGAAAGCTAAAAGAGGTTCATTTTTGTCTTTCTAGTCCCTCCACGTTCACACATCTACACCTTTGTACAAAGCCATACAACCAACAAACATGCTGATCTACCTTAGCTGGGTACAGACTACTTACTGACCTTACAGAGGTCACTTATTGGCCTGAAAGTAATATAATTAGCCAGAGTAAAGAGCTGCCTACAAAAACCTAACTGTGTCCTAAGTCACACTCTGAAAACAGAGCAAGTCAGGCTAAGCAGTATGGCTCCTTAGAAGATGGGCTTCAGTGAGGCATTTAAACACACACTGCTGCACCTTGTTGTTCAGCCCTTGCAGAACCACATTGCATACTTCCCTCCTTCCGCATTACTTACAGGTTTAGATCAATGACTTTCTGGTCTTTTCTTTTTCAGGTTTATTAGCTTGTTAATCAGGCTAGTGAACTCCTCTTAATAAGCTCAGCCTTTTATTTTCACTGAAAAGTATTTAACTGGAGTTCAACTGTATATCAGCTTGGCTTATTAGCCTGGCTGACTGCACTGAAACTAGACAAACAGAAAGAGCAACAAAGTGGACAATGCTGAGACAATTACCGGTGTTGGTCATGGCCAGGAGGAGTCCTACCTTACAAAAAGGTGCCCTTAGGACCAAAAGCTAAATCAAAACAGCACTGAAATCCATCCAGGAAAGTTAGTCAGAGGATGCTTCCCTATCAATACACACAGGAGTGAATGAACAGCACAAGTAAGCTGCTGGTAATACAGAATTGACTAAACTGTTATCCACACTAAAACGTGCCTTGCTATCAAACTGAGCTGTGAGCACAGATATCTAAACACGACCTTCTAAGACAACAGAAGACAGACAAAAATAACCTTATTTTACAAGAGGAAAAATAAAGATGACAACCACTTTATCACTTCGTGAAGTACTCACATATGTACCCTGTTTCTCCCCATGTTTGTTTTTTTAACCACACATAAATAATTAAAAAATCAGAAGAGTAACCCTCCCTGGTTGTTCCCTGGACATCATTACAAAAGCAGCCAATTGAACGTAAGCCACCAGTCCCCTACTAGGACAAGCCTTGTTGTCTCCTGGTGTACATCACTGTCTTCCGGTAATTGAAGATTTTAGGACCATAAAATTGTTTCAACCTTTCTTGACAACTGCCTGACTACAGACAAGCCTTTCCTAGTTAACAGAAATCCTCTTTTACTTCAAGATGAGGTGCATCTCAGAAGATAAAAGGCCATGCTGCATCCCTGTACAAGACTGCAGTGCCTCCTGAAGTAAGAGTGCAGACTACCAGCTCCACTGCACAATTCTTTCAGGATAAAGAGGTTTTTTGTTGCTCACTTCTCATTTAAACTGGTGCAACACTGATCAGAACAGGAGAGTAAGTCAAGAAGGTCAAAAGGTAGATAGCATCTTGGCAGAGCTTCCACATTCACAATTGGAACAGCACTGTATCTCAGAATACCTTGCCTCACTGATGCTTTCAATGCAGAAAGAGCAAAACAGCGTATCTGTACAATGGCACTATTAGCTACAGAATATGATGAATCTGTAACAAAGGAAAACTTTCAAATCTACATATTCTTCCAGGACACATGACAGAAGAAGTGACAGGATATGCACTTACAATTTTCTGCAGCGAATCAATGAGGTTCTGGAGATCAATATCGTCTCGGTAGGATTTAATGTTATTCTCAAAGAATTCCTTGACCCTGTCCCTCACCCAGTCCTGGAACAGGAAAGCCAGAACTGCCACTGCCAGCTCCAGCAGGAATATAAATACAATTGCTCCACAGAACTGTAAAAAGACGTCCCAAATTAGAAAATATCCACTAATTTTGAATGCATCCCTAGTCCAACTCCACCAGAAACAGACACAGAGAATTAGGTTAAAATTCTCACTCAGTACAGATACTGTGAGAACATAGCCTGTTAAATGAGAGTGAAATGTAAAAAACCCCAAAAGGTAGAGTTATCTTTTTGCTTTAGTTGTCTGAACTCAACAGTAAAATAAGAACCATACCACAATAATCATGCACAGCAGTGAAAATACTAATAAATGAGTCTGCAAAACACAGGGCTAAAGTAGCCTTCATGTTACTTCTTGGATTATTTCCAGATTTAATTTTTTGACCAGCCTGACTGTTTTCAGATCTAAAGCAAAGAAGCAGCCTCAGTATAAAAACAACCATTTAAGAGATTTCACCAAAATCCCCAAGTTTTCCCAACAAATATTTAGAAGAAATTTTTAAGGGATTTTGTTCTCCCTAAGCCACTATACCATCTCGTCTCAGTAATTCCTGACTAAGTATGTTCCAGAACATCATATTTTGAGATACTACATACACAATGTTAGATTCTGGTATACATACTGTAACAACATCACTGTATAGAAGAATGAATGAAAAAGGGAAGAAATGTTTTCCAGAAAGGGGAAAATATATATAGTTTTGAACCTACACTGCTTTTAACACCATTACTCAAAGGCTCATCGGGGAGTAAGTTTACCATATATATTGTAACAAACCAATTTCTACAGATTAATTATCTGGGTTTGCTACTACTTCTTCACCCATCATTCCCAACTTTCACACACATAATAATTCACTCAAAATGATGTTACTTACAAACTTCAGGAGGCAGATGTTTTCTCTCAGTGCTCCTACACAACCAGCAAATCCCAAAGTAAACATCACTATTCCCACCACTAAGACAAGCACCACTGGGTCCAGCCCATGAAGACCAGTCACCTTCGTCAGATCAGACAATACACCCTGAAAGAGAAAAACAGGACAACAGAAAAAGGTGAACCACCAGAAGGACGTTTTCATTAAACATTCCTTCTGGACATCCATGATTTCCACATGATTCCAAACGAATAGGCTGCTAACCCTTGAGCTTGCCAGCAGTGACCCATACAGAAAAGTCTTGTTGCAAAATCGTTAATCGATGACACCAGTTTTCTTCACCCTAGCAGAAGTATAAATGCAAAGTTACAGCTATTAATTCTTTTCATAAGTAAATCCAGTGCAGTCAACTTCTCAGAATACATTCTCCTAGGTCTATCTGCCAAACAAGCTTCCAAAAGATGGAGCCAAAAGCTCAGTACTATCACTGAACATTCATTTAGTTTCAAGGCAAAAGAACTAATGCTTTACATTAACTTGAAATACGTCAGCAGGAGAAGGTCACTCCAATTTCAAAGTCTTCTAAAAAATTAAGAAAATTTTTCCAATCCTAATGTTTAGGTGGCAGAAAGGGTGAGATACTCTAACTACAAAGCATGTTATGGGTGACATCCTAATGGAGGGGAACAAAATCTTGTTTCAGTTTTCAATGGAAGCAGATTTTTCTTCTCTCAACGTTTTAGTTATACCCCTTCTAGTGCTGACTAGTCTTAGGAATGCTCCTCCAAAACCTTGCAAAAATACAGAAATACAGTCTAAATATTCTCCTTTCACCCCACATTAAATTCTTACACAAAAAGAAGCTATCTATTCCCTATAAGACACTTGCAATTTGTCTAATTTAGCAGCAATATCTTCTTTTTTGTTAACTATCCAGAGACAACTTATCTTGACAATAATCTTACTTATTAAGCCTGTCTGCCTACATCTTAGGACAGAATTTCTAAGTCTACGTAAATGTAATGCTAACACAGCAAAGCCCTCATCATTTCAAGATTTATTTTGAAGAAATTAAATTTATATACCAGCTACCATCAAAATCCCATCAAATACATGTAACACAAGCTTCTCATGTAACATGCAAGAACAAGCTGCAACATGCAAAAGACTAAAAGGACAAACAGCTGAAACTCTTAAAGTAAACAAGAACAATATGTAGGGACATCCAGGCAGCCTTGTAAGAGTCTGAGTGTTCATCATACACTCCTCAGTAATACATGGAACATTTTAATAAGGAAATACTTTCCCCTTAAAGCAGATGAATAACAAAAATCAACACAGCACAATATCCCATAATTACATGTTTTTAAAGAAAAAAAACAAAAGGCAGTAAAGTATATACTCAAGCTAACTACGTTTAGTGTAAGAGAAAGATATCAGAGACTCACAGAGTACACAATTAATGTAAGCAGTCTGATTCTGTCAGGGGAATGTGAATTCTTATCTGCTACTCAGGTATTTTGGCTAGAGTTAAGTACAAAGAATATACATCCTAAGAGAGTACATTGGAAAAATCCAAATCACTTTATATTTACTTACACGTGCTTGCTTAACAAAAATAATGTCCTCAAAATACAGCATAGAAAAAAACGTGGAGAAACTTCATCATCGGATGAAAAGACACTGATCAACAGTACTACAGTGATACACAGGAGTTCACATTCTTTCACAATGTGTTCCGTAACAGGTCCTGTTAGAGCTGTTAATTTGGCAACAGCAAGACAATAAAGTCGTTTTTACTGAAACTGGTTTAAAGGATGAAAAGCAAAAAATGATTGAACTGTAGAGTTCAGAATTGCCTTGCAATAGCTGGTGACTAACAGTTGAAATACCCGTTAAAAAGCGGTCATGGCTTGTAGGTTTCTCAGCATTCAGAAACTCTTGGGAAGCAAAGACTTTTCTAGCTAGTGTCACAAGTGACACATTCACACTCTTAGAAACTGTTAAGACCTCAGACCTAACTTCAGACTTGGTCTACTGGGTTAGTTATGAGTGTTCCAGCTAATCAAACCTTGGCTCAGACCCCACAACCAAGGAAGACAGGCCAAGATTAGCTAGGCTAATTCGGTGGTTTTGTAGAACCAATACACTATGAAATCAAACACTGTGTGACCAGGACATTGAAACTTTCACAACTCTTTCCAGCCATCTCCTTCCCACACCAAAACTCAAGCGTTTTTTCAGACAATCTCACTTCATCATGCAACATCTTTTGGAAGAAAACTTCCTCTGATCAAAGCACATTACAAAGACCACTTGGCAGGATCTGGGCTCTATTATTCACCCTCAGACATTGCTGGTTCACAACAGTTTCCTCATGTTCACATTTGATGTTTACAACATTTTCTTTCAAAACTAAGGTGGGGATGGGTTGCCTAGCAAAAGATGTTAAGTGAAAAATCCTGAAGGAAGGAAGTCAACAAGATAATTAATTCAGGGGACTATCTCATTGTAACCACGGTGATGGAATTGGTTAATCATAAAGCACAAACAATGCTGCTATGTCCCTTGTACAGCCCTTCCCATCTGGACATTAGGTCTGGGAACAGAGGGTTTAGTCCCTAGGTAATCATTAATGTT
>Ga0065711_1003176_pt1 | contig 30129 bp, 15 predicted proteins | sample Hoacrofraction12_FD_59098 | JGI IMG/M metagenome (GOLD analysis project Ga0065711, IMG submission 59098) | Hoatzin crop microbial communities from Cojedes, Venezuela - Epithelial fraction 12 v2 (version 2) | ecosystem: Host-associated > Birds > Digestive system > Esophagus > Crop | place...
CCGCCTGGACAAGGTCCTGTGCAGCCTGCTGTAGGTGACCCTGCTTCGGCGGGGGGGTTGGACTAGATGACCCACAGAGGTCCCTTCCAACCCCTACTATTCTGTGATTCTGTGATTCTGTGATTACTAAGTCCTGTCAGCCTGGTTTCAGAAGTGTGGCACAGAGCCTTACTCGTGGCTTAATTCACTTAATTCTCCTCTTTGGATATGACAAAAATGTGTCTTTTGAAAAGGTCAGGTTTGAGAGATTTTTGAAGACACTTGCCTTTGGCAATGTTAAGCAAGGCCCCAACAGGCTCTTACCCTAGACAAGAAATGAAATTAAAATCTGTTAAAATCTTTCAGTTCCTCAGAGAACCATTTAGATGCTGTGTGTTAGTGTTCAGCGCTTCCTTGCGTGGAGGTACCAAAGTGCTCCAGCCAGCTTTGCAGGAGGCCGGCGATGACAAGCTGAGAAGCATAGAAACAGGCAGGTGAAAACTCTGAGATTTGGTGGCAGTGTGTAGTAAAGGAGGAAACTGGTTGTGGTTTCCCATCAGACGGACTAGCCTAGCTCTACACGTCTCTGCTAGAACGTTTGACTCCATAGGCTGATTTCCCTTGAATTTGATGGAAGGTGGAAGTTTGTGTGGTTATGTTCCTATTTGGAAAGAGGTGGCTCTGGCAAGAGGATGAAGTTTCTGTTAATGTTCGCATTCAGGAAAAGATTGTGGTGTAAACTCAGACTTACTCCTTGCTAGGTATTGGAAAAGGAGCTCATTCTCCAAACATGGATCTGTTGGAAAACATGCTTTGCTGGCTCCATTGATCAGGAAAACACTTGTATTTTAATGCTATTTTCTATTAAGCTAAAGTGTTCAGGATTCTGCAGGCTCTCTGCTCCTCATCTGCTTCCATTGGGTCCGGAGAATGAACCAAGGAGCCTTTGCCAAAATTTGGCTGAACTGAAGGAGATGCTTGATCGAGCCTCACCATGGGGCTGGCAGAGAGGAGGCTGCGTACCAGTCCAGCATGGCACGGGCACCAGTCTAGTATTAACAAAATACAAACACAATTGTGCTGATAATCTCTTCCTGCTGGGTGAAAAAGGGAAATGAATACAGGAAAATAAAACTTGAGTCTTAACAGGGAAGGGGCTTTGTTGTGTGCAGTCTCGTTACAGCGTTGGATCGCTGTAACTGTGGGAAAATGAGACGAGACAGTGTACCCAAGCACTTCTGCTTTTTTGTAGTTGTTAATTCTGCACTGTTGTGCATAAGCAGGCCGTGATGGATTGTCCCGGAGTTCTGTGCATAGTATCGAAGAGAGCTGGATTTAATTGTCCTGCGTTTATTGTATAAAAGGAATGAATTATGAGCCACTTTACAGCATCGCCAGTGAAAGTGATTATCAGCACTGCTCCTCGCCAGAGATATAACTCTGTCAGGCAGACTCCCTCCTCTCTTGGGTTCCTTGGAAAAAGCTCATGAATTTGCCGTCTCCTGCCAGTGAAAGCTCAGGGTGAAACACAAAACCAAAAGCTGCCAATAGCTATATATTCAGTTCAGATGTTGTAGGAATTTCTTATTCCTTTTTTTCTTTTTCCCTGGAGTGGAAGATCAGTCAGGATTTTTGGAGCACGCAACTGAAATAGTGCAGTAGAATGTTTTCCCGGCTGATTGCTTTTTTGATTTTGTCGGTGAACTGTGTGGTTGAGAAGAATTGGCTGTTGGCTTTAATTAGCTTTCACCTGGGCTCATGCACGCTTCATGATACAACTGGCCGTGATGCCACGAAAGGCATCCTTCACCCCCACACACCCAACCGCATCTCATAGCTGTTTGCACGCTGCTCCTCCCTGCAACGCGCAGATAACTCCAGAAATAGGCTTAAGCTGAGACGGATGTGTAAAAGGAATGTTATGAGCTCTGCATCCGAGACTGTACAATAACTCATCCGCAGAAGAGCAGGGAGTTCTGCTCTTTACGTTTTCTGTTGCCTTCTGTGGCATAATAAAGGACAGTGGGATGAGTTGCAGGGACCATGACCTTTCCTGTCAGAAAGATATTTTGGGAGGGGATGCTCCCTAACATTGCAGAACAACAGCTGCAAGGGGAGACTTTGTCTTTGTGTTGGCTTAGATCTGTGGAATAATTTTCAGCACCTTCAAGAGAGCTGGCTCACGCCGTGTGCTTTGGGGAGCCATGGATCCTGTCCCTTCTGCTGGTAGGTTGCTTGTGCTGCCTTGCAAACAAACATGAGATTCCTGGGTGCTCGCGGTATCTTTATGCTTGGGGTAGCCCAGATAAACGTGTGAATCAGTGGGTAGATAGAGATAACAATATGTACACAACTGTGCAAACTCTTATAAATGGGCGCCTTTCTGCACCCCTCCCCATGAACAGATTTCACATGGATTTATCAACAGGTCTACAGTTGCCAGAAAATCTGTTCTTGAAAAAGAGGAGAAAAAGGGGGGGGGAAAAAAGTGTTAAAAAGCCCTGGATTCTAATGGCGCTACCAGGTAGCATGTGCAATTCATTTAACTATAAGTCTACAAATGTGTTAGCTCATAGCTGTGGTAACACTCATGGCAGCAGTCCCCGGGCTGAAAACTGTCCTGCTAATTAATAACAGCTAAGAACAGAGGTTATGTGGAGTGTCATAGCGACAGGTCATGAATTAGGAGAGGAGCGTTTGTAGTCATGTCTTCCGTATGCAGAGAATTATTTTGGAAACAATTCCCTATGTAACTGTGCTCATGCATTTTTTGAAAACCAGCTGTTTAATGCACCAAGTAGTGATGAGTCTTTCAGTTCTTCCACTCAGTCATTGAATTGATTTATTTGCAGTCCTTGGACTGTAAGTCAGAGGAGTATCAGCTGCAACAAAGAGGAAACTTAGGAAAAAAGACCTGGAAGTTCATGTTATGTTTTGTGGACTGAAAAGATTGCCTGAACATTGAACAGTGTGGCTGGGAAAAGTTGTGGAGTTAAATGGTGCATGAGCCTTCCATGGACTGGGAGCTGTGGGTGGCCACTTGTCCGTTATCCAGAAGTGGGCCAGGGTCTCTGGGGAAGAGCTGGGTGACAACCTTGTGATAAAATGGTTCTTCACTCCAGAATGCCAGTTCATGGTGGCTTTTTGAGGAATATAAGGGACAGGTTCTTCAGGGGGGAGGGGGTGGCAATACAGCACAGTAGCATCAGTATTTTGTCCAGTGAGATGTTTCACTTTTTCCTTTGCAAATAGCTGTTTGCCTGGTGGCTGCTAGATTCATCTGGGATGTGGGAAACAGAAGTTCGCGTCCATTCCTGATTCTTGAGTTAACGCTAAGAACTGACTGTTAGATGTGGTTTTGGAGTAATTACTACAGGAGTATGACAGCAATGGAGGGAGCACCCCCAAAAAGAGCTATTCCAGAAGCTTGATCGTGTAACAGCTTATTGCGTGTTACTGATGATGGCCAGTTTGATTGCATGGCATTGCTTTCCTTGGGATTCAGTGCATGCAGATCCAAGGGCTAGATTTTGAAGTAGCCAAAATCTTAAGACAGTTGGGCTCTTTAGTCAAATAGAAGTTAAGTGCTTGGTAGCCAGAGCCTGAGCTGAGGGCTGGATTTTCAAAAGGCCTGAGCCCTTACACAGCGGTTTTGAAAACCTGGCTGAATTTCAGTGCGAGCCTAGCTTTAGAAACCTTTTATGTCTTCATTGAGCACAAAGGGACAGACTGTCTTGTAAGTTCATGCCTTCATTAGGAGGAACTGAATCCTATTGATTTCAGCATGTATTATGGCTGGATCAGACCTCTTCAGCGTGTGACCCGTTAGCACCATACTTAAAAGCACTGCCATGGCAACGAGGGCAGCAACCCCAGTGGCAGGGGAATGGGAAACAGCGCGAGGTGAAGGGACATCGTCTTCTCATTGATGGAGATTTTCCCCATAATAGAAAAGCTTGAGAAGTCAAGTGGCTTGATTAGTAAGTGAACTTACTCTAAAGTAAACACAATGCCGTATGTGTCTCATTTGCCAGTGAGATCATCTGTTTCTTTGTTAGGGAAGAAAATGTGTTTCCCTTCCAAGTCCAGAGCCACCCAGGCAATTTACATGAACAAATAAAGATGAGGGTTAGCAGCACTAAATAAATAAAATACAACTCTAAGTGGCCACCAAAGAACAGTGCTGCTTAAATGGAATAGAACTGGGACACGAGCCAGGTGGCTGCTGTTTGCCATGCCTGCTTTGACTCCCCGTCCAGGCACTGCTCGGACGCTTCTTGCTGAGGTCAGGTTTGCGGCTGTAGCAAAACATATACTGGGAGATAAACAAGGTATGCTACAGGTGAACAGCAGGGCAGGGAACATAAAGTAAATTTGTGCCTTAGCTGTGGTCTTTACGGAAAGTAGTTGGGCTCTTGCCAGAGCAGCATGCATCTAGGCTGAAAAGGACAATGAATATTGATCTCTTGGTGAAAGAGGTAGACAGCTTGTTTCTGTTGTCTTCTACCTGCTGCGTCCTATAGTTGTTCAAATGTATTAAAAAGAGTCATTCCTAATTTTCTCCTCTTTGGGATTAGGATCTGCCCGCCCTTTATTTCAGTGCTTCTAGCCATGGAGCAGGTGCGTAAAATGTCTCGCACAGGGGAAAAATCAAAACATTCCACCTCAGAGCTGCATTTCGTTGTGGATTCAGCTAACTTGTAAAGGCTCTAAGTGCTGTTGGTTCATTGCTATTTCCTCATCGCATGAAGAACTGATGTGAGTAAATATCAGCTGGATAAGACTTTCTCCTTCCATCTCCAACTTGGACTGCACATCTTCCAGTCTGGCAGAGAACTGGCCACAGTGAGTGGGGCACCATGACATCCCAGGTGTCTCCAGTAAAGCTTAGTTTTGGGAGTGAGACAGATGCACCCAAACAAAACTCCAGATTAGGCAAAACTGTTAAAAGTCAAAATGCCTCGTACCACTTATGAACAAATCTCTCTGATGCTTTGCTCACTACGTAGCTTCCCCATGTAATTCCAGGATCAAGGTCTGAGATGGAGTCACATCCAGGGCATTGCTCCGAGCAAACAGAGACATGTCTTTGTTCTGTAGTCATGCCTTTTGGCAGTAGCTGTGTGTTAGCTCCACCCTTAGCGTGGGAGGCCTGAGAATATGGGATGGCTCTTGAACTGATGGCTTAATAGTGGCTTCCAAGCAGATCCTTATTTCCACTGAGTGGGGAGATGACTCACTTTGCTGTGACCAAGTAGCAGAGCTAATGCAGAAGTGGTTCTCTGGTCTGCTCTGGAGTGAATGCCATTGCACTTACAAATGTAAACTAGAGGAGCAGAGGTGCTGTAGTGTAGGGTTTAGTATCTGTTCCACATACATGAACATAGCTGGTGCAAACTCTGCAGTGGAGAATTGGTCCCCCCACCCTGTCCACTGCACCTGAGATGTCTCCTGCTCCTGTCAGGAGCTCATGTCCGCAACTGAGCAGACTTTCTGCAGTGGATTTATCTCAAATGGGTTAGTTACCTAAAATACAGGTGTTCCATCAATAGCCAGCAGAAATGGGCACCTCCAAAGTTACTTCACCCTTCCTAGTACAGTTCTTTAAGATGCCAAAACTGAATTTCTCTGTCTGCATTTCACTGCTTCCTTTGACAACAGAGGAAGCCAATAGGACTGTCTTAAATTAGACATCTGATGTTTAGATGGCTAATGCTGGGTGGGATTAATCTCTCCAAAAGTCCTCTCTAATCTAGTTGTTCCTGACTTTCCTGTCTGAAAGTCACTGTGTGCAGCCTGAGCTTAGGACAAAGGCAATTAGCCCAAAACCAAATTCTTCTGTCAGTGTCATAGCTGCAGAGTTGCTCAAACTATCTCAGGACTTCTTACGATATACGCTTGCCGTGACGGAACTACTGTGCTGGCCAGCTGTGCTGGGGCTTCCTCAGTTCCTTTACATCCTTATTTGTTTGCTCAAGGTTCAGGAGGAAGTCTTGTTTGAAAGCCGTATCAAACCTCTATTCAGTTACATACAGCATGTTTAAATAATGAATTTTAGATCCCATTATTTTCCTTTCCTTCCCTTTCTTGCCTTCCCTGTCTCTTCTGTGCCTTCACACCCCCACTCCCCAGAAAGGTCAATTTAAAAGAAAACAAATGCCTAGAGCGAACATATAGCATTTGATTGTATGGGTAAGCTAGAATGAACCTAAACTGCACCAAAGTGCTTATTGATAAGTACTATCAAACCAAGGAAATCTTTCAAAAGTTGAGTTGTTATAATATGCGTGTAACTGGTGTGGAAGCTGTATGCTGTAACGTATGCGCAGAGCAAGAGTTGGATGACTATATTGGTGGGAAAGTCAGTGTGATGCTGGAGAGGCCAGTGCTTTGCATCTGGATGCATTTGGCCTTTGGGTTTCACGTCTGCTATCCTCAGATGTTGCCATGAATGCACATTTGGGTTAGTTACCCCTGTCTGTAGCTCAGCAGTTAGGATGTAGTTGTTCAGTGCTGTTGTTAGAAGTATTCTTTATATTAGCTGATCGTTTTAAACATTGACATGGATATTCATCGTAGCTGACTCCAGGTACTTGAGGTAATTATATTAGTTATTCAGACATTATAGGATTTCTCGTGTATATCCCAGGGGTAGGAAATAAGTATACATCTCCAGAGAAAGCTACAACTTTCTCAAGTGATTGATCTCACTCTAAAAGTGTCTGTCTCTCTCCACTGACTACAATGGAGCCTAAGTAAAGTGCAGTGGTTAAATACTTAGTTAGGTGAAATCTGGGCTGGGAATTGGTACATCCTGAGGACCTTACAAGGGAACAAACCAGCGTTAATTCTTCCTAGTTGACAGGTAAGGGACTGAACTAGTATGCCCAAAGCAAAACAGAAAATCTGTGGCAGATTTAGGAACAGATCGTGGGTGTTCTGAAGTCGTTATGGCCTTAACTGTTTGCATGTCATTGCCACTGCACACAGCTGGTGTTTTACACCCCTCCAAACAAAATACTTATTTCTAAAATATTGTTAAGATATCTGTATATATATTTTTATATATAAGAAAAAAATTGTTAAGTTACATCTGCATTTCCTGATGCCATAGTTACCAGGTGTTATTGAAATGTACAATTTTTCACAAAAAGACTGTTAGGTCTAACCCAGCTTTGGCTGATGTTGCACTGGAAATAAATGCACTGAGAATTACTGCATCCAAAGACCTCACCTGGCTCAGGAAGCCCCTGGGCTGCAAAAAGCTGGAGGCTGGGAGAGCGTACCAGGGAAAAGGATCCCCACAGAGCTGCCCTGATATTCGTACTCCTCACTAGACATCTGCGTTGACCATTGGCAGTGGTGGAGTGATGAGTTATATGGACCTTTAGTGTGATCCAGTACCTCTGCTCTTATGCTGTTATGGTAGAAAATATTTATTTTCTGGTGGGCTCAGCCTAATCCTGATGGACCTATCCCACGTCCCGGAAATCAGCTACAAGTCGACAACACAACTTTCTCCAGAAAAAGTGAGAAGAGCCTGGGTGGGCTCTTGAGCGTATCAAGGAACATGAGGCATGAATTCAAACTTTTGTTCAGCTTTCCAATTACTGCAGTGCCGTGAATGCTCAAGAATCCAACATCAACAACCTCATGGGATATGCGATGCTGCTAAATTTAAAAGAATAAGACTATTTTTAGCATAAACAGTTAAGAGTCCCAGAAATCATATGGAGAGGCATGGTTCTGATTATAGATCTGTAACATGTTCACTGTGATAAAAAACAGAACTGTGTCAGGTGATCTTGTTAACACGATATTTGTACACTCAGGTAATAGATGCAGCTGTGGCTAAAATTTTTTTTTTTTAAATAAAAATCAGCAGTTCCATTTTACTAGCAATTATTCATTTAGAAACTGTAGCAGAGGAGTAGCTAGCATCAGAGACAAGACCTGCTAGTGTAGAGGTCAGGAAGGACTATAAAACAAGAAACATGTTCCACTCCCGGGACAGATGTCCTTTCCTCTTTTGCTGACTCTCCTCAACACCTGCTGCACTTCAGACATATGCTGACCTTCAACTTGACTTCATCTTGACATAAACATTGCTTGAAGTTTAACCTGTGCACAGGGGCTTTGCTGGATACAGATGGACTTAGGTGAGTGCCTATAACTTTTTTTAGATTGCTCTTCTAAATAGTTTGAGTGGTGAGAGAGAGCTTCCACTATAGGACTTTGCTGGTCTTGATTGTATAAGCGGCTGAGTGTGCTTGGAGGTGTTGGAAGCGTAGACCCTTCTCAGCCTGGTCACCCTGGTGAATATTTAATGTTTGACAGGCGTTACTGCCAGGGACTGGGTGCTTAGCCAGCAGACATGTAGCTGGCTGTAGTGGGCAGCTTGGTGTGGGGCGAGCCAGTATTGGCCCCCGGTCGTTGGGCAGTGGGGATGCTCGGAGGCTTCCCCACAACCACGGATGATGGGACTGCTTATGGCAACAAATCCAATTTGTTCTGCTTTCCTTTGACTCCGGTTGGCGGTTTCTGCAACTCCAGTGTGTGTCTGAACTAACTGGGACTGTGAGCCCTAAGATATTTTGAGTTTGGGAAACATGGGGAAAAATACAGGAAGAAACATACTCATTACTTACCTCACCTGTCCAGTCCCCAATAGGTCCAAGGATTTACAAGGAGCTCTCCCAAGATTAGACATCCTGGTTTTTATGGGGCTGAGTTCAGCAGTTTGAGATCAAACAGGGAGCACTAAGTCCTGGATTTGTTTCAGATACTAAATTAAAGTCTGATGGGGAACTTGGGGATTTTTTTTTCTTCGGGAGAGTTTAATTTTTTTTGTAAACTGAAAATAAGACCTACTGCATAAAATTCCAGGTAGTCATTTTCTGTTGGAAAATGTCATTTTCTTAAACCTAAAATTATTCCTAGGTTTAATCTGGCAAAATTACACTTTGTGAAGGAAGTTCAGTTGGAGGTTTTACATTCCTCTACTGGGTTACCAACATGAGCAGTTCTAGTTTGTAATTGCAGAATGATCTTTTGTCTTGAATTTCAATTTTATAACATCACATATTAAAAAAAATTAGTTCACAAGTGCACATCAAAAGCTATTTTCATCCTTTTGGGCCTATGAGATGCCTTTGGCATCTAGACATCAGTCTGGATTCTTGGCTCTGCATTACTTGCCGCATGGCACTGTTTAGTCAGCTGTTCCCTCCTGTGATACATCCAAGATAAGCGCATGCCTTGGAGAGGCAAAATTGCACAAATTCCCACCTTCTTTGAAATGCAACTTGTTCTTCCAGGCTAGACCTGTCTTGGATTGACATTCCAATGTCCTGGAAGCTCACTTGAGCCATTTTCCCAACAAATGTAGGTACTGGACTTTAGTATAGATCACATATGAAGAGGCACTTTCTGGCTCTCCTTCCATTGGAGTCGTCATGTCCCACTTGCATGAGCTCCGGTAGGGTGATCATGACTTAGCTTTGTTTTTTTCAGCCCAGCCAACCCTAAGCTCAGACCTGAAAACCTGAGCACCCCCGAACTGAGAGAAGCTTGAAACAGACCTAGAGTCAGCTCCTGTTTCCATAGGTGATCCCTGAGGGATGCAGTGAGTACTCCAGGTTGTAACTGCCTTGTACGGTGTCTCGTTGCCCTGTAGGAAGGGAAGTGTGTTTAAGTGAGGTCCAGCAATGAGGCTGGGGCCGTTTGCAGGTACTCATTCAGGTGCAGGTGGTGTGGCTGGTGGGGTTGCTGATACCTTTTCAGGCCTGTGATTTCCCATTCAGTAAGCGTGCTGCAGCCTCCAACTGCTGTACTCGCTTCCACCTCTGCTCAATGGCCTGGAGAGATGCACTGGGGGCATGTAAAACCCCTTTGGGATGAATCCTGTTAGCTCTGCAGCCCACAGCCTCTGAACCAGGGACTGCAAGCAGTATGCCATCTCTGCCCGAGCTGAAGGTGGTGGTGGTCCTCCCGAGGCAGTCTGCCCAGCCTCAAAGAGGCTTTGGATGAAAGGAGATGTATGCGACTGGATGGACCAACAGCAAAGTGGCCTGGGAGAAGTAAGGGTTCCATGGTATGGTGATGGTTTCGTTTGGGATGCGTTGGCCCCTCACCATCAGGCGGTGGCTTGGTGCCAAGGGGACACAGTGCAGGGCCCAACACCTCACATCTGCTGAGACAGAACATGAGAATCCACAGTGGAGCCAGCCTCTCCCCTTTCCCATTTCTTCTTCCAAAAAATGGCTAATGTAAATAAATTGTCTGTTCGCATGTGTTATGGCATCTGAATGGAAACACTTGTGTGTGCCCCCCCACCAGCCCCGCGCCCTCCCTCCCTCGGCGCTTTTGCTAAATGAGCCTTTCTTGCTCAGCCTCAGCTCGACCCAGAGTTATTCCGTTGGTATTTCCCTCTTGGACTGATAACGAGCCGAAGGAGCGGGCTGTAAAGCTGGTGACATATGCCAGCCCTAATAACGTCCGAGAGCTAAAAGGTCCCCAAGCCCTGGTTTGTGCAGCAGATAAACATTGGGCAGGGACCCAGAGGCTGCCCAAAACCTGCGTGTCGGGCTCTGTGTGTACCACTCCGCTTGCCTGGGTCTCTGTAGGAGCTCAGATTGTTTAAAAACTCCTCCCTTGCTGCTAGCAAAAGAATGACAGTATCCATGGCGTTCCCTGGAGCGCCAGTCTTGCATGGAAACTCTTGATGTGGCTGTACCTTAATGTTATTGACAGTAAGTTACCGAAGGGGTAAATAACAGATATATAATAATAGAATGTCATTAAATGATAATATAGATAGGCTCTTGCAGGGAAAAATACTCATACAAATTCGTTTTGACCAGGTCACTCTAACTTCAGGTTGTTTTGCACAGACCAGGAGAAGAGAAGTGGTAGGTCACGTGTTCCAAAAAGCTTCAGATGCTTCCAGTTGGAAAAATAAATATTCAGGCAATTACAATGCCCCTTGTTAAAGGAGGAGATGGAAACATATTGTCATCCCCCTCACGATGGGCATTTCCTGTGCCACAGGATAATCAGCCACCGAGACATCCTTAATCTTGTTGGATTATTTGCGGCTGCACCTGCCTGAACTTTCTCTCTTCTGATTAACGTTTGATTAAATCCACTTTTAAAATGCCAGCATGACTGCAGCACTGGGGGGATACTTACAGAGAGTGTTTTGCTCTCCATTCTGATTGCATCTGAATTAATTATGCTAAGTGCAGTGACAGGAACAATATTAGTGTTACAGAAGTTTATCAGGTTGATGTGGTCATTCAGAGAAGAAGGCTGTAAGCAGTTTCACATGCTTCAGCTGTGGCCTCCCATGAGGAGAAAATATCATCTCATTACTATTCAGATTGACCTGATTTGGATAATTTCTTTCTGGGAGCAAGGTAGTTTTGGAATCTCATTAGTTTACTGACATTTGCATGTGTTAATAGGGTTCTTGCTTGTTTTTAATCTTCTGTTCCTTCCTTACTATTGCAAATGGGAGTTTAGTGAAAATCAGGGAGTTGGATTATGAGGCTGAAAACTCTCTAGATGGAATTTTGGACCTGCTGTGCAATCTTCTGTTGGTGGACTTCTTTCCACAGTGGTGTGCGTCGGGCCAGGTGTTTCTTCTTGCAGACCAGGGAGCGGGGCTCCTGCAAGGACACAGGGGTGCCGCCAGCTCTCAGCCCTGCCCTGCTGCATGTGCCAGCGGGGAAGGAGTCCTCCCTTCATCCTAAGGACATGTAGCATTTATCAGATACCATTTTTTACCTTCATTGTATACTTAATGGCCAGCGCCTCAAGTTTATCTGAGTTTGTCCTGCTGTGTGAAAACCCAGGAGCAAATCCTGCCAGGAACAAATGTCTTAACCGTACTTGAACATGGATTATATTCTTATCTCCGGCAACAGAGCTAATGGGCTCCCTTTTCAGCAGGCTGTGGTGTGACAGAGGGACTAACCACGAGCTCTGCTACACACAGACATCCCGGGGCTGAAGGGGGCTTCTTGGACAGTGCTTGGCAGCTCCTTGGAGAGGGAGTGGGAAGCCATGCAGTGGTCTGCAGCAGCATGCTCCAAGTTTGGCAGGGTTTGCTAAAAGCCTAGGACCTCCACATGCCCATCACCATACTGACTACTGGATCAGGCAGAGGATTGCATCCTCAACAGCAGTTATATTTTACATTGTATGACTAAATTATAAAAATCCAGCTTTGTGTTATTGCCCTTGTACTGACAGTTGCTGGCCCAAATCCAGTTAGTCTACCTTGGTGGTCTTTTGGAGGATGCCATGAGTGACTTCAGCTTCTCATAATCTAATACACAATAGGTAAGTGCTTGGAAATCTTAGAAGAGCTTGAAAATGTTTTTCTTGGACCTCATGAACATCTGTGTGCTGTGATTATTTATGGGTTTTTTTCACTAACAGGTGTTTGTACATGATTTGCTTAAAGAAGTCACTTACCTGCCAGGCAGCCCTTTATGGGGATACAAGACACTGAGCAGATATTTTATCGGCTCTGGGAGACCTCTTGCTGTTCTTCCAGATCCTGTGGCCCATTGGCATAAAACCATAGCTTTCTCTGGAAACTACACAGCAGCTTTCCTCTCATCAGCTGATGCTTTGAACCTATAACAAGTCACGAAAGGAAAAGAAAAGTTGTAGTTTTCTGTCAAAAAATGTATCATTATTTTTTCTGAATCAATAACAAAATCTGTTCTCCTAAATATTTTAGATTTTTTTTTTCTTCCACTCCACTTTCTGAAAAAGAAAATGGAAAGTCCAGTAACTCATTAAAACAGAAACATGGGGGAAGATTCTTGGGGAAGCTTTCATGGGGGGTACGGGAATCTCTTTAAAATCTTTTTCTGAAAAGGATCATCATCCACTCCTCACTCAGACAAAAGGTCCTGCAGTGAGAGCCTGGACTTAATTTTGCAGGGTAATGCCCAGTTTGCTCCTGTAGATCTCCGCAGTGATGCTACATTTGTTTCACCTTTTTCTCATGAACCCAGTGAACTCCCTGGACTTTTCTTATAATTTTGGAAGAGATTTTGACTAGTTGTTTTATTTTCAAGGAGTTTTCTTGCCTGATTGCTGGGGACTGAAGGCGTAAACAAAAATGTCCAGGCTGAAAAAAAAAAAATGTTAAACAAGCCTACCTGGGTTGTTATTATTGAGCTTTGAGTCTCTGGCAAATAGCTGACCATAGCTGTATTAAATTACTCTCTTCAAGTATCTAGTCTGCATTTGTAACTCGGCTTTATAATTTGCTCCGTACTGATTTTGCATCCAGTCCCCCTCCCAGAGTTCCTATTTCAAAACATAGAACTCTTATTGAATTTTTTCTCATGATGATATGGCTGATAATAAATTTTATCGCCATTTACCTCTCAAAGTGCCCATTGTAGATTGGTCCTTGCTTTTGCTGTATTCTCTACAGGTATTATCCTCCTGTCTAATCAAGCAGTGTGTTTTCGCGGTGGGTAGGCTGTTCAGGGTGTATTTCTTTCCCACCAGTGATATGAATTATTGAAAAGAGAAGCAATGTAAAGAGAATAAAGCAAATGACATGTCAAAGCATAATTACTGTGATTGGTGCATGTGCAGCATGAAGGCAACATTACCATAAAAAGATCTCTTGAAGCTCCTCTAGAGGTTGCTCGTCTGCTGACTATCAGGGTAGTGGCTTTCAGATTCACTCACAGACCCTTTCTTTGCATTTGTAAGATGGCTCTACCACGTGAAATGGTGGAAAAGCATGTCATGGCAAATAAAGAAGTTGCTAAGCTCTCTTTTTCTTGGTTTTCCAGCTTGGATAGTTGGGTAGTTCCATCCTTGTCTGAACTAAGAGTGAGTAAATGTTGCCCATCTTCATTTACTCTATATTGTTACTAGCTTGGAGAGAGCCACTGTGCTTTCCTCTGCTTTGAAGCTGAAGAGGCTTCATGACGTGGGTGACTGTCAGTAGGATGTCAAGGGAAACTGCTTCCTTGAGAGGCAAAGCCTTGTTCTTCATATTTGTTCTTCACTGCCTGTATCTGGACCTGTTTAGTAGGGCTGCCCATGGTTAAACTCTTCATTGACTGGGAAGGCTGAGGAGCCTCACTAGGAAGCACCTAACAAGCATCTAACTCAGCACAAAAATTCAGTGTGAATAACCTGAATAAGCCAGCACAGTTCCTGTGTGTCTGTTGCTGGGATCCCTGTGGCCAGATGCAGGAGCGTGCCCTAAAGGAGATGCTCTTCTACGGAGAGCTGGTTTAGTTCACAGGAGATGTGGGCATGGTTCCTGTGCTGGCCACAGGCTTTGGGCAAACCCCTAGGCCACTCCACTTGTCAGAAGGGCTGAAATATTTCCTTTCTGCCTTGGCTTCAGAATGTGAATGTGCATTTGTAGCGTAATCCAAAGTCAGAGGTTGAGATTCAAGGAATTAATGTGGTGTAGCAGAGTAATAATGAAAAGACTGCAGTGTCCTTATTTTGTGTAGAAGTTCCAAGTACAGGAGGTATTTTTTAAGCAGCTTTATTAAGGGACTTCAAAGTGCAGGTGTCCATTAGCTTTGATATGTATTCTGGAGTAGTCTCTACTGCTGTGCCACCAGAGGAAAACTCTCCTCATGCTTTTCTAACCTCCTTCCAAGACAGTGGTTGAAAATCAGGGAAACAAATGCCGTTATCTGGGATGTTGAAAAGCAGGATTTCTCTTCCAGTGAAAGAAATGTGTTTGTACTCTAAATTGAATCATATAAAGCAATGTTTAGAACATTTTGGAACAGGAATTCCATCCTGCCTCCAAATGAACCTCAGGAGAAACCCTACTGTGTTTGCCTCTTGAGGATGACCAAACTGCGCAGCATTGATGATAGCAGGTTACCCATCATGCAAAGGTGTGATCTGCGGAATCATTTTGACATTGACACTAATATTTCAACATAACACGGCAGTCAAAAGTGAATGCTATTCAAAAAGTAAATGAATGCTATTAGAAAGAAATTATGAAAATTCTAACAACGATATGACAATGTCCAAATGATTTAAACCAAATTTTTGCTTTCAGTAATTTTGTCAAAACTAACATCTGCAAAATGTTTTAGAGCTGCTCCCAGGAGAAAAATATTGCTTTAAAAACAAAATTTAATTAGGCAGATTTAATGCACGTTATGAAAATCAATAGTTGTTTAGGTTTGCAAGAGAAAAGCAATGTGGTATTTAATAGCGGAATGTTCTAATGAAGTGTGTCTTTTAATCAATAAATTACTATGATTCTGATTCACCATCTTTCTCCACCTCCTGTAGCAGCTGAGTACCAGCTGGGCTGGAAATGCTCTCGTTGATATAACTGAATGCAGACAGCTAATTTGGTAGTGCTTTAACCTACTTTGTACTTGTCTTTATCTTTACTCTCGTTTTCACCTGGCCTCCTGCTACAAACCATCCCCTAGATGGTAGGACAAAGGGAGATCTGATGAACACACTTTCTTTTGTGGGTTTACGAGGTTGAGTAGCTAAAGGATTGTTTTCATTACTAACATCCTGCTGTTGTAAAAGATCAAATTTAATACATATGACAATTGTTATATGACTTAATCCACTGTTTGCCTTCTAATTTAGCTTGAGTTTGCCTTGTTATTTGGTATGTTAGAGGAAGGCTACAATTCAGTTATTTGGCATGCCCTTCTTATCATATGTACTTTAATATGGCATGCTGATGGAGCCTCCAGCTGTAGGATGTCATAGGATAGCAATCTCATCAGCTTGTCTTAGCTGGCTTGGTGGGGAGAATGCATCTGGTGTCAATTCTGTCAGACTCCTCCATCACAGTTTGGCAGATCTTCTTATTCACGGGAATGTGGGTACCCGAGATGCCATGTGCTGTGCCACAGAGGCAGGTGTCTGGATGCTGGGTTGTGTGCTTGGGGCATGGAGATTACAGAATGGGTGCATGTCGTTGTGGACCTTTGGTCGCATAACTTCATCTGTGCTGGTTTTCTGGTTGTCCAAGAGGGTACCTTAATGCAACATCTGCTGTGATAGTGTTGGAGAGCAGCAGAACCAAGTGCTGTATCCACACGGCCTTCTGGGAGCAGTTCCCACCACGGACCTCCCCAGACCCATGCCCATGTGTTGTAAGTGGGGCAGTGTAAAGCATGGCAGGGAGTGAGCTGGCTGGTACCAGTCGTGGAAGACCAGGCGCATGGTGCTCAGGAGAGCTCCTTGGCTGGCTTCTGTGCAGCAGTGCACATGTACCCTGTGAGAAGAAGGCCGGCTTGAGAAGCACAGAGCTGGAGCTTTTCTGGGGCTTCAGAGCTTTGTGCAACCCACGTGACTCAAAGCTTAGGAAGAGATTCTGTGGTAAAGACCAGAAGTGCAAGCAGCATGTCTGAGGAAGTCGTTTCATGGATTTTCTGTGATTCTGGGAGACTGCTTTTTATTAAACTGGTTTTTATTATGCTGGTTTGCCAAACCTGAGAGCAATAGAGAGACTTTCCTTTCATACTTTAGAAGTTGTGAGAAAGTAGAGCCAGGCATTGTGCTACTCATCCCAGAAGGGCAAGTTGCATCTCCATCAGCTGGGTATCGAAGTGAGCTTTGCTCTGTATCTTTGAGGACAAATCATACGGAAGCCTTCCCCTACCAAGCAAGACCTAGAGCAGGATAATTTGTCAGATCCCTCTCAGGGCATTGAGCATCGTCCAGCCCATGCAGAGGCAAACCTGGCTAATGTGGGTAGGAGAAATTGCCACGGGTTAACCTGGGTATTGCAGGACTTGGTGAGGTTGATGGGGTTTGTAGCTTGGTATCATGAGTTGCTAGAAAGGTTTTTGGATAGTGCTGACCTTCTGGTTCTTGTAATTTTGGAGTCTAATAAACCACTTGTCTAATTGTAGGCAGGCAAATTCTGGATTCATTGAAGCGGACTGAGATCCTGGGTCACTGAGATCACTGGATGCTGTCCTGCCTACAAAGCAATGGGCAGCAGAGCACCACTCCAACTCAAATCACATCCAAATCTCTTGTGTGTGTGTTTGTTATTTAGTTATTTAGTTAGATACAGGAATGTTTAGTAAATAGCTTCTGGGATCCAAGATAATATTATAGTGTTTTCTTTTTTTTTTTCTATGTGGGGCTTTTTTTGTGGTGGACAAAATGATTCCAGTGGCATTTTAGGAAGAAAGTCACACTGCGGAACTGAAGATGTGATTATCAGACTGCTGTTTATTCTGAGGATAAGCGGGATTCAGCCCATCAGAGGCAAGATGTTTGCTTGTGGCCGTTGCATTTGTGTGCCACACATGCGATCAATTTAACCAGGGGAGGTTTTAGGCAGGGTGGGGAGGCCGGTGTTTCTTGTGACATGTGGAATGTAAAGCCACAAAAATGCAACCACAAAATCAGCAGATTAGAATTCCCATTTGTAAGGAATAAATAATCATTATGGTGAGATGATCCACAAGGGATTAACACGGCTGCTTCCAATTCTGTTGCTCTGTTGTTCGATGTGCTGTGACATTTTTTTTTCCTGTGCACGTATCTCCTTATTTTCTTTTTCTTCTTTTTATTTTCCTTTTTTCTGTTCGGTATTGTAGCTGTCACAGTGATTTATGGGAATGAAGGCAACTTTGTGAGGTTTGTCTCTATACATACCTCTTGTTTTTCTTCTTGCTGGTAATTATATTATGCACCTGTTGTTCCTCATTGGAGCCCACGTGCTTGGAGAATCGATGCTCACATTGCAGTTGGTTTACTCAGTTTTACAACATTTGTTAGTTGCATCGGATAGATCTGTTCTGGCTTTGTGCCGAGGAGCTGCCTGGCAGCATAAATCACTCTTGCACTGAAGAGAAGAGCACACAGTATCTATTTCAGGTTCCCACCCACCAGAGCCTCATAAATCTACGCAAATGTTTCAAGAAACAGGTTTGATTGTTTAGAATGAGTTAATGCTGCAAAGCCCTTCCTAGTCCCGAACTGAGTCTGGGACTGACTCCCAAGGCTTATAGGGTTAACTTAGATTTATAAACTGTGTCTACATCGCTCTTGGAAAGCAAGCTTGAGAGCAGTGGAGAGCATGTTGGCTTCGCAGCTCCACAAGCTTCTCATCCACACCGAGGTGTCCCTGACCACGTGTATGGGTGCTGAGTACCTGACGTCGTGTTAACTGCTCTGTTAACCTGCCTGGCATTCGCAGGCGTGTGCCTGCATCCTCCGATGGGAAGTCTCCAAGCAGGGGTGTCGAAGCATTCCACTGCCTTTTCTCAAAACACAGTGTGTGTGTATCCTTGATTTGCCCTTCTAGCCCCAAGACTAGGGGGGAGGCATAGGCTGCTTTATTAGAGCAGAGAAACGTACATTTCCGAGGATGACCTTAGATGCTCTGAACTTCCTTCAGGGAAGCCTCTCCCCTCCATGGGAGGGAAACTGGCTTGCTAACTTAGACCTGTAGTAGTGGTGCGAATGAGCTGGGTGGTGGTAGCCTTTGCAAGCCTTCGAGGCCATACGTGGCGTTTTCATCCAGGGTGAGAAATCACCTGTGGCTGTTCGTAGCTCACAGCTCTTCCATGGCTTTCTGTTCCAAATGAGTCGCCTAACTGCGTGAGTGTGGAGTTACCTTTTATCCCACATAGATCCTGTCTAGTTTGTCCTCGAGGTAGTCGCTCTGGTTTCTGTAGATCTCTCTTCTGTGCTAAGGGATTTCTTGAAACATGACAAAATCTTTTGGCTTTCAGAAATTTTCTGATCATCCCTTGATCAAAAATTTACTTGATGGCAGAGTGTCTCTTCTCAACATTTTGCCAATGGGTGTATTTTCTCTTCTAATATGGTTGCTGGAACTATTCTCAAGTGAGTAAGGAAGTCATGCTTTTGTGTATTATCAATTAATGTGTCAGCAGTTTCAAAACTGTCTTGCAGCTATTTTTTTATAAACTGTACAGGGGACTAGTGCAGGAAGCAGGAAAAATGCAGCTAGGGTCTTTAGGTTAAGTAAATCGGCATCTGGCAAGTCTGAGCGTGATTTCAGATGTAATCTATAAGCTACAACAAGCTTTACTGTGAAGAGAGCAATTACTGAAGATCTGTTTACACCTGTAGTAATTTCTCTGATGCCGAAGAAGAGGTGGTCTGCAGAGATAACAGATCAGTCCTGTCTTCTCCACCTACGTGCCTGTTTGGATGAAAACTGTCAATATTTAATGTTACTGAGACTTCTATTCTGCTTTTAAACTTTGCTGAAGTGACTAAATCACTTGAAGGTCTTTAACAGAAACCTGGGGAGAATGTGGTCACAGAAGCTTCACTTCCGTGGGAAGGCAGACAGAAGAACAGCCCCGTGGCGAGCAGCGGTTTGACGTGTCCTCGCTGTGGGCGGGAGGCACGGGTCCGCAGCCTCCCACACTCCTGCGTGCAGCAGTGAGGCAGCACCTCCAGGTATTTGAATTTGCAAAGTGTAGGCGAGCACAAGCGGGGCAGACACTGCACGTCTGTACAGACTGGTAACATTGGCTTCCCAGAGCATAGGTGTATTTAAAAGGGTCGTCAGAAGTTTCGTGCAATACTCCTCTTTCAGAGAAAAGCATAGTAATCAGCAATAATTTTCAATGCACTCCTTGAAATTCAAGATAAAAAAGGATCAAAAAAACCCACCAAACCTGGTACTTGCTTATCTTTTGTGCCATCTGATTTTTCATGTAATTGATGAGGCTTTGATTCAGCAAAGCGCTTCCTGCCGAGCTCTGAATATGTGAGGCATCCCCTTGACTCCACTGAAGCAGGAGTGTTGTGCTTGGCATGGTGTGTGGTGCTGGAAGTGTGGCGTGCACTAATGCAGCAGATTTGTGTGATTACAAAGCATTTCTGCATGATTGGTTCCAAGAGTCAAATAGGGGCTTCAGGTGTTTCATGCAGGCTTGAAATGATTTCACTTGTGTTGGCAGCAGTGACTTGCAAGACAAGATGCGTGAGTGGTTACAGGGTTTTGCTATAAACCTCAAGGACAGGCTTTGACATTCACTTTGCACATGTACTAAAGGCCCCTGGCACTTGCTCCAGCTGTAAGTGTGCAGATCCAGGTGCAGTGCCAGAGATGTCACTCCATTTTGCACTCCAGGTTGGTGGCGCGTTTTAGTGATGCTAAACCAAGGAGGTGTGGGTGGATCTGTGGCCTCTTTAAAGGTAATTTTTCTTACGAAGTTGCGAGCCTTTAAATAATGTAGATCCTGCACCAGAAGTGTTAAGATTGAGGTGTTTATATTTGATAAACTGCGCCTGCAGTATGTACGCTGGGGATGGGCAAGGGGTCACAGGTGAGGAAGCACACTCGGGCTAGAGAAGTGGGGCTATGTAGTTTGAAGCCAGGTCATTACATCTGATCACCGGCCCCCAAAAGGGCAACAAAAAGAGGGAGCAATCGCTAGCTCTGTTACTGTGAAAATTCTGGAGTCCTAAATGGAAGAATAGCCCTTTAAGGGAACTTGACGAAGTTTTACCTCTTGTGCTGTTTGTGCAAACCTCAGCAAAAGAGGACGACACGTGGTTGCAGACCATCACTGCTTTGGGATAGCTGTGTCAAGGAACGAGGATGCTTGTGAACCATTTTCTGTTAATTGCACCCTTTTTAGTGGATACACAGAAAGTTGTGACACATCCATAAAAGGCAAGTTCACCAGTGGCTCATTAAAGTTAGGATTGAGGTGCAACCTCTGGTTCAGCAGTTCCCTAAAGCAGAGAGAGTGGAAGGATATGCTGAGAAATGCTCAGCTGTGACAGACATGTTCTTTCTACTGTTTCACTGAGCACAGAGATACTTGTGTGGATCCTGGGCTAGAGTGGCTGCTGGGGAAAATAGCTTGCTTGTTGATTGTAAAATACAAAATCCTCTGAGTGTCATTTATATCCCTAAATGTAGTAAAAGAATTGCTGGCTATCTCTGTACTGTAACCTCTCCTGTTTACAAACAGATGTGTTACTGCCTTAGCTGGGGATTTGGTAGAAATTGATCAAAAAAACCCTCCTTCCAAAATTAGTCTTGTAAAATTCCCATAACGATAGCATGACAGAAAACTGGCTGAGCGCCTCTGCGATGCTCCCCAGCCTCCGATTTGGAGAAGCGACTGAATGAAAATGCACCCTGGCTTGTTTAAGTGTAGAGGACTCTTTCCTCTGTGTGCAGTTGTTGCTATGTGAGAGAATCTGTGGCTCTGTCTCTGAGGCCATGAAGCCAATTTTAGGCTCTCTAGTAAAATACTTCATTACTTAAATATGCGCTGTCTTTGGGGAGCACCTCTCTCCTCTCCCCTCTCCCCTGCCTAATATACTTTATCATAAACTTCTGCAAAAAAAGTATAAATAAATAAATTAATCGAGGTTCCTTTTTCTTAAACAAAAATTTAATTAAATGGAAGTTAGATCCCTTTGGAATACAGAAAAGCAGCTTTTAAAGACACTCTAGACATCAGCTTTAAGGATTTCCTTCCCTCTTTTTGCCTAATAGACTCCAATCGTAGGATTGCATTTCTCTGCTTCAATGCTAAAAGACTCTTAAAAGAAGCAATATTCAAAGGCCTAACCCAGACATTTTATGGGATGTCATACATTTTCAGCTGTTCATAACATAAAAAATAAAATAAAATACTGCAGGTTACGTTATCAAAGAGAAAGTTGATTTGTAATTCCCAAGGTAGAATTATGAAAATACCTTGAGAGTATTACAGGAACAGACATTTATGGGAAGTAATAAAATTAGCTGACTGCAGTACAAATTTGCTGAATGCTTTTGGAGGAGAAAATGTGTTCCTTCCCCCACTGCCCAGAGAAAATCAGATGAAAACTGTCAGTTTGTCAGGCCTTTTCTGTGACAAATCGAAGCCATTCTGTAGCAGAATAGTGTTTCTGCGACGTTACCCTGGGAAAATGATGTAGACCTGATCTTCCTCCCACTGAAACAATAGAAAAAGAGCTAATGGTATCAACAGAGCGGTACTGAGCATTAACAGAGCTTCGTGTATGGGAATGGGGCTGCTTCCCGCCGTCTTCCATCCCCAGGCTGTTCCTTCAGTGGTTTAGTTGACTTGAGGAGGAAGAGGGGGGCAGATGGGAAGACTTCAAAACGGGTCCAGAGCCACATCTTAGTGGGTGCTGAATGCCTTCGGGTCCGTAGAAAATCCAGCTCGCGAAAGTGCCCTGTTCAGAAAGCAACTGCAGAGCTTGTCCCATCATCTCTTTTTGGACATACATCACACCACCTCTGTCCTGTCCCACAAGGAGAAGACCCGCAAGAGTCAAGAGGAGTCCCTGTGGAGCAGCATCCTGTGCAAGTCAGAGCGTGGCCATAAGGCTGACAGATGCCACAAAAAAAAAATAACCAGAACCAGGTGGGACACTGTCACTCGCTATTGCCGTGCGTATAACCGGTAATGTGGAGACCATTAAAATGTATCTTCATGGCATCTGGAGTTATTTAGTTATTTTAAGGACACGGAGGGATTTCACTCCACTTCCCTTTGATAAGCTTTTCCAATAGTTTTTACTTGCAACTAGCAAAGTAAAAAAATAAAGTACCTTCTTTCTCTTTTGAATGTGTCTCATAACTTCTGACTGACCGGGTTGTGCCTTGTTCTGCTAAACTGATGATCTTTCCACATTCACAAGTTTTCCTAGCAAAGATGGGTGTAACTGCAGTCAATGCATCTCCATCTTATGCTAAATTGACCAAGCCACTTAAATCTCCTACTGTGAGGCCTGTTCCCTGGTCCTTGAATTATTCTGTTGATCTTCTTTGTATTTGTGGTTTCTTAAGAAAACAAGGCTTATGTGGGCATACTGAAAGTGGATTTATGTGTCTGCCTGCTCCCCTCCTTCCCCCCTCCGCATTAACCCTTGACTAATTTCACAAAGGCAGGGAGAGTCCTAAAGATCTTCAGGCTGCATATGTTACATGAAGAAGTGGGAAATCCTGTTAGTGATCTAATGAGGGAACAGCTGGAGCGCTGGTGCTCAGCCTCTGTTAGACGTCTGAAAACCTATACTGGAGCGACCTGCCAAAACTCGTTTTCTTGAGTTACACTGCTCCTGATGATGTTTCTTTTGAAGGCTGGTTGCTGGAGCTGTGCGTGATGGTCGTGGTTTGCTCTTGCAGTACTCAGTTACAGAGCCAGGTATCTTGTACATCCAGCCCAGGAGAGCAGCGCACCAAGAGCTGGGGTCTGTGGTGAGCGATGAGCATCCAGGCTCACCATCTGAGAGCTCTAGCTGGTACCCTCCCATCTGCAAAAGTCTCTCTTGGCATTGGTTGTGTTCCCGCCTGCCTTCTTTTGAGAGGCAAATCTGTTCGGATGGCTCTGTCTTCATAATTCACCACGCTGACAGTCTGTCTCGTGCATGCGGATTTTGTTGGCAGCGTTTTGAGAAGAACTTCCAAATCATGGATTAAAACGTTGACTAGTGTTGGGCTCGTTACCAATCCCTATAAATTTTTTTTGCTAGAAAAAGCTTCCATCACAGATGATTCTCCATTTTTACAGCTGCTTTTTGAAATCTTTCAGCATAGTCAGTTTTCAAACTGTTTTAGGTGTTTTCTATGAATATTACATAGTTCTACTTCTATAAGCAGAAACTTAATCTCCTTTGGCTTACTACTGTAAACCGCTGCAGTTTTACCAACTAATGCTGAATAATCTCAAAAACGAAAGGATTTTTTTTTGTAAATAACTAGTTTCTCTGATGTCACACTGACCACCACAGATTATCTTACTTATTTTCTAAGGATCTTCTCTGCTCAGTGAGCACTCTACCCCAGATCCCTGGTCTTCTTCGAGGATTTATTCCAAAGCAGGTCATTCAACCAAAGTCAAGTAAACTGATATAAAAACTGACTTGAATTTGAATTTGTTTCCTTGTTTCTCGTGTATCCTGAGCACAGTTTGTTGGCTTGCCTGAACGCTATAATGCTGTAGGTGGCACTGGAAAAAAAAAAGAGGACTTGCTATATCAAGTACTTTAACAGCACAAGAAAATTGAAACTTAAATGCGTTTCCTTTTCTCAGATCCGGATTTAATCTTCATTTCTGAGTCAGTGCCTAATTTATTGCAGAATCTCTCTCACTTCTTCAATTAAATAGTGAATGTTTAGCAAAATTACTTAAGTGAGAGAACATATGCCTTCAGGATATATGTGTTCCCTGGGCTAACTATGATTTCCTTCTTGTCTTCCATTGATTAATCATTTTGGTTTTCTCTCTCTCTAAATCTAGTTAATGAACCAACTTTCTTTAATCCCGTGTGAAATTTACTGTACGTCCCATCAATAGCGTTATTCATAAATCTTGTGTTCCCCTGTAGCTAATAAGAAACAACAGTCTAGATATCGTCCATCATCTCTGCTATGGGCTGGAGCTCTAGCTAGGGCAATGGAAGGAGGACATATTACTCCATCTCAGCATCTCTGAGCAGAGTTGTTTACAAGTGAGGATGAGGTTAGAAATGCAGGAGAGCAAACTTCAGCTTCATCTGAAATATATATGAAAATAAATTATTTTTAGGTTTGGCTAGAGAACAGACTGCTGTTAGTAACGAAGAATATGATCAGCATGGATTGCACCTTCAGGCTCTGATTTTTTTTTTTCTAACTTATTTTGTTAAGTTGGAGAATTTTCATCATTGGATGCATCCCAGCTTCGCACTGCATTCCTCATTTAGACCTTTTGCCATTTTTGCTCAATCTACTGCTTGCCAAATAGGCGCTGTTGTAGGTCTTGTTTTGTTTTTTTCTTTTCCTTGATGGGAAAGCATATTCCCCATTTCACCCTTTCTCAAAATACCCTTTGCAGCTTCATCGAAAAGACGCTCTCCATCTCTGCCACCCTGCAGCACACGTGGCAGGAGAGGGAGCACAGTCCCATATTTGTGAAGGGTTCAGATGCTTAATCCATGAGCATCTTCTGACCAATACCAAACTGAAGACCTAGGAGAAGTCTAATTTTAAAGTTCTTGTGAAGTAGAGAGGACAGGCAGAGAATATGTTTGCTACAAAAGGCAGGATGCTGAAGACAGGAGAATGTTTTTAGCTCAAAGCCAGTGTTAACAGAAGAAACAAAGGATGTGGATTGGCCAGGAATGAAGACAGACTGGATGTTCTTTCAGCATTAGTTGGTTTGGGGGTAAAAACAGGTGCCTTTGGGAGAAACTCTGGGCAAAAACAGGTGGATGTCAGCTTAATTATGAAAAATATTGTATGAAGCCATGTCTTTGGTGGTAAAAAGATGGATTTGGTAATCTGGAGAGCGTCTTCTATCTGAAGTACAGCCTATTTGTGAAAGATTTCCCTATTCAGTTGGAAGAATTTGCATAGCATTCTCTAATCTGCAGCTGAAGCTTTTCCACCTCTTCCTCAGTCTCCTTCACCTTCCTTTTGATGTCTACGTATCTCAGAAATAACAGAGGGGGTGAGTTGGTTGTCTCTTAGTGAAATTTTAGCAAAGGAACATATCTGAAGAATAGTTGTTAAAATTCAGCTGCACAGTCTTCAGATAGCTCGACCTTTTCTGCAAACTGTGTGTGTGTACGTACATCTATGTAAAATACATATATATCCATGTATAGGTGTATATCTGTAAGTAAATTGTTTCTGTAAATGATATATACATGCAAACCAGTTGCAGAATATGCATTTTCCCACACTCATATATTTGACCTTGTCAATTACCTAACCTCCCCAAAAAACCCTCCACAAGAAAAGAGTTCTTATTTCCTGCTTATTTCTCCTTTGCAAATTTGCTCCTTTTCAAAAGCATTTGAAAAGCTTTGCTGCTTTCCTCTCAAATGGAAAGCAGTAACAAAACCTTTCTACAGAACAGCAAAATGTAATTCCAAAATTTTCAGAGAAGGCTTTTGAAGTTTCTAATGTAATAGTATGCTTGCCCAATTTTTAATGTGTTGCTTTTTTATTCCGTAGAGTCTTTAAATTATTCCCATCAGTTGCAGATTTAAGGTGCTCATTATTTTTTTTCTTGATGCATAATGTCAGTATTTTAGATAACTTACATTTTTCCTTTACTCTAGAGAGAATTCCTGAAAGTAATGATATTCAATCCCAGTGCTACTCAAACAACAGAATTATGCTAAAAGTAGAAGTAGTTCTCTTCCCTGAAGATCTTGGTTTGATGCAATGAAATCTACATAGTAACTTTGGTCAAGGGTAGCAAGGAAATAGTGGAAATACATCCTTCTCTAGTGTTTTCTGTATCTCAAAAAATCCAGAGTCTTGTTCTGATGTGCTCAACATTCAACACCTTGATTTTTTTCTATTTTTCAAAAGAAATTTTTTTAATATATTACAAGAAGCGGCGAGAAACCTCAGAACGAAATATTTCATTTAGGAGCACACATAACATTGGCTGATCCAATAAAAAACTTCACTAATATATTGTAAAATGTTTGTCCAGGACAAACAAAACCACTATTTTTCTGTGGTTTTTTTTGATTGATTTACTAAAACACTTTGAGAACTGGAAAAATAAGAATCAATATCTGTGCACGTCTGTCTAGATACTCAATGCACAGTACATTTCCTCATAAAAGAAGCAATTGGAATAATGGAAAATTATTTTCCTTTTTTGTAATTATTTGAGTATTGCTTGACATGAAGGCTAAGCTGGCTCATGGCTCCATGGCACTCGGTGCCATACCATGCAGAGTGAGACGTGGGTCCTGTGCTAATAAGGTTTTGAAAGACCTAAGCCAGAGCGTGTCAGATTTTACAATGCACTTCAGTAAATAAACTGATTGTGGTTCATTCTGTGGTCACAAGGAAAAGTGTTTAAGATATATAATCATACATATTTCTCGACCTAGAGGCTACAGGAATGAGGCCTTAATGCTGTTTACCACCTTGGGGGACATTAAAAATGATGGGACTTGAAGGGCTGTTTAGGTTATAGCAATCTAATTGTACCCAGAGGAGAGAGTACCACAGCATTCAAAACCACCTGGTATGGCAAATCTCCTGTGGACCCAAATGACATTTTTTTCAGTTAAAGAACAAGCATCTTTCCTTAGCTGAATGACTAAACTGTGACAGTGTGAAGCACAGTTCCTACCCGCTGAAAGCAGGGAGTTTTGTGTTGGGTGAATGGTTTCAGATGCTTCAATATCTCCAGGAGAAAATTCCTTAATTTTCTTTTTTATTTTTTTTTCTCCTTTACTGTAGCTGCCAGCAGCATCTCAGGTACAGAATTGCTCCATCTCAAACAAAGCAGAAGGGTTTTGTTGGATCTGCACAGTGGTGTAAATTTTAAATTTTAAATCACATTACATGGTGCGTCTTAAAATACCTTCTCAGCGTTCCTCTCCCCAAGCACTTCTTGGTTGTTTCTTCACAAAGAAGACTATGGCAGCTAGTGGAAAGTCTGAATGAAAGGTGGAAGTTTGTCGTAACTGCCTGATTGATGTCTCCTCTCTGATCTAACACCAAAGAAACTGGACATTGTTCTTTAATGAAAATAATGAAGTATTGTAGCTTTCTAGGGGTAACTAAGAGAAAGGAGAAATAATTATTTATCTCCACTAACATGTTAAGATATTTCTGATTCACTTCTAAACCTTACACAGCTTCATTTATTAGTCTAAGTAACCAAGCTTAGATTTAGCTTGGCTTTTGAGCACTTCCCAGGCTTTCCTTGGTACAACCACTGTATTTTATTGTGTGTGTTTGTACATGTGCATAGATATTGATACAGATTAAACATCACCGATACCTAGTTCCCCAGGTCATGGCCTGCTTAACAAAATGACTGTTCAATCCGGGAGTGCTTTCTTTAGGATAGGGTTTCTGCCTGTTTTCAAGGTAAGACAGAACAGTCAAATATTTATGCGTGTTACAACATTCCAGATTTCCTTTCCAAGGCTACTTGAGGCCACTTGAAGAAGTAAATCTGTCGTGGTGATGGAGACAAGCTTCATTTGCACGCTTCCTTTCATCTCTCTCCAAACAAACGGTTCATTCACACTTCCTAGGTCAATGGTAGCAACTGTGCTTGATTTCTCTGTGGAATGAGCAGGACCGATCGTGGTCATTTCCATGACGCCGGTCTGTTATTGAAGAACGAATCTGCACAATCCAAGCACATATTCTCTTTGCTCTTCTTTTTGTGTGTTTGATATACTCAAGTGAACCGGTAATCACAGAGATCCTATGTTTACCCTGGAACTGAGCAGGCTGGGCGTCTATCTTCTTTGCACAACAGGTCTCCTACAGATGTTTCTCCATTAGGAATGATTTGGGGACTTTTCCCTAATGTAGTCAACAAGCAACTGCAATGACTAATGAATGCTGGTTGCTCTGTACAAGGCCAGATTTGAACCCGCTGCTTTGAGCTGACGGATGACCTTTTCACTGTCTCTCCGGTCCTCCTACCTCTGTGCCTTTCATGCTTACATTGGCGCTTTTTCTGTTCCTTGATGAAGTGACAACTCCATCTATTGCATAGTCATTTTTCTCTTGACCTCCCACAGTTTCTGTCGAGTTCAACTGGACTTTGCTCTGTGGGGCTCTGTGCCTAGAAATCTCTTTCTAGCCCTAAAAATTAAGTCCCACAGCTGCTGTTAAGGAAACTTGGCTGGATGCTGGGAAACTCTCTTGTAACCTTCCTCCCAGCTGCAGAGAGCGAGCAGGCTGGTCTGTACCTCCCGTTTCGGACTCGGAGCCCCATCTCCACATCGCTGGCTCCCCAGGAGGACACTCGTCCCTCTGTCAGCTAAGGTCAGCCGGCAGGACCAGCCTTGCGCTGCTGTCTTCCTGATGCATGATGCAAGAATCCACATGCTGACCTAATCCACGTCTGATCTCAACCAGTCCCATGTCAGGGTGTCATGTTCTGGCCAATTATTTGTTGCTGCTTCTGACCAATCTGGTGCAGCCGTCCACCCCTGGAGAGTACGTAATTGGCCTAAGTAGAGGCAGATGTGGGTTTGCTCTGCTAAATGCAGTGCCAGAATGTCTGTGGGTTTGGAGCCCTGTTCTAATCCTTCCTGACAAGTAGCTGTCAGTGTCCCATGCCGTCATGCTCAGTGGTTCCTTGTTAGCTTTTCTCAGCAGGGCTGTGCCCTCCTCAGGGAGCACAGGAGACAGCTTGAGCGGCTGTCATCTTTCATCTCCAGCACTCATCTGGAAGGCACCTGCTGCATTGAGCAGGGGAAGCGGAGCAGGGTCTTGGATGGATGGAAAGTTATGATGTGACTTGAGAGCAATCCGTGCTCTCTGGTGAAATCCCAGGTGTAAAGAGGTTGCAGTTGTAGGCACAAGGAAAAATCCCATGGATGTCAGTCGTGCGAGCTCCACATCTGATGCTTTCCTCCTAGAGATGATGACCAACTGTGTGTCCCATCAGCTTTAAAGAGAAGTGAGCAGATAAACGGTGGAGGGGGAGCTTGTGCAAGGTCACCTCCTGGCCTGCCTTCTATGGGATCATGTCAATGAAAGCAGTTGAGTCGCCTCTCCCTGGACGTTTCTGATGGATGTTACAGCCAGGTCTTGGCACTAAAGAGTGAGATGGGTCTCGCTGCCTGGTCTGCATCCCCAGCTGAGGCACGAAGTAATGTCTTAGCCAAATGTTCACTCGAGCGCACCATAGCTGCTTAGCTTCTCCTGCGTGAAAGAACTTCCTTCCCTTCAGGGTATTCCCTTGATTTTTAAAAAGTCAAGCAAATATTTAAGAGTGGATTAGAGTCTAGCTCAACATATCCATCATTCACCATCAATTATCCAGGTCATTAATATGATTACACTCAGCTCGGGACTTCTCTGTCTGAAGGTACCAAAGCTAGGAGGGACTAAAGGTGGAAATTTATAGTAAGAACCTTTCCCTCTCCTCCCAGCCCCCCTTATTTAATGGCACACAGGCTTTGACCTAAAGTGTAATTTTCTGCAACATTTAAGGCAGATAAAGTGCCTTTAGCAGCCAAAGGAAAGCTCAAAGGTAACATTATCTAACTAGCAAACAGATGGAGGATTTAACATTCTTGGTAGCTGAAGTCTTGGACTCTGGCCAAACCACGTTAATGGATTTTTTAGCAGTCGTTCTTTTCCTATGAAAGTGCAGGATGCAGATTTTAAAAAAAAAAAAAAAAAAAAAGGGAAAA
>Ga0065711_1031258_pt1 | contig 30127 bp, 29 predicted proteins | sample Hoacrofraction12_FD_59098 | JGI IMG/M metagenome (GOLD analysis project Ga0065711, IMG submission 59098) | Hoatzin crop microbial communities from Cojedes, Venezuela - Epithelial fraction 12 v2 (version 2) | ecosystem: Host-associated > Birds > Digestive system > Esophagus > Crop | place...
TCCCCAGGTGCAGGACCCTGCACTTGCCCTTGTTGAACCTCATCAGGTTCCTCTCTGCCCAACTCTCCAGCCTGTCCAGGTCTCGCTGAATGGCAGCACAGCCTGCTGGTGTATCTACCACTCCTCCCAGTTTTGTGTCATCAGCAAACTTGCTGAGGGTGCACTCTAACTCTTCATCCAGGTCGTTGATGAAGAAGTTAAACAAGGCTGGGCCCAGTACTGACCCCTGGGGGACACCACTGGTTACCGGCCTCCAACTAGACTCAGCGCTGCTGATGACAACCCTCTGAGTGCTGCCATTCAGCCAGTTCTCAATCCACCTCACTGACCACTCATCCAGCCCACACTTCCTGAGACGCCTGCTTCGCTGAGCCAGCGGGGATGACTCCAAGCCCCCTCAGCTCTCCCAAGCGCTCCCGCAAGCCCCGCGCCACCAGGACCCGCTCCCGAAACCCAGCCGGGCTCCTCCGAAGCTTCCAGATGCTCAGCTCCTCTCGAGAGCGCTTAAATAAGCACTTCAGGGGTCTAGGAGCCCCCCCCATACCCCTCCCTCTGTCCCAGGGCGCTGGGACACCGCGGTGCTGGGGACGGAGCCGCTGTGGGTGCGCACGGGTGCGGGGTATCTCCCATCCAAAGAGTCACCAAGCAGCGCAGTGTATCTGTCTGCCATTTGCTTTCCATCCCCAGAGCCCGCCAGCCCGTCAACACACGCTCCCCTGGTTCTGGGACGTGTCAGATGTTGTGACTCCAGCCTGCACCAGCTGGCCGCCTCACCCCTCCTCTTCTTCACACCAGAAGAGACGTTTCTGATGTGCAAGAATCCGGGAAGTCTCCTGCAGGGAACACTGTGATTTACAGTGTAACGCCCTGAGCAGGGCATTCCTTACTGGCAGCATTTTCTGCTGCTGAGAACGAGCGAACGCAGCTGTTGTTCGGCGGCTCTTACAGACAGGTACAAGCTGGACCCTCGCTCCTTCATCCCCGTGGGAATGCCTTCCTGCCCATCAGTTCTAACTGGTCCACCCTTCCGCGGAGAAGCCGCTGCCTTCTGGAGATGACCAGCAGTTGCGAGTCAACAGCAGTCACCCAGTATAAGACATCACGTGGAGACAACTCCTGATTTTGGGGATGCCTTGCCTGATTTCCTGATGCCTTGCGGTAAGGCATGAAATCTTCCGAAGTTCTCCAGCCCAGGATCAGCTACCAGAAGGCTGGGAACAGGCAGACTACAACAGTGCTTCTCTGTGTTGTTTCCAACCGAGGACCACCTCAACCCTCTGAAAGATATCCACAGCCTACCTTTGCAGCAACAGCTATAATCTGCAACCAAATATACATTCAGCTAAGCTCTGACTGCACTGTCACGTCGTTTGCTTGCAGCCCAGGGAGGTTGCTCGCATACATATATATACACACACACACATGCATGATTCTGGTTTTCTGAAACAGTACCAGGCTCCATATTCAATTATCTCCTGGCCAACACCACCCTGTTGTCTACAGAACAAGGAGATGACTGAGTTATCACACAGAGACAGCACTTCCCAAGGCAGCAAGTATCAAGAAGAGGCCTGAAGACAACTAGAGAAGATAAATACATTTGGCCTGTCATCATAAGGAAGCAAGATTCAGGACAAGCCGTGGGAGGAAGAACTAGACAGTAGCTAAGGGAGTGGGAAGATAAGAATCAGACTTTCTGTACTGCCAAAGGCACCCTGGTATCAACCTGCATCAGCAATAACAGATTCTCAGTTCCCCCATCCGTAAGACAGGGTAACACCATTTCCCCACATCACGTTAAAATTGTGAAGAGCTCAGATATTACTGCAATGAAAGCTACATCTCCATGGGACCTGTCTACACAGACAAAGCGAAGATCATCCGAGTTAAAGGCAAGGCAGGATTACTTAGAACTTTTAACGATTTGGGATTAAAGCAGTCACCGCGCTTTTAAGTGAAAATGGGCCCACACAGGAGGCTTAATGCATGTTAATTAATCCCCTTGGAAAAAAGGTGAATTTGGCTGAACAGCCTCTGGGTCACTACCTCCAGCAGGAGGAGATAGTGACGGACAAACCCTAAACGTGACAAAGCCCAGGAGCTGCTCTGAAGGCTGCCTGGAACTGGAAGACCCACGTCCTGAAGCTTCTGAGATCCCAGTCAAACAGAAAGAGCAATCTTGGAAATGGAAACTAAGGATCAGGCTTTTCTGAGCACTGTGTATGCTGCATTTTGCCTACATGATTCATTCATTAGTAGCCGCAGGGCTGGAACAGAACCCCGACTGCGGAGCCTCCGTGTTGTGCCTGAACCACAGGGCTATTCCTGCCAGTTGACTCGCTTCCCTCTCCTGTCAGCACCTTGCCAAAATACCAGCAAAGGGGAAGCGGCACTGGGTCATCTCTCGCTTGTCGATCGCCGTGAGGGAAGAATAACTCTCTGAATCATTCCATTCCTTCCTTAATTCCAGGTGACTGAATCGCTCCTGACTCACAGCTCCCGTGCAATGGCCCTGGCTCCCACCGGGGTCAGCTGCGCAGTCACCTTCCCGTCGCGCTCAAGCAGACGCAAGCTGCCACGGGGACACACAGACAAAACGCTGCCAGCGGCACACGGAGAGACAGACAGGCACCTTCCACGGGCTTGCAAAGGTCATCAGTAAGCATACGTGTTCGTTCATGCTTCACATGCAGGCATGCACACTGGTTAAGGCAAATAAGGGCACACTGGTGTCAGATTATCCGGAGAACTCCGAGCCACCTCTAATGAGGGCTGTGTGTTTTAAAGTCCTTGTCACTCAGGGTGACACTGGGCAGAGGTTTACCTCCCAGGCGTTCAGCATCCAGCATGCTGAGCCACCAACCTTCCGGGCTAGGGGAGCACGAGACAGTTGCACCGCTAACTGCAACATCTGAAAATCAGGAGGGTGCTTTTGTTTAACTGCTAGTGCAAACAAAAAACCAGGCCCGCTCTGTTTTGGGAAAAAAAGGAATCTTACGATGCTTCAAGTTTCCTGCTTATTAACCAGGCAATTTTCCAAGAAAAATGAATTTGCCTCGGTGGGAAAAAATGAGCAGTTGTGAGTAATTCGGTGTTGGCACGTTCATGTTTGGAAGTTGAAAACAGTGGATTTTGCTGTATTCATGACAAAGCCAAAGGGGAAGGGCAGAAAGTAACTCAAAACAGAAATGGAAGACAAAAATTAAAGAGTGTGAGATAGCTCTCACTTAAAAATAAAACACAAAAAAACCCGTCAGAAAACAAAACCACAACAAAAACTTTTAACTGCTTTTGAGCAAGCAAAAGCTCACAGCAGTTTCCACTAGGTTTGCACAGCTTTCGTGTGTACAAAGACAACAAATTTCTGTAGGGAAGGACTTGCATTCTTGCACTTTTCCAGCACATGTCCAGGGACACACATTATCCAGTGGACACACCAGCAGATACGCTTTCCCAGGACTGCAGGCCAGCACACCCTTAAGGCAAACACAAGCACCCCCTGCCCTGGGGAAAAAGCCACTGTCCCTCTCTCCTAGCCCCTGGCTCTCACACGCACGGGATGGGGGCAAGCAGGGAGGGCAGCTGGAGAACTACGGATGCAGTTGTTTCGACTCTTCCAGGGAGACCCCTTTGGAAGTCCAAACTCACATACCTTCTGATTCACGTACCTGCCCGGCTGCTTTCCGACTGATTTAAGAGTGGGTTGATTGATAGCCCAGATGTGAGGGGGCTTCCAAAAATATGCGAGGAAGGGAGGCTGAATGTTGAACCTGCCAGTGAGAATACCTACATGGCAAAACAAGGAGGGAGAGAGAGAGAAATGACTTCTCAAAAACGCAAGAGGAAAATAACTTCATTATTCCATCTCTTCCTGACTCCTGAACCCAGCTTGCTCATGAGAGAAAGTGTTAAAAATATCTCCCTGGAAGTCTCGCTAGACAGTTGAAATCTTCCCAGCCCCATCTCAGAGCCAAGAGGTCTGAATGAGCCATGTTAACATTGAGGCTGTTAAAATGACTCCCTCTTCCCTGTAAAACACTTCTCACATCGAGCTCCCGACAAAGGACGCAGCTCTGTCTCCTGGCACACGCACAGCCCACCCAGCCGGGACGTGCGAGCCCTCCCACCGCGTTATCTGTGCCGCAGAGTGAAGGCAGGGCTGGCACCGGTGCCAGGATCCCGCCGAGCAGCCGGGGACGAGCAGTACGGGGGACACAGCGCACGGCGACAGCCAGGCCTCTGCTACCTAAGCGCCGCCTGCGCTCCCCTGCCACTCCACGGAAAGCAACGTGTCCTTTCAGGTTGCAGTTCCTCCCACCCCGAAGCCGGCTGCGTGGGCTGCGATGCAAAATTGCCTCCATCTTTCTACCGACTCCAAGCGAAGCTGCAGTTGGCAGCTCCCCTCCAAACCAACGGAAGAGGAGCTGTTCCCAAGTGGAAAAAGCAACTCTGCTGTGCCCACAAACGGGCCCTGCTCTGTCTCCTGCCCTCCTGAACTACCGTCCCTCTCCCAGTCCTGATGTTCTTACCTGTGTGGTGGAGACCGAGGAGGAGGAGGCTGGGATGGTGCTAGCAAAGGGAGACCGGTTGAGCTGCGGGAGGGACGAGGTGCCCTGGTGTGCCAGGAGGCTGGAAGAGAGGGGTGTGCTGCACACAGCTCGGAGCACTCCGCCCCCGTGGGAAATAGGGTCCTTGTTACTGGTGTAGATCCCTGCAAGGGGAGGAGACGTGTTAGAGAAGCAGCCGATTTTCTGCGGGGCTTGAACTCAGAAAGGGACGGTGACACCCACGCACAAGACCAAGGGCAGCATGCACTGCAGCATCCCGTAGCCTGGCACGCAGCGAGGGTGGTCACAGCCCACAACCCTGCTACCAAAAGGTATCACAAACTTTTCCAGCCTTGCCCCTGCCCCTCTCGTTTGCTCCCCGCACTCCGACACAATCCGACAGAGAAATCACAGCATGAAGTGACTCACCGCAGGCACAAGTCAGTGGCAGCAGGGCATAGTGGGCTCAGAGAGTCCCACTCTCTGCTGCCCGTGGCATTCAAGAGACCACACTCTTGCTGAGCTAACCTGTCCCCTTCCACGATGCCCAGGGACCACGTTGCGGCATGGACAGATAAATGAGGAAGAAAGGGCGAGGAGAGGAGAGAGCTGCTGCGGAGGGAGTGGACCTGTGGGACTTCCCCTTGGCTCAGGCGTGTGGCAGAGGCAGTGCCCAAAGCCTCCGAGCCCTGCCAACATCTCTCCGCAAGAGAAGAATGGAAGAAGGAACAGGCAGCCTCCTCCCTCTTTGAAACATCCCTTTGTTGTTCCAGGGGGAAGGCGAAAAAAAATTGGCCTAAGGTTGTGATTATGGAAGTTGCATCAATTCTTGCAGCTCCTCTACTCTCTCAGGCAGTGCAGACAAATGGGCCAGGGCTCCCAGGCGCACACAACAAAATTATACCCCCTTCTTGCAATCTGACCTAAATTGAAGCATCTGCAAACAACCCACAATAGACCCGACGACAAGTTCTGCTGCCAGAACAGTGTCAAACCTCAGCCCCGAGCAGCAGGCCCCTCCTCTGCCTGCTGCCTTAACCCCTTCCTGCCACTCGTCCTGGCTGCCCTTATCCCTGCCAGGCCAGGGCAGGGGACGCAGGCTGGGCAAGGCTGCAAGCCTCTCAGCAGAGCTAACAGTGTGCCAGTCTCCCAACCCTACGTGGACGTGGTAAGACCAGGATGAGAGGTTTTGCTTTTAAAAGAGGGGTTAAACTTGAACCACTTGCGAGAACCCCTCATTTGGGGTCAGACTGTGGCTGTTCTGGTTTGCTCTGGGAATCTCCCTCTCTGTTGCTCTGGAAATTAAGCTCTGGCTAGCTCAGGTTTTCCAGCACTTGAGCATAAAGGGTTTGAAATGCCCCCAAGCTCATACCTACAGCCCACCTCCAACGATAAAGAAGCTGACCCGGAGGAGATTCTAGGATGAAGGCCAAGATGGAAAGGGGAGACCTAGATGCGGATTTTTATAGCTCCTGGGACTGAATTAAAGGGACCGGACTCTGTGCAGACAGGTCCAGACACCAGCCAAATGTGATGAAAAAGACAGCAGAGCTGGGGAGAACCGTGCGCACCTGGAGCCCTAAGGCAGAACATACCTGAACCCAGCAGCGGGGACTCCATGCTGAGGCTGGGCAGATTCCCCGGGTGGCTGAAGGACCGTGAAGAGCTGCCGATGCCGGAGCTAACAAGAGAGCCCCCGGAGAAGGGTGACGAGGAAGTGGACGTGGACCCAGCCAGCTGGGCACCCAAAATCTCTTTGCTTTTGCCCCCTTTTGGCCTGCCAGGCCCGTGCTTGTTCTTCTTGCTACCCTTGTGCTTCTTTTCTTTCAGCACCTCTCCCTCCTCCATGCTGAGGGACGGCATGCGCTTGTGACTGCTGCTGCTGCTGCCACTGGTCCCGCTGCTCCCCACTGAAGGGCCGCTGACAGGGTTCGAGGCCTTATAGTCCACGGGAGAAGCATCACGGCCTCTCTGCTGGCTCACTGTGGAGGTGGAGAAGCGCATGATGGACCCAAAGCCTGAGAAGATCACCTTCTGTTCAAAGATGTCCCCCTTCTGGCCTTCATACAGAGGGGAGCAGTGGGAAGAAGATGAGGAAGAGACAGGCTTCCGGTACTTCTCGTCGTCCTGCTCAAGCTTGGGGAACGTCACAAAGTCCTGGGAGCACTGCAGGTTGCTGCAGGAGGTACCTGGGGGAAGCAGAGAGGAAGCAGATATAGGAAGGCTCGCGGTGGCAGTAACTCAGCCCACAAGGCAACAGAAGCATGGTCACCATGCAGGTCCTCTGGGACAGGCTCGTTACTGAGCTGAAGGACATCTCTGTTGCCCTCCAGCCCTGCTGCCCCTCTTGTTGCTTTGATGCTCCCTAGCAAGCACAAGAGGTGCACACCAGAAGCTTCACCCCACCCAAACGGGCACGCGCCTGCTCCTCCAGGCCCTGCATCACCACGGTCCCTCCAGCCCTGATGGAGCTGAAACACGCTCGCTGTTACGACAACAGCTCAAAAAGCAAGGTCAGAGCAGATGGGAGCCCTGCAAGGCTTTGACTCAAAGCTCAGGGGAGCCCGGATACAAGGTTTTGGCTCAGGTCTCTCCACTAGTACTCCTTAAAACACTGCTGCAGACAGTGCCACCTACGGAGGAGAGGGCAGGTGCTGCCCATATTGCCTGCACACAGTACCCCTTCCCTCCTCCCTCCGCTCAGACATCTGGATCTGTTTTGCCTTGCAGTGCAGCAGGCCTGCACGGGAAGGGAGCTGTAACACTCATCTGACTCAGTTCTTCCCTCCGTGCACGGAATTCGTAGCAATAAGACTTTTCCCATAGCAATAAGACTTCTTCCTCTTCAAAGGGTTAAAGAAATAGCAATCAGCAAAGTTTCAGAGCATCAGCCGGTGAATGGGTATCTTTACAGATCCAGAGACGTCAAAGGGCAGCAAAGCAAAACATCACCCCCATTATCCCCTCCTCTTGTGCTTCTCCTTCACCCCGTACCTGCAGGCTGGAAGGTCGCGCTGGACGAAGCTGAGCTGAAGCCGACCGAGCTTTTCCCGCTTCCTGTCTTTTTCCCCTTGTGGCTGCTGCCATGGCTGGAGGACTTCTTGCCTTTCACATCCGACCGGACGACCTCTGAGCTCTCTTTGCTCCCCTCATGGTGGCTGGTGGAGCCCTGGCAGCAGCAAACACAGAGGTCACTCCCTCGGGCCAGATGTGGCCACAGCAGGGGCTCTTTTCACCAATTTCCCCTTAAGAGAAGTAACTGCCCCCCCTGCCCACAAAGTGATGGTCAGGTCATGTTACTCAGGAGAGAAAAGCAACATTTCCCTCTCCTGCTGCTTGGTGGCACCAGGCTTTATATTCCTAGGGATTACGCTCATCCCATCTAACCGCAGGAAATTAAAGAGGGCACTGACAATCAGGGCACAGTCATCAGAGATTCCCTGCATCAGAAGGTTATTGAGACTCAACAAAACCCGAATTTGACTGGGATTCAAACACATATTTCAGCTGCATCTCTCAGGTGTGCTGTTCTCAGCAAGGTCATTCCAGCTGGGGGAACCTGCCCATCCTTGTCCTGTGACGGGAGTCTCCCTGGGTTCCCCAGAGCATCCACTGCCAGCCCAGGGCTTTCCAAACCCACTGCGTTAAGTATCTCACAGCAACATCGTTAGAGCAGCATCTAACCACGCAGCAACAGATGCTATCCAAACCCCATATAAGCCTGCAGGAGACAGGGAAGCAAGGGGGATGAAGAGGCTGACCAGATGCTAGGAAATCCAGGAGCCTGGGATGAGAGAGAGAAGTGTGGGAGTTTAGCAGGGGAAGAGCAGAATGAACCGAAAACCGGATCCCCCGGGGCACCCACGCTAGGATATGAAGCCTTCACCCTCAAGTCACTTCAAAGCCAAACTAGCAGTGTTCAAAGGCCACTTCTTGCAAGACATCACTGCAACCAATCAATAGTATAGATGTAGCTCCAGTTTTGGGCTACAGCCCAAAATATAACACCTGTACATTAGTGCAAACACCTTTTATTTCTTACTAAGCAGATACGAGGAAGACACAGAGAAGCACAATACCTTTCTCACATTCCACTATCCCTGACTCCAGATGACCTCTTCTTGGGGAGAGCTAAAGAAAAAAGGGCTGTAATGCAGACTCATGAATGCCCAGATAAAAATCTTTCCTCGTTCCTCCCACATGGTTTAATCACTCCGCACAATGCAACAGCTGGCAGCCTAACACACACCAGATGTGCCGGGAATATGAAAGACAGGAGGAAGGGAGTGGTGGAAATTAGGGGGGAGAGGAGGGGGAATCTGTATTTTCTCATCACAGACTCCTGGATGTAGGAGATTAAGCCTTCGTGATTTATGAGCTCAGAGGGAGCATGAAAATCTTTCCGACTTTCCACATCTGCCTGAGGAGGGAAAGGAGAGCGGTGTCTGGGGGCTATGGGAAGTCCTGAGACTGCTCACGAAGTCGCAGGAACAAGATGGCTCGTGTCTCAGCAGAAATGCAAAGCCCCAAATTTTCCCCCCATAAATTCACCTCTTTGGAGCTCCGCACAAGGTGCATGAGGCCACAGAAGAGCAGGGGGAAACCACATGAGAAGACATGTTCTAAATCCAGAGCGTCAGGAAGGGAGTGCGGGGCAAGTAATGAATTAGTGCAGGGTGGAGGGGGGAAAGCTGAGCTGGGAAATAAATCTTCACTGCAAAATTAAAGCAGGGGGTGAGGAGGGGAAGAGAGGCGCAGCTGGCGGCGGTGGATGGACAGACACTCACCTGCAGGGCTGATCTGACCTCGCAGACCTCCCTGAGAGACTCCCAGAGATTTCAGGGCAGGATTTTCCCACCTCCTGCCAAATGCTATCCTAGATATTGTTTGCCAAACAGGTCACGGCAGACAGATCTGTACGGTGCTACCACAAGCCCTTCTGACCACAAAGGGCCCTTCTCTAGCAGCCGTTCCAGAGAGCCTGAGTTTGGGGCAAGGGCCCAAGCACTGCAGCTGAGGAGCAAAGAGAGGGAAACTGAAACCACACGAAATCACTTCCCCTCTCTGTACCTCTATTTCTTTCCCACTTTGCTGCGTGCAGCCTGCAAGCTCTGTGTGGCAGCGGAGCCTTCCAGGAGACACGCGTGGACTGCCAAGCACAACACGGCCTTGATCTGAAGGGGAGGGGTCTGCTACCATAATGCCAATATTAATAACAGTAACGAGGGCTGCAGTCCCTTCGCCTCCCTAACGCAGGAGATTCTCCAGCTCAGGGCTGCTGCCTAGAGGGAGCCGGACTGGAGAAACCTGCATGCCTGCTGCTCGCCTTGTGCATAAACGGAGGTCTCAATCTCCGGATCATCAGCTTTTCTCCAGCATGGAAATCCGTGTGCGTGCGTGCAGAAACACCACCGTGTCGTGTGCTGCAAACAGGTGTGGGGGGAGGGCATGCTGCAGAGGGAAAAGAAAAAGGGAAGCACTGAGGAATTGAGAGCTCTCTTTCAAAATGAGGCAGCAGCTACATTTTGAAGGTCTATTTAAAGCAGCCGAGTGAAAAACGTCAGCAGAATAACCCTGCTGCCCCAGCTGGAGCTGAGTGACGGGGAAAGTCCTGCCTCAACCCGGGAGCAGTGAGACGAAGTCGCGCGGGCACCCCAGCACAGGCATGCACGCACCTCCTCCCCCCGACGCTCGCTGTCCCCCGAGGGGCTGTACCTGTTTCCTGGCCTCTCTGTGCCACTGTGCAGCACCCAAGCTCTTCATTCATTCATTTATTTATGGGCAATCAGAAGAGCATCTCTTTGCCTCCTGATTGGCGGGACCAGCTCCTAGAGGGAACCACCGACGCAATCCAGAAGGGGTGGGAGAGGCTGGCGCCGCGTCGGAAACACAGAGCGGCTTTGCCCTGGATTAAACTACTGGTGAGAGGAAGCAGGGAGGACACGAACGAGGAACAACGCGACGAGAGCAGGAGCTCCTCCAGCCCACGCGCCACCGGGCGATGTGCTGGACGCAGGCAGGCTGTAAGCATCAGCTGCCTTTCCACGCCGGCTCACTAGCGAGAGGTCAGACGAGTCTCCATCGCCAGCTCCGGGCACGAGCTCCAGCACCTCTGTGTCTGAGCCACTCATCAGCTTTAACCATGTCCCTCCTTCCCTCAATCTCAAGATCAGGCAGCTCCGTGCCGCTGTTCTTTGCAGGTGGGGATGGGAGACACAGATGGGCTGAAGATTGTATTTTTAAGTCCCTGATGTCACTAGCACATTCCCACTCATGTCAGGACAAGGGATGCTAAAAGGCTCAGGGATTCTTACTGCAAATATCCATGCTGAGACATGCTTTGATTAGCAGAGGTAATCACCAGCCTTCCCCCACAAACCCCTACCCCGTCACAACTACTGTGAATTTGTAGAGGTTCCCAGGATCTGTCAGCTCCAGGCCAGTCCCGGATAGATGCCGAGAGCTCAAATAACAGTGGGAAACCTGGAAAGTCTCCCTGCCTCCAGCGGTGTCTGCAGTCGTGAACTCTTCGCCCTGCTCCGCTCCCTCTCCAGCACCTGACTGGGAGAAGGTGGGTGCGGGGAGACCTTGGCATCCACAGCTTAGGTTACAAAACCCAGAGCAAGCCAGATGTTGCAAGCCCAAAACACATAGCATGTGTGAGTGTGTGTCAACAAGTGATCACGATGTCTGCAGCTGGCAGAAGCAGGCAGCTGGGGTGGCTTGCAATCCTGCAGATTTACTGCAAGTGCAACAGAGAGCGGCAGGACGGCTCCCCAGGGGCATTTGAGGGGGAGGGGAGAGGCACGCTGCTTGCCGTTTGGCTGCTCTCTAACCTCGATCGCCAGAGCCAGCTACACGGAGAGATCCCAACACAGAAACTGCCTCCTGCATTTGTCTGGCGATGTGTAACTGCAGAGCTGGAGCAGCCCTGGCTCCCAACACGTACTGGTGAGACTCGTTGCTCCTCCCTGGTGAGAAACTCTCCCCTGCCCCGGGCCTGCTCCATGAATGCCATCTTTCCAACAGGCTGTTCAAAAGCATTACTACTTGGCAGCATTTTGGCGTTTTTGGATAGACCACATGAAACAGCCAGGAATTATTACCCAGAGGGGATGTTTTCTGCCTCCTTCCCTCTCCCCAGCAAGTCTGCAGGAGCTCCAAGGAGCCAGCATGACGACGAGTGAGAGCCTCTATCCAGCACAAATCCACCCTCTACAATCCCCCGAGTCCCCCCAAAAGCCCCAGCCCTGGGACCTGCAGCAGGTCAGCGGCTCTGCGTGCTCTCTGGAAGGGCCGCTCCCGCGCCCCACGAGCAAGACCTCCCACCCCTCTTTGAGAGCCACGAAAATCGCATCACCCAAAGGCACTTTTCTGAGGCAGGAGGAGAGCTCAGAAGAGGTGTTATGAGAAGTCGTTTGCATGCTGTGAATTCACACCCTAGTTTCACTTTCCGGTGTAGATGAGAGCCGAGGCCACCATGGTGCTTTCAGTTATGTTTATCCGCCAGACAAGAGTGAGGCAGTGAGAGCTTGTCACTGCACAGACAGGACACGGGGGCCTGGCAGAGTCCAAGTGTCAGATATCAACGGTATTTAGATTCCTAGAAGATGCAGGGCAGCACTCAAGGAGATGTTCAAAAATCTGGCAGAAGTCAGAGGTCTAGCATTATTGATTTCAAGAGGAAGACTGAAACCACATCAAGGGATCTTCTTCATAACTAAATGGTTCAAGAGTGGAGCACAGGGTAGACGATGTATTAGGTGAAAATTGGAAACAAAAAATAAATCTGGATTGCACAATTAAAGAAAAATGTGAACACAGAGGCCAGGCTGCCTAAGGGAACAAGGAACCGGGATATACCACTGTTCCTCCAAAGCAATGAAACCCAGTTCCACTGCTGTCAGCCTAACCTGGTACCTTGAAAAGGCCTACCAGATAGGACTAATAGTTCTGCAAATCCATTATTAAAGGGTTGCTGAAAGCTTCAGAGGACTTTGGTAGCAACATCAGATGCTGGGGCCCAGATGTCTATTGCCCCAGGCTCCTTTTAGGCTAAGCAAACTGGAAGCAGACTGGAGCAAGGCTTCAGGTACCGGGAACACCTCTCCCTGGCCTGGTGACTGGTGCCACACTCCAATCTGCCCACAGTCCTGGTGCCCAAGGAACAAACGGTGCCAGGGCCCTTCTGCTGATTCGTCTGACTGATGCTCCTGCTCCTCACTGCCAACCCCAAAACACCGGTGACGCTCAGTGCCTCCAGCCCAGCTCCTGCTCCAGCACAGCCTGCGCACCAGGACGGGAGCCTGGCCTCAGTGTGTGTGGTGCCACTTTGGCCACGGCGCGAGTAGCACGGCGAGCTGGCAGCACCGGTCTGGCACGGACATCAAGGGCTGCACCAGGGCTCTGTATGGCCACTCCGGGCCAGCGTCCTTCTCCCAGGAGCCTGGACACGACCATCTGCCCCCACTGCTGCAGGTCTTTGAGATCTGCTCTCAGCCAGCTGCTCCCCACGGAAGATGGGGTCTGCGTCACCTGCAGGGATTATCCTTGGGGAGTTTATGCTCTGGCTCATTGGGTAACTTGGAGAAGACCATGGAGACGATAAATTATTTGCCCCAGCTCACACAAGTGGTGAGGAGAGGAACAGACCCCAGCTCTCTTCAGACTCTAACCGTGGCACAGCAGGGACTAGCAATGCTCTTCTGCGTAGTCACACCATGAACGTCAGCTTTTGGTTTGCTGCATCTACCCTACCCTACCCACCCCCCACTCCACGGGGACAAGCTGTACTAATCTTAGACCCAGAAAGGACAAAGCTGGTTTTGGCTTCCAGGAGGAAATCTGTTTGGACATGCTACATTAATGTGTCTCGGGGTTTTACAATAGTCTAACCTGTGCAATGCTACACTGGTGCAACCATCCAGAAAGCAACTACCCCTGAGGGGTTTGTGCAGGGTTTTAGCAGGCTGCTGAGCAGCTCTTACATTTGATATGGAGGGAGTACCTTCGGTAACAGAGTTTGAACAATACTTTGGGATCTACGCACAAAAAAGCAAGGGAAACACACTCTGTTATGAGGATTAATAATAACTCCCTGGGGAAACACTAAAACCCTGTCACTCAAGTACAGCTACAGTAATTAGGATCTCCTGAATTTTAGCTTACAAAGAGTTGAAAGCTGCCTGTAAAACTGAATTGCACCCTTCCCTCCTTATTTATACAGGTCTGGCAGGGCTTTGGAGGAGACAGTGGGTAATTGTCTAACAACCTGGCCAGGAGTCAGGTTTAGGATTTCAGTTCAGCTTGAAAATAATCTTCTTAGGCCATCAGTTCCTCACAGCTCTGTTCACTGGGTGAATCTGCTGTTCCCAAAAGCCAGAGCTGAGCACAGGTAAATCAAGAGAGACTGCAGCTCAGAGGCTGTTCCTCTGCTCCATTCCGCTGTAACTTTCTGCTTCTCCCAGCCTGAGAACCACGAGAGCAGCTTTGCCACTTCAGCTCTGACCTACATCTACGCTCTGCTTCCAGGCTTGGCTTCACATAGCACAGAGAAAATCCTCTTCAGTCCTAACCCAAAGCAACCGTGTGCGGACTGGCAGGAGCTTTCACTCTTCCAGACTGCCCCTGCAGTGCTTCTCACACACGCAGACACTGCTAGCCTGTGAATTTTCATTTTCGCAAGGCAGTCCTGCCACGTAAAGGACATGCAAGCCTTTCCAAGCAGCATTTCTGTGCACAAAAGGACATTCCTGGGACACGTTGTTTATTTGTTCTAGCAAGAGCTTGGCCCTAGTCCTACTCTCACTTACACCAGAACAGCCCTGCTAAGGAGTTGCATTAATTTATATTCCCACTACAGAGAGGAGAGTACAACTCCAAAGGTCCAGGTGCTGGAGTAACCTCACTTGTTCCATGACCCCGAACAACTGCAAGCTCGACCTTCACCTCGTTGCGTGCAAACTCGAGGTGAGTTCCACTGCGTCTGTTCTGCACTGCTGGAGTTTGGGGCTGGCACAAACTACCGAGAGCTCAGGGCTATCCTGATTTACAGGCGGGTGCAAGAGTCCGTGTCAGCAGCATGACTTCAGCAGTGAGCAGCAGAAATACACTGACATCCTGACTGTGCCCCACCAGCCCTGGGCACTGGGCAGACAAACCTACACAAGCAACATCTTCCCAGCAGGGAACTGGACTGCCTCTACACCTCAGGAACAAAGCAGGCCACCACACCTTGCCACACTCTGCCCCTCTGCCTGGATTTTCCTGAAATGGAGGAACCAAATAGAAACCAACCTCACACTGTGTTGCACAGCAAAGCTACCTCTATTACGCACTTTGAAGATGTGCTTCTAAGATTGTCTGGGGTTTTTTCCCCTCAGCTATATCAGTTTGCTTAATTAAGGGTAACATCTCCTCCCACAAGCCTTGCCTGGTTTACCCACCTGCCTGAGCTGTTTACAACGTAGCAGCAGAAAAGGCCAAAGCATGGATATTTATCTATTCCACGAGAGCTTCAAATCTGAACATCTGCTGCAAAACAGGCTGGCACTTACAGCTCAATCACTTGGGAGTTTAGCTCCATGATTGTGTCGTCAGTGCTGACAGAAATCGAGACAGCTGCCGCGTTAAATTCCCAAGGTGGGCGTCGAGGTGGGGAGTCAGGCAGAGAGAGCAAGAATGTGACGAATCAGGAATCAAAATAAACGGACAAAAGCCCTTTCTCTGCTCCTCTGCTCTCTCCTCCCCACTTCCTACAAGAGCTAGTGCCCCTGCCCTCCCTCCCCACCCTGCAGTGACACGCTCACATCCTGGGTTTGGTACCTTCTCTGCAGCGACGGGCACTGAGGATGGGGTAAGGCTGGTGGGAGACTCCGGGCGTTTTTTGTGCTTCTGTTTAGGTCTTTCCTTGTCTTTCCGACTCTGCAAAAGAAATCAGAAAGTACTGGAAGGCTAACTTTCACTGCTGAGAACAGCAGTTGTAAGGGAAAAGAAAGGAGGGTGTGTAGGGGTGGATTTACAACCATACATTCATATTCCTCTTTCCTTCTCCACCCATCCACACGAGCCCAGTATCCCCTCCCCCACATCCCAGCTTCTGGCTGGAAGCGTCCCACTATCTCTGCCCCAGCTGCAGCCAACACACGGAGTGCAGAGCATCAACAGAAGCCCCCGAATCAGTTCATGGCAAGATGACAGGGAAGGACTTAACAAGCTCTGGCTGGTTTCAAGAAACCCGAGCTCTCCTCCCGCTGTTTCCCCAAGGGGACCCTGTGTCCCCTTACCCTCACTCTCCACCCTCTTGTAGCGTTTCTCAGACCCACCCTGTACAAACAGTGGGCGAATCTTGATTTCAGCACGTGCTGCACGTGCACAGGTAAAGAGATCAGTCATTGGAGACCTCAGAACCTAGGCTTGAACCTAACCTAGAGATCCCCCACATCTCCCATCCCAACAGAAAAATGGAATTCTTCAAATCGCAAAGCAAGGCAACCTCATGGCCTAAGAAATACCGAGTCCCACCCATCCTGATTTTATACTCTCTTGAGGAACAGACTGTAACCAAGGACGCTCTCCCTACATAGTGCTATCTCGATGTTTATCCTAAAGCAGATGTTTGCAGCGAAAGCACTGAAAATGTAGGCCTCTGCAACCTCCAGTCAGCGGGGCGTGACGATGCCAGGCCAGCTGGCACATGGGACGGACGGACAGCAGAGCACGCTCCACCACACAGCCCTGCTTCCTCCCTGCCTTCCTCAGCTGCACGCTCCCATGGGAACACACCCAGCTGACTACAGGAGCTCGTCCGTGCTACCAATGTCAGCTACAGATGTGGCCTTCTTTACTGAAGCTGCAGAAACTCCTGTGCTGCGTTCCGAACTTCCCAGTGCGGTCACTGGTGTGTGGACCAAGAGAGCTGCGGTCAGACAAACACCTGCACGAGATGCAGGGCTTAGAAAAATCCACCCTCCTGTCTTCGAGACCTTCTTGCGGGAAAGAACGCCTATTCTGGTACAGCTTCCTTGCACGGGCGTTTTATTCTAGAAGCTAAAGTCCTCAGTCTAGACCAAAGGTGCATCCGGAATGGAACAGTCCCATCAAAATTCACCGACTCTCCAGAGGGATGCTGACTGCTTCCTCACGCAGGCAAAGCCCTGAGGCTACGGCTGCCAGCACATGCCAAAGCTGGGATGCTGTCAGGGGAAGATGCAATTGCAGCAAATACGTGAGCTCCACTGTGTGTTTTGGGGGAGAAGAGAGTGGAACAATTAGCTTAGGAAACAGTACACTAAATGGGGGAAAAAAAGGGGCAGGAGGAGGGACAGGGCAGGAGGAAAAGGCTGGAGAAGGCAGGCATGAAGTGAAGCAGAGGTGAAGCAAAAGCGCTCCAGAAATCAGCTCCTTCCAATGTGGGTTTGGCTGAATTTTCACTGCGCTACCAGTGACCCTGCCAGTGTAAACCTGCCACGATGCCACGGAAGCTTTCACTGGGATGAACTGGTGAAAAAAAGGAGGCAAAACCAGCCTAGAGCTTCACTGCACTTGCTGAGTGCCCAGCCAACACTGCCAACATCCCTCATTTTAACACAAGGCGGCTGGTGTTTGGCGTATCTGTTAAAGCCTCTGTTCCCAGAGCTATGGCAGTTTACAAGAATCTGTTTTCCTTTTTTCCCTTTCTTTAATACACATTTCCAGCTTTGGCAGGGAATAAGGAAAGCTTGAAAATGTGATTTCTACAGACTAAGTGCCGAAAGACAAGTTAAAATTAAATCTTTACTAAATCTCATAATGTTTTAAGTACTTGGGGGGCTTCTCGTGCTATAAACTCTAAGTCTCCTGGGTCTTCTAGGACAGGAAGATGGGGAAACTCTGGCCCAGCTAGTTCAGCTGCTCGTCACAGACCATGTGCATGCCCGTGTTCATTATTCCAACAGCAGGAACAATTTGCACTCACTTAATAGCACAGACCAGAGAGTTTCAATGAGTTGAAGAGAGGTTTTTAATATCTACGTCTCATTTTACAAATGAGGAAACCAGGGCACACAGGCTGCGAGAACTTGCTGGTATGTCACTGAAAGTCCTCCATAAATTCAGCAGGGAAAGTCAGGGACCCCCACCCCACCTGGACACACGCTTGCCCACTTGCAGATGCTGCCAGTGCCACTCAAGGAAGCCAGAAATGGAGAACAGGAGCCAGACGCCTCATTACAATACATTTTGCCAAAGAACTGCACAAACCCTGGTCCTTAAACTTTCTGAATATCACAAAGGTTATTCTCTCATTTTCAGACCCTGAATCCCAAACGCATTTCAGTCATGAAGTTGCAACAGGAAGGAGTAAGATACACTGCTGCAAACGCCAGCTGACAGCACTGTAACGATTTAATTTCACATATCATGGCCAAGATGAGACAAGGCAGAGCCAAGCCACTCTGGCTAATGACAGTGAACCTATACACCCACACACATACACACACACACGTGCACACGCGTGGGGAAAGGCAGGAATGTCCTGACTGTCACCGCAGTGAACCACAAAACCTCCCACAATTTCATTGTGACGCCAACCACCAAACTCACATCCTCGAGCTTCAAAATCCTGGCTGTCTCCTGTCTGAAAAATCTCCCTTCGCTGTCGGCAGCGCAGAGTCTACAACTGCTAGCTGAGCAGTCCTCTGGTTATATGTAGGAGTGCATACATACGTACATATTCAGCAAGAACCCAGCCTGCACAATAGGGACCAGATTTCTGGAATGCATCAGCTCCCATTTAGATGCTTGAATAAATGGTCAGGTTTTCCAAAAAGCTACGCGCTGGGTATTGAGCTCTTTTGAAGATCTGGGCCCCGACTACATGTGCTGAGCAACTGCACTCAAACTATTTAGAAAATCTGTCCCACAGAGACCAATCTTCGTGCTCTGCTCAAAGGCCTGCCTTGAAACCAGAACCACGGCAGCCTGACGAGGAGCTCAACGGCCCTTCTGCTCCGTGTCCCGGCACGCAGCCCCAGGCCGTGCCCACTGGCACACCGTGCTCCTCTGCCGTGCTCCGCTGCCGTGCCCACCGCGCACTTCTCCCTCTCCCACACCACCTCCTCCCCAGGCTCTCTGCCTCCCTCCTGCTCGGGCAGAGCAGAAACCCACCGCACCGGGTACCCAGCAGCTCTCTGGGCTGCAGCCAGCATCTCTAAAGCTTTGCAGAGCTCAGGTGCCCACTGCCTCTGCACACCCAGCAGCACCCATCTCCCACCCTCCAGCTACTAATACGTTCAGATACTCAGAAGGGCAACAGGATCTGACACCTTCTTCAGTATTACTGGGGAAATGCAGTGCCCTGTGTTAAACGGGGAGAACAATTAACTCCGTTACTCCACGGACGTTTTGGAGACGGGCCGGGCTGACCCCAGAGCAAGGCGCTGGTGGGAAGGTGACTTTGGCTCCCGCAGAGACCACAGCCAGGGTGCTCAGTCACTCCTGGCCATCTTGCCCGTGTTGACAGGTCCTCAGACAACCCCGAGCGAGGCTTTTAAACGTGTGGGTTCTCTTCAGGAACGGGAAGGCTCCAAGTGCTTCCCTCAAAAGCCGCAGGGCGGAAAGGGAAGGGAGGGCAAGGGGATGGGGACGCAGCACTCTCCCCTGCCTCTCAAGTGCCCTCTCCCCACCCAGCTTTTCTGTGTCCAGCACTTCATCTCCCTGGCACACAGACACTCTGCTCTGCAAACCCTCCTTCCATGAAACTTCGCAGACAACACAGCCATTGCCAACAGCCCAGGCTGCCCACAGAGACCTGCCTGGCTGTGCCATGAAGCAGGAGTCGGGGAGGAGGAGGAGGAAGGAGGGAGGGAGGGAGGGAGGATGCACTTCTAGAGCAGGAAACCTTTCAACACCCCCATCCCATCCTGGCAAGCAAAAGCTGAGCCCTACCTTGCAGCCGCTGGGCGCTCCCTGCAGCAGGCTGGCTGGCTGAGTGGGCTGCAGGGAACGCGAACCTGCTCCCAGCAACAAACTTCATGGAAAACAAACTCTCGCCATGCCGGACCGAGCAGCTGGGGCTTGGCATGTGGGCACGGAGCGGGCCAGGCCTGCGGCGGGGGGAGCGCGGCTGCATCGGGGGCGTGCCGGCGACACAAACTCCCTTCGAGCTCCCCGGCGCAGGAGGAACGAAGCGGGATCTCTCGCTGCCAAAAAGGGTTGTACGCAGCTCCTCTCGCTCCCCCCACCGCCGTCTCCCCTTCCCCGAGCCCCCTCTTCTAATCCGCTGGACACCAGGAGTTGGATCATTAAAAGTAGATTGGGCAGGGGAAGGAGGGAGGGAAGAGCTGGGAAGAGCCAAGCGGGCTCTGCGGCTCCCTCCCTCTTTCCCAGGCTCTCTGAACTCCCGCACCGGAGGAGGAGGCCTGGCTCTGGGCTGCAGCCATGGCAGCCGCGGCGAGGAGGAAGGCAGAGGGACACCGAGCCTCTGCCTGCAACCTTGCCAGCACCAGGGCCATGCTGGGATTTCACGGGCTTGCCTTGAGACACGCTCGGAGTGCAGGAGAGGGTTTACACCAGGATTCACGGCCAGCCCTCGCTGGGCTTTGCCTGCTCTCAAATCACAGCTGCAGTCCCAGCTAATGGAAGGATTTGCTGGGGGCGGTTAAGCACCCACGTAACAAGAGGTCACGGAAAGCCGGTCAAGGATGCTATAAAACAAAGCTTCTACAGCTCGATCAGAGCAGATTTAGGTTCAGTACTCCTTCCCAAACAAACCTGTGCTGGTCTTGCAAGCAGCCACCTGCACCCCACTTGAAAAAAATGTCCACTTTGGTGTCTGCGTGGACACAGCACTCAGAGGCAGACCCCCGTCCCCAGCTCGAATGCGAACACAAAGCCCCTCCCAGACCCACCGGGCTTCGATTTCAGCCCAGTACAACTTCCCCAGTGCGCTGCCTCTGCCAGGCCGGACCCCTGGCTCGTTTCCTCCCCTGGCACCAGGGTCAGACAGACAGGCAACGGCAGCGGGGAGCAGGCTGTGCTGCGCGGCTGCTCCCATGCCGTGGGACCAGGGCTCGTGCACTGCTCGGGCTGGTGCCAACGGGACAGGGTGGGCAGGACAGAGACAGTCCCTGCACCCCCCAAAGTGCCCCCCACGGAGGGCAGGGAAGCAGTTCAGGAGTTAGAGGTGTGTTACAACTGTGGAGAACCGGCTCCGTATCCAGACCTGAGGAACCACTGCAGGTTGGGCTTATTTGCTCCAGGCGCCTGCCCCTCTCTCCTGTGTCACCGGGCAGGGACCCTTCCTCTCATAACAGACCAAATTAAAAAGTCCCCTGATTTTGCTGATGGGTTCCAGGTGTTCACTAAGAATAACACTGGACAAGTGCCTCCCTCCGTGGGGTAGATGCCTAAAAATGTCGTAGTAGATGTGCTCCAGTCTGCTCCTGGTGTGACAAATTCCATTCCGTGGAGCATGGTAATTTTTTTCTGCGTGTTTCAAGCAGACAATATAGGTGACACAACATCTGTACTTCATTCAACCTCTGTGCGTCATCCAGCACTTTCTTGGTATTTAGCTATTGTTTTCTTCCTTTTTTCTTCTTTCTTTTTTTAAACAAACCAACCCTGCAAAGGCTCCCACAGGGTAGAGCACACACATTGCAATACCAACCCCAAAGACATAAATGGGGCTGGTTTTGCTAAGGACTGGTATGTTCCGAGGAAAACCCAAAGCCTGGAGCTTCCCCGTTTTCAGGACAGCACAGAAGGAAACGCTCGGGTTGGTATCATTTGTGCCTGCAAAAGGGGGGGGATGACGACAATGCCTTGCAGTCCCACATCACAATTGTCCCTTGTTCCACAGAGAACAAGACTCTTCACAAATGCTGAACTGTGTTACAGCAGGGCTGGGGAGTCCAAATCCTGAGTCTCTGCTCTCTTACTGCAGCCACTGGGTTAAATCCTGTGCCCCTCACTTAGTCATTTAGGCAGCCAGAGTTTGCCACCGTAAAGCCTAAGCAACCAGCCACAGCCCTGCACTGGAAGGGAGCTGTCAGGCACCGAGCTCCTTCTCGAGCCGAGAGCCATGAGCACCTGCAGCCCTGGGACTCAGACGGGCGCTTTGGGCTGCTGCCGAGCGCTCAGCTCCCCTGCAATGCCTCCGGCTCCGGGAGGACGGGCCCAGCCAGCTGCACAGCTGGACCGGCTCGAGAAAAAGCTGTTCCACTCCAGGTCAGCACAGCAGCACGCCCAGTTCCCCTGCAACATGTGCAATTAGATCATGCACTGCTAGTCACGTACTCCAAAGCCATGTGGGCACGAACGGTTCGACCCCGTCTTGGGCCACCCCTTCGAAAGGTCTCTGCTCCCACACCGCCTCACACCCAGCCCTTCCTCCCCACACTCCATAACCACTCCCAGACCTCTGAACTACCCAGCACCCCAGGGAGGCTGAGAGTGCCTTCCTCACCCTGCCCCTGCCAGCTGCTTCACACACCTCGACCCCCTCTCCGTGCTCACTCCCCCTCTCTGAGTGGAAGGAGTCGGTTCTGCACTTGCGCTGCGGCCCTGCCAAGCCACCCGCCCTGGAAGGGGCCTCCGTCGGATCCGCCGCTCGCAAACCCGATGAGCCATCAGGAGGAGAAGGGCGGCGAGGCAGCAGCGAGACGGAGTCTCTGCACGTTTGCGAGGAACCCACAGGCTAACAATAGTGGCAAGCACCACTGAGAAGCCTATAAATAAATCCATATTCCTCCTGTTTTCGCTCTCCCCCTGGCGCTGACCTGCTTTCCGACCAAAGCCGGGAAGCAGCACTTCCCCGGCTCCTACCTGCCAGGCACGTGACGGGGCTCCCACCCCTGCCACCAGAAGCTGTGCAAATACAGAAACCCCGGCGCGGTCCCCAGCCTTGGACACGCACAGTCTGTCAGTTATAATTACAGCTGAGCTCTCCAAAGCCGCCGTCACTCACCCCGATCCTGCCCTCTCCTCCACCCCCTCTGCCTGCTTGTTGGTTAAAAATAGCACGTTCCAGTACAGCCGTCCACCTTGTGCCAAGCGCTCGCTCCCCATCCGCGGCACAGATGCTTTCTCCCTCCCGCCTCCTCCTCCTCTCCGCGCAGCAGCTGAACACACACGAGGAGTAAATACTCCCCACACGCTTCAGCCTTGTCGGCAGAGGAAATTTACTGCCTTGGTGTCGGCGGCAGGGTAGGCACCACTTTGTCAGCGAGGTTTGCCTTGTTTGCCCATGTATCAGGTACGGTTTGGGCAAGCTTCCCAAACACGTAATGGACGTGGTGGGCAGAGTTTCAAACTGGATATTGCGGGATAACCTCTGTAAATAAAGGAGGAGATGGCTTTCCTGCCCACATAATTTATGGACTCTCAGCTGGGCATGCCAGGAGGGTGTCAGTCAGTATTGACTGATGGCCATACTGCTTTTAAAAGCCTGGATGGCCTTGTCCCCTGGAGACTGGGCTGAGATCCATCAGACTTTGGCCACATAACCCACCCGAGTGTCATCGGGCTGTTTCTGGATGTGGGTCACCATCATTACCATTCAAAATCATTTACATATTGCCTACTGCAACAAGACAAAAACAAACAAAACAGAAGCAAACAGCCAGACATCTATAGCAAGACCCGAAAGATTTGCACAGCGATTTGCAGGGCTATCACCAATTGCGTTTATACAACAAGGTGAATTTGGCTTTTGACTATAGTGGAACATATCTGGAGGTTGCTTGGTAGAGTGATTCTGGATTTCCGCCATCAAAAACCAGGATATGGCCCATAAAGTATTAAAAACTATCCCACCACACTGACAGTATCCCTATACAAGTTATTTTTGCTTCAGATCCCACCCCACTGCTTTGAATAGACAGGGTGCAAAGGAGGGTGGCTGTACTACGCTGCGGATTCTTCACACTGCAAAAGCTGTATCAAGAGGTAGGGAAAATTTCTTACTCTGCTGCCACTTGTCTTAGAACCTGAATCCTCAAAAAAATGCATGTCCTGCCTTTTAGGGCTAGTTATTGTTATAAATAACAAATACCTCACTAGCCTCTGGCCTCCTCATTTCTTTTGGTACAGATCCTTCCACCGTGGAACCTGCACCCCTGCCAGAACCCAGGAGTCTGCCGGGATTCTGCCTTACATGTTCACTGCTGCTTTTCCTTGAAATATGAGCATTTGTCACGTGAGTCAGTTGGTTAATTATGAACCTTGGTGTGCTGTTAACATGTCCTGTAACACTGCAGTAGCTTTGATGAGTAAGTCTTAACCAGCAGAGTTAAATAAACTGTCATACCAGTCAGATCTGGCACGCAATGTTCTTCTAAATAAACGTCTAACAAAGATAAACAATTTTCACAGGCAGACTTGAGGCAGGTGGTATCCCTGTGACTGCCTAATCTAACAAACAAAATACTACCTAGTTTATACTGATTATTGTTCTTGCCAACAATTAACCTGCTAGCCACAATGCAGACCACTGGTCAGTATCCTTTTATCCTTTAAAACTTGAATGCTGGGATCCGAGGACAACAACCTCCAATTTTCTGTTCTCGAGCTGCTGCATTTAAAACCACAGCCCAAACTACTTCCACACAGACCAACTCAGTAGCTGGAAACAAGAGCACAAAGTCATCCTCAAAGCGGACTTGCCACAAGACAGAAAGGGGAAAGCTGCACATTTCCTAGGCGTGTTCTGCCAGGACCCCTCTGGCATAATCTGAACACGCAAACTCGGCCTCACACTCCCCGTGGCTGTGCTGCTCGATTTGCACACACATTTCTAGAGGCCTGCTTAAAAACGCAGCCACTATTCAAATCTCTGACTGCGAAATTCTGCAGAGTCAGGGCTCATCTGAGCACCCGTTGGTGCTCCCTGCACCCTCTTCCCCTTCTCGCCTCCATCCCTCATGGGTGCACCTCTCTGGATTGACAAACTCTGCGCAGATCTTACCTTCTTTGGCCTTTCGTGGTGGGATACATGTTTCTCTTGAGCGGGGGATGTGGATCGACTCCTTCTTCCAGCAATGAAGGAGCTACCTCCAGAGTGACGTGAGGTCTTCTGAGGTCAGTGGGGAACGGGAGAGGAGGTGAGAACAGGAGAAAAAAGAGAGAGAGAGACAGAGAGCAAACAGTGTTACAGAGTCCAGCTTTCACTGTTACAGTGAGCAAAGTTACAGTAAACAGCTTGTCTACCATATGCAGGACCAAACTCTTTTTGCCCCAGATGCCCAGCCTGGTTCCCAACACAGGGACCACAGCAGATACCTTACTAGTGGGCTCACAAGCAGCATGTAGATCTAACTCCCCAAATCCTTGGTTCTTGGCACCCTATGCACACGCTCGTAAGAAGACAGGCACAGCTGCTAAGAAACCATTCTATAAACAACAAGACAAATGGCAGCAGCAGCAGTGGTGCTTAGACAAGCTCCCCCCGAGCAGCAGTGTCCAGCTCTCCGGGGGGATGGGGGGTTGTGGAAGGATGCCCTGTTCTCGGACTCCAGGTGCTATCTGAAGTCCTGCCACCTATCTCGGCATCAGTAAACTTGATACAGAGCTAAGTTTGTGTCAGATACCGAGGGTACCTGAAGGGCAGGGAAGGTGTCCTCCAGTCTGGCGTCAAGGGGAAGCTCAAGACATCAGTCACTGTATGTGACAGCACTGATAAGCAGGAAGGAAAGTGGGAAAGGCCAGCAACAATGGAGCCACTGAGACATCAAGCTGTAGCAAGAGGATCAAGTTTCCTTTTTGCTGGAGGGGGGAGAGCAGGTGTCTACTAATTATGCAGAACAGGAAAAGGGTTCCTCTCTTCCCTCTCGGTACTGTAATTAACAGGGGGAAGTCCTTTGCCCCCAAATATCCCTCAAACAGTGAATGCCTCCGTGTCTCTTCTGGGCTGTCTCTGTCCTCAGGCAGAAGTTCTGTTACACCCACCTGCCCAGGGTGCCTGAGCTATATCCCTGACTCCCTGGAGCATCAAACATCACCGCTGTTCTCCTTTCTCTGGACTTGTCTTTCAGCCATACAGAGTGAGTCAGGGAAGCCAAAACAGATGGGAAGAACTCAATCCCTAGATTTGAAAATGGGTTTGAAGATACTATAGAAATGCAAAATATAAATTAATCTTTATTCCTAAGTGACTCTGACTGAATGGCTGAAAAGGGAAGCAGGCTGCAGACCCTGTTTATGTGTTCTCGGCATTTCTTACTGCTCTGAGCACAGATACAATCTAGGATGAAGACCATGCCTTATATGCGACAAAAAAAACTTCCATTGCAGGGAGTCCTTTTTTGAAGAAACTCACCATTTTATTGAAGTGGTACTTGCAGTAGCCACAGTATTTGACATTGTCGACTTCTAGGACTTCCTCTTCACATAAGAGGCCAGCCATCTGGGCACTGAAATACATGCAATTAGGGAGAGGAGAAAGCAAATTGTACAACCAGACCACATATCCCATCAAAGGGCAAAAAATAGTTCTGGATACCCAGGCAGGGTCTTGAAGTTTCCTATTCTGCTTGGCAAACCATATGCAAGGAGGGGGAAAAATGTTCAGACTATTTTTAATTCATGTTCAGATCTTCAAAATTGTCAGTACTTTTCTACCAGATTGCCTTGCAATTTTTGTTTTTCTTAAGGGAAGCCCAGGAGACCAGTAACAATCCCAGTGAAAGACATCTCATGAGCAAGGAATCCATGTAAAGCTGGGAATCTCCCCGTTCTGCTGATAGGCAAGGTTGTTTTCAGGCTGCGAGGGTACATGAGGATATCAGCCCTTAAAATCACATCATCTAGATGATCCCCTTGCATGTGCTCTGCTGGAGAAGGAACATTCCCGGGTTGTGACTCATCTCTTCTCTTCTTGGATTCCACAGAGTCTTAGGGAAATCCCCAGCCTTCGTTCTCAGCAGAGACCGCTCACTGGTGAAACCTCAGCCTTCCTGGGAAGCTCTCCTCACAAACTGAGCAAGGATGAGATACCCCTCGCACAAAATAAACCCAGGGTGATTAGCCCAGCTCCCCACACGAGCCGTCTGGGGCAGTCTCAAAGCCATAGCAGCAAAACCATTAGCTGGGGCCGTTCTTGGGGTGATGCTGTGGGGAACTCACCAGGTGACGTGGAAAGCTTGCCGGCAGCCGTGGCGGTTACAGGCCATGCATGCTCCAGAGGCTGCTTTGCTCTCCCTGCCCTGCTCTTCACAGATGTAGCAGGTCTGCAAAAATAAAAAGGAAAAGTGCTCACTCGAAAAGGCAGATAAAGTGTCTGCTTCACTCTCCCTGTCCACCAGAACGCAAAGTCTTCAAGAACTCGTAAGTCTGTGACCAGTCATCTCCGTCCCATGACAACAGCTCTGAGTTATTTCTCAGTGGCATGCACAACACTCACACACCTCCTTTTTCTCCCCAAATAACAACCATGTCAGACCAAAATGCAGAGTAACCAGCACGCAACTCCACGGCGGAGATTGCTCAAGTTGCAGAGAATTGGGCAAGAGAGAAACGGAAGACAAAGAAGTTATTTGCACAAAGGGGGATTTACTTTCTTAGTTATTTTTAAAGCATTCTGAGTATCTGGAAATTCAAATAAATTGGACAGGAGACGTGGCAGACTGATAGGATGACCCCAAAAAGCCAAGGCAGAGCAAGTACACTTGAGGCAGCAGGCGCAAGACATGGCCTCACCTTGTTGAAGCGGTCGTGGGGGACGTACTGCAGCACAATCGGCTCCATGGTGAGCACGTTGGCAAACTGCACCTCTGGGATGTACAAAGCACAGACGACGTGGGCCCACCCTGGGGACACAAACAAGACAAAGAGCAGAGATTCACATGGGGTAACCCAGAAGAGTCTTAAATCCAGACAGGGCTGCAGACGAGCATGGGATGGAGAGGAGGAAGAGAATGTAGGAAGGGAGCCAACTTCAGTCAGATGTTGGATTTTAAATACTGCTTGTTGTAACTTGGTTAGGAATCAAATCCTTTGCAGGTGAAAGACAGACGGATACCACCTCCAGATTAAATAAGAAAGCAGAGATTTCTTTGGGAAAAGAAATGTACAACCCTCATTGCTCTTAAAAGCACCCCCTCGGGACTTGAGACCCAGAGTTGGAGACCTAACCAAACCCAGGAGAAGCATCCAAGCAGTAAATAATGCTGATGGGACAGGTTTGACGTGCAGTCAAAACAAAGCTCCCTTTATTGGCTGTTATCAACAGCTAAAGAAAGCTCTCTTTCAGCAAGTGAAGTTAGATTAAAATGTAAATCCACAAGGATACTTCCCAAATCAGATGTGTACGTTGAAATTCCATCTGGTCAGGACAGAAGTGAGAAAGTTTGAAGGTCAGGAGCCTTTGAGGGCTGATCCATTCTGGCAGGGCTACTGCACTGGGAGGATTTAGCTAGAATTAAGATGGATTCAGCCAGGCAGGCGGAACCCTGTAAACACTTGGGCTATATAATTCTGTACAGCGACATGGTTGTAACACGACATGGTCGTGCCTGTCTACGCAGACCTGACCAAACCATGTAACAACACGTCTGGAAGAAGATGCTATGTTATTATAACACAATCCCCAGCATACCTGCGCTATTGCACTAAGGCTCTTGGCACTTAGGACCAGCTCTAGCAGATGCTTCTACAAAATATCCCACACTTAGGGCTTCTTTTTTAAACACATGATCTATCAGAATAAAGACCTCCTTGCCTAATTTAACTCTGTGTGTATTAAGGTAAGTGGCAGGTAGGCAGAGAAGCCTTTCTGAAAAATAAGGCTTTGGGAAAAATTAAGTTTGATCTTTACAGCCAACAGCATCAACAGCTACAAGCTCTGACAACTGCAATCAGACCCCGGAGTGCTTCAGAGCACCAGAGGCTGAGACGCCTCAATGACGAGCAGCTAAGCTCTGCAGAGAAAAACCTCTTTACTGCGCCCTGGTCCCCGCTCTCGGATGGCGACTCAAGGCTGAGGATCCCACCACTGCTGTGCAGCACGCAGCAAACAACTGGGCAACTTCCACAGCCCTGTATGCAACGCCAGATCACGCACCGGTTCCTGCGAGGTTAAACTCGAGGAACGGCACGTTGCAGGGGCTGTGCTTCAACGCCAGCCAGAGGTCAGGCAGTTTCCCCCAGGAAAGGGTCTTCTCGCCGCAGAGGCTTCAGAAAGTGAAGTTTTGTAAGAGAAAGGCAGAGTGTTTTCATTCCTCCGGAGCCTCCAGCCTTCCCTTTCTGGTGACACAGGCTGAGAAATGAATTATTTTGTGCCCGGGACAGCGGCTGAGTCCCCGCAGGCTCTGCACCCCAAACCCGGCTCTGCGCAGAGTTACTCACCTCCGTTGTCGGTCCGTTTCAGGGCTCCATCTTTGTGGGGACACAGTTCACATCTCTTGAAATTAAGCAGAAACAACAAGTTTAATCTAACTCCAGGGGCGCGGGGCCAGAAAAGAGATGATTCATTTACAACATGGTTATGAAAGATGGGGCTGCTTTCAAAGAGAGGAAGTGGAAGAAGGGCTGAGAGCAGTCTGGGTGCAAAAAGATGCTCTGACACAGCTCGATGTCACCCTGTCTGATGGGGACGTATTTAAAGCCTCAGCCCAAGAGCCACGGAGCTACAAGCGAACCTTGACTTTCACAGGGCTTTTTAAAAAAAAACAACTTTTAGTCTTTGTGGTTGGGGAGTAAAACTGAAAACCATGACTCAGAGAGCAAAAGGCAAATAAAAAGAAGCCATTATCTATCTTTGCCTCTTTCCTTCCTTCCTTCTCTCTTTCTCTTGTGATTTTTTTTTCCAGTCGCGTGAGAGGTGGGTGAGGCTGTCCTCACATTTTTGCTGGCGGGGTGTGGGGGGCCATGGTGGCCTGGGACCGGCGTCATGGCACCCTGCCTCCCCCCTGACCCAGCCCTGAGGAGGGCTGAGGTGCCACGGGGAGGGCGTGAGCAGAACATCGGCACCGGGGAGTCCCGGCCGCCCGTGAGGGAGCTCCCTCAGCGCCGCCATGCTGGGCACGACGCTGCAGGCCCAGCGCCATGGCAGGCTGCGTGGGACGGGAGCGACCCCGCGCCCCTCTCTGCGCCCAGTCACTAATGGCTGCTTTTGTGGAAACCCGTGAGGGGGAGACATGCTGTCTCCTCCGCCGGGGGCCAGCAGCCATGGCTGGAGATGAGCCCCCTCCGCTCGGAAGAGGCCCAGGCCCCCAGTGCAGGGAGGCCCCGAGGCCAGCGGCCGCCCCAACCCCACCAAAGCGTCTCCCTCATGGCCAGGGCGGGAACAGGGCCTCACCCTCCCACCATGCTCGGCCGGCAAGGGAGAGGCGAGGAGACGGAGAGGGTCCAGCTGGGCAGGGTGGCAAGAGCCAGGGACGCCCAGCACCGTGGCCCTTGGCACCATGCCTCGCCTCACAGCATGCAGCAAGGCCTTGCGCTCGGTCTTCCCACCTCACTGATTTCAGCCCTGCCCGGCCATCATCGGCCTCCACGATCGCCGCGTGAGGGCTCTCCCCCGGCCATGACTCCCTTCCACAGTGCTGGCGGGAGCCGGGCTGGCTTCAGGGCGCGTTGCCACGCATGGGGGAACACGCTCCCAGCCC